>Ga0210409_10003028_pt1 | contig 19316 bp, 16 predicted proteins | sample IncBWH17MmetaG_FD_161649 | JGI IMG/M metagenome (GOLD analysis project Ga0210409, IMG submission 161649) | Forest soil microbial communities from Barre Woods Harvard Forest LTER site, Petersham, Massachusetts, United States - Inc-BW-H-17-M | ecosystem: Environmental > Terrestrial > Soil >... | reverse complement strand
GTAGCGCCGCTGTGTCGCCGAGTTGCCACGAACGGGCGTAGGCTGTTGTGTGCCGCTGCTGACGCATCTTCCCTCCTTGTGCATCCACAGCAGCGTCAGCCTTGGGCAAAGCGGCTTCCTAGCCCCGGCACGCCATCTCTGGCCGGGGCTGTTTTTTGGCAGCGGCTCAGTCTGCTACGGCGCAGCCCCCGCCCAAGCCTGCGGCGGCTGCGGCATCGGCTGACGGCATGGTTGCCAGCTAGACAAAAAGCCCGGCCGGGGCGACCCCAAGCGCTACCGGCTCAATCCCATGCTGGTCGCCTTGAGCGGTCAGAAAGAACGATATGATACGGTCACGACGAGGCTTGTAGCTGAGCCACATGACTATTAGTCGGTTGTCATAGGAGGTATGGCAATGAAAAGGATATTTATCGCAGCGTTAGCTATTCTCTATTTAGCCTCTACGGTAAATGCCTCAACTGTGTTGTTCAAGAATTATCGGGACGAGAAACGAAAGTCATACCGCAGCTTTAACAAACTATATTTAGATGGAGCAAAGGGAGGTCTTATAGCCTACAATCTTTTGCTGAAAGAACGTCACCTCAAATCCAATTTTTGTTTACCGACCAACCTCGCCCTGACGGTAGAGCAAGCCGAGGATATCATGTTCCGACAGGCAGCAAAAATGAGTGACCCTGATGACAAGCCCATAGAGGTAATATTACTCTTCGCTCTAGAGGAGGTATATTCCTGCAACTGACCTAACAAATAAACTAACAAATTGTAAGGATAGGCCAATGACCAAGACACGCCCGGTGGGGAGGACGCTATGAACAAGGCCGCAAAGGCGATGTTACAGGCGATGTCCAAGTCGGAGTCAGATGCGGCGTAACTCCTACAAATTTTTGTATTACCCCCCATGGCGAAAGCTGAGATTCGTTTCTGAGATTTTTGGAGACAGGCCGGGACCCACTAAGAAAAATCGTCGGGAGTACCTTCAGCCACGGGCAGGTGCCCGGCCGAGAGGCTCAGGTTCATTTTCCAAAAGGAGGGCCGACCAACTAGCCCCGCCGGCAGGATGCCCGTAGGAGCCGCTGGTGAGGCCGTGGATTCGCTCTCTGCCGTGGCCGCTGTCAGACGGCCGGCGAACCTGAGGACTCACAGGCGAGGCCGCCAGCGAGTCTGGAATCAATCCCCAGTGGCGACTTGGGATAACCGGGTGAGAGGCAAGCTCGGCAGCGAGGCTGACTGTTCGAAAAACGATGTTTGAGCAGCCTAGCCGAAGGTGGAACTTGCCCCGGCGTTACCGCTGCCGTGCTGCCTCGACTGTTGGAACAATACGCATTTTACGAACAGTCCTGAGGCCGGCGTTAACAGGCTCGATGTTAACAGGTGCCTTGTTAACAGGCGTCGAACTGTTAACAGCGGTGGGCTTGTCGAACCTGTCAAACAAGCCGCTGGCCTTCAAAGCCTCCAGGCCTTTCAGCCCCGTGCGGGCCACGATAGCCGCATTAGGACACGGCTTTTCCTCAGGAACACGCCAAGGATGGCTCATTTCACACGTCTGACAGCGGTGCCAGTCCATAGCCTAACCCCCTCAAATCGGGCGCGGAGGACGCGAGCCACCCCTCGGAACGGGACCTTTCCCCGCCAAACCGCGTCAACAATCCGCCCTGTATTGCGGCTGAAGGCTCGGGGGTGAGTTCGTCTGTGTTGTCGGCGGTCCTTGTAAAAGAAATAGGCCACGGCTCGCTTGCGGCCGGCCAAAAGGTGCTGAAGCGGTTCGTTCAGATGGTCCGCCGGCAATCCCGCGATAGTGTCATCCTCGAACACGACGGCCTCCAGCATGAGGACGGTCACCACGGATGGAGTGTCAGGCGATGACATCGCCCTCGACCGACCCGCTCGATGACCCGGCCGTCTGGCGCAGCATCGTTTACCGGCTCGGCCTGAATCCCATGTGGTGCCGATACTCGATACGGGACATCACGGCCGAGAATGGTATCGACCCGGATCGAGCACTTGCCAAATTTCAAGCGCATTTTCATCCTTCGTACTTGTGGCACTAACAAACAATGATAGCCAAACTAAAATCTCCGTATGTTGACCGGCTCAATCGGCCATACGCCACCGGCGACGACAAGAAGAGGAAGATGGCCGAGGCGTTCGAGGCGCTCAATGCTTTTGTTAGAAAGCACGGCGGCACGACCACAAGCCCGCCGGGCAAGACGTTGCGCATTGAGGTCGCGAAGGATTCCGCAGCGAAGCTAATTAGCAAGCTAACGGAATTGGGATATAACATCGCACATTGCGGTTTCTCAACGCGCATAGTCGGCGCTGCCCCCTCAGACCCAAAAACCGAGCGGAGAACGCGGGTAGTCCCGTCTCCGTTTCTGGAAGTCTGCGTCCTGGAAATTCGGACGGATGGACGGTGACGCGAGATGATGTACGCCAAGGGCGAATACGTCCGCGCCTTCCACGAAGTCGTCAAAATCGCCCCCGTGACGTTGCCGAAGCTGAACCTTGGCGACCTGGACGTTGAGGCCATCGAGGCTGAGGCCCGCCAAGCTGCCACCAAGGTTAAAACCATCCGCGCCGGCAGGGATGCTTGGGAGGCAATCAACAAGGCACAATCGTTCGAGGGCTGGAAAGCCATCGGCGCAGCCCTAGCGGTAGGCAAGGCTCATGCGCTTCGCGTCACCGGAGCTAATGCCGCATGGGGCAGAAACTACAGTCGGGAATTCAATCTGTGGGTTCGACAGCACGGCTTCGACAAGATGCCGGCGGCGACCCGGAGCGTCGCCGTCGAGCTCCACGAGCACGCCGAGGCGATCACCGCATGGCGGGACACACTACCGGAGCGCCAGCGCAAGCGGCTCGTTCACCCGCTATCGGTCACACGTCGCTGGCGAGCCTCTACAGCCCACAACGGCAAGTGCCCCCAAGACCTACGGCGGGACGCCAAGGCCGCGTGGGCGCGTTTCTGCGCCTGTGCGAAGGCACTGCCGGCGGATGAGGCGCGGCCACTATGGCGACTCATAGCGGCCGAAGCTACAATTCACATCAGTTAGCACAGCTACACCAAGGGCAGTTCCTCCCGGCCAGCGGCGGGGTCGGGACAAAAGTAGGCGACCTGCGGCCACCCTTGGTGTTTCGGTACTCATCCGTTTAAGGTCGCCAGCCGCCGCATACCGGCCGATCTGCCAAGGTAGTGCTCAGCGTGAACGCGACTTGCCCCACAGCTTTGAAGAGAGGCTTCGCGGCAAGGACAGTCTCTTGTCTGGTCTCGTCCAGTCGCGCTCGACCTCCGGCTGCGCATTTTCCGAAGACGGGGTCGGAAGAGAGGAAGCCAGGATTTCAACTGGAGTAGCCTCGGAGTTTTCAGAAGTTGGCGGGTCGATCTGTTCACCTACCGGAGATATGAACTCCTCGTTGAACGCAAGTCGCGCCCATTCCGTTGCCATTTGACGGAACGCTATGCGGGCCGCACTATCGCGGCTCTCCACCGCCCACTGGCCGCAGGCTTTCGATAATCTCCAACAAGCTTCGGCGGATGTTTCCATCATCCTCCTCGCAAGATGGCAGACGCGGACTCGACTTTGGCCATAGGGCAAGTCGGGTAGCAACGCGAGCGGCCACTAGTATCGCGGACCATACCACGCTGAGGCAATAGCGCCGGAGCCGAGTCAGGACGGCTTTAGCAACTCCGGGAGCTTCGCGATGTTGGCGGCGATCCGCCGGGCCTCGTCGCGGGTCAGTAGGTGTGCCGCCGCCCGCCGGCCCGGCTCCTCCTCGAAATAGGCGCAGGCGAGCGCGTGGCCATTGGCGTCGCGGACGAAGCAGTCCTGGCCCAGCTTCATTTCCGGATCATCGACAGTCCACGGTGGCGGGAAACGGCGATGTCCCATGCCGATGACTGCCGCCCGCGTCTGTTGGAGAAATCAATCTAAGCCGCCTCTTCGAATTGTGCGGCCAGCTCACGCCATTCGATGGCGATGTCTTGGTAGCTTGCTTTGATATCAGGGTCCATGGCCGCAAGCGCGGCGCGAGCATTCAATGCCGCTTTTTCCCTGCACGCCTTAGCTCGCGCCTTTCCAGTTTTGCCGGTCCATGAAGCCATGCTGCAACCTAAATCCACTTTGTCGCCCGTCTTATAAAACCGGCGACCGCAGAACTCGTTCCCGACCTTCGCCACTACCGGGTGCTGAGACGACAGTTCCGCGCGGATAGTGGCCCGAGGGGGACTCGCCGTTGATTATCCGCGTCATTGGGACGCCGCCGGGAACGCGAAGCCGCTCGTGGCTATTTCCACTGAAAGGAAAGCAGCTAGCGAGTCGTACTATGGAGAGAGTATTCGAAGCCGAAACGCGAGAAGAGGCCAACCGAAAAGCTGACGAATGGTGGGCTAAGGCGAAGGGTATGCGCTTTGTCCACCGGTGCCAGACTCCGCCGGGCTTTCGATCGAATCCGTCCCAGCGATGGGTAATTGTGATCCACTACTTGGAAGAGGTGTTTCCTGTTGAGCGGTATACGCAAACTCGTGTCGTTCGTTGAGAGTATTCAGGTGGGGTTGGCTCTCACCCTTGCCCTTCTCGTCAGTCTGGCGTGGGTTTTGGCTCTCGCGTTGCTGCTTAGGACCACCGCCCCCACACATCCCCCTGTCAATGCCGAGGCCAACTCTCCGCCCCAACAGGCGATACCGCTGACGCGCTCCGGCTCCTCCTCGAAATAGACGTAAGCGAGCGCCTGCCCGTTGTGGTCTCTGATGATGAAGCAGGCGTCCGTCTCTTCGGCGATCCAAGGCGGCGGGAAGCGGCGGGCCTCGGGCTTGTCGATCATCGGAACCTGAGATGAGAGACCCCGGCAGTGCTTTGGGAGAGGGCTACCGAGGTCTCCCACGATGTGCCGAGGTCCCCCGTCCCCGGCGGGCTCATTGAACCCCGGCGCGGGTTAACAGGACCTTTCGGCGACAAGCCGCTCATGTCGCACGCATGTTGCATGGAGTATCCGTGACTGATTGGGGACCATTGAAAAAGAACGGGAATTTCTTGCAACATATGCGACATGAAAACGGGCTGATTCCGAAAATAAATCATTGATTCTGTTGATATTTCTTACCGATCTCTTGCAGATCATCGATCTGCAGGGCGTGCGGATTTTCGATTAGAGCAAGTTTCGCAGAGATTGATCGGGTTACTCCCGTCCGCTCGTTCCCGCGAAAGCGGGAACCCAGCGGATGTGCTGAGGTGGCGGAGCTCTCCATCTGGATTCCCGCTTCCGCGGGAATGAGCGGAGAGGTGCGTCAACTCGATCGGACGTGCTGTAATCGTCAGGCCGCGTCGACGTCGCCGCCGGGAAGCTCGCGCTTCAACTGCTTGAGCGTCCGCCGCAGTCCGGCCATCTCCGCCTCAAGTTCCGCGACGCGTTGCGCCAGATCGCCGAATTGTGGCTGCGGGCTCGCCAGCGGGGCGGCAGCGGCCTCGGGGAAGGCCAGGCCCACTTCATCGCCACGACGCCATTGGACGGGGGCGCGGACGGTCTGTTCCTTGTGCGGAATGTAAAGCTCGACAACGTCGGGAAAATTCGTCGTTCCCGAAAAGATGATGCGCGCGCCTTGATCGGAAATATCGCGAATGAGGCAATCGATGGCGCTGCGGCGCTTGTCGAAATAGACGCAACCGCGCAGGAAGCTCTTCTTGCGTACCGAGCGACGCCGTTCGGCCATGTTCGGGCTCCTCGACCCGGTCGTGTCCGGCGAGACTAGACCCGCCGCATTAATGCATTGTTGACCGCCGGGCCGGCGGTGCCTCAGGCGGGGATTCCCGGAGACGTAGGGGGCACAAGGCGGAATTTGGCGGTTGCCGACGCTTCGGCTCTACCGCCGCGCACAGGCGCCACCCATATGGAGTTCCGGTCGATCGCCACCTGGGTTCGACCTGGAAAACCGTGAGGCCTTGACCCAAATCAGGGGCTCGGCCTGACCATTGGTAACCCCATGACGATGTTCCGTCCGTGCCGGAGGGGCGTGCGGGACAGGCCGAGGGAGCGACATGAATTTTGATAAATACACCGACCGCAGCCGCGGTTTCGTGCAGGCCGCCCAATCGCTGGCGTTGCGCGAGGGGCACCAGCAATTTTCGCCTGAGCACCTGCTCAAGGTGCTGCTCGACGATCCCCAGGGGCTCGCCGCCGGGCTGATCGACCGCTCGGGGGGCAATTCCCGCCAGGCGCTTGCCGCCGTCGAGGCGGTGCTGGCCAAGCGGCCGAAAATCTCCGGCGGCGGGGCCGGGCAGGTCTATCTTGATCCTGCCCTCGCGCGGGTCTTCGATGCCGCCGAGAAGGCGGGCGAGAAGGCCGGCGACAGTTTCGTAAGTGCCGAGCGCCTCCTGCTGGCGCTGGCGCTCGAGCGGCAGAGCGAAGCCGGCAAAATTCTCGCCAATGCCGGCGTCACGCCGCAGAACCTCAATGCCGCCATCGAGGCGTTGCGCAAGGGCCGCACCGCCGACTCGGCCTCGGCCGAGAACGCCTACGATGCGCTCAAGAAATATGCCCGCGACCTCACCCAGGCGGCACGCGACGGCAAGCTCGATCCGGTGATCGGACGCGACGAGGAGATCCGCCGCACCATTCAGGTCCTCTCGCGCCGGACCAAGAACAATCCGGTGCTGATCGGCGAGCCTGGAGTCGGCAAGACCGCGATCGTCGAGGGTCTCGCGCTGCGCATCGTCAACGGCGACGTTCCGGAAAGCCTCGAGGACAAGAAGCTGCTCTCGCTCGACATGGGCGCGATGATCGCCGGAGCCAAGTATCGCGGCGAGTTCGAGGAACGGCTCAAGGCTGTGCTGCAGGAAGTGACGTCCTCGGCCGGCGCCTACATCCTGTTCATCGACGAGATGCATACCATCATCGGCGCCGGCAAGGCCGACGGCTCCATGGACGCCTCGAACCTGCTCAAGCCGGCGCTGGCGCGCGGCGAGCTGCATTGCATCGGCGCCACCACGCTCGACGAGTACAAGAAGCACGTCGAGAAGGACGCCGCGCTCGCCCGCCGCTTTCAGCCGGTCTATGTCGACGAGCCGAGCGTCGAGGATACGATCTCGATCCTGCGCGGTCTCAAGGACAAATACGAGGCGCATCACGGCGTGCGTATCACCGACGGCGCGCTGGTCGCGGCGGCGACGCTGTCGCACCGCTACATCACCGACCGCTTCCTCCCTGACAAGGGGATCGACCTGATGGACGAAGCGGCGGCGCGGCTGAAGATGCAGGTCGACTCGAAGCCGGAGGAACTCGACTCGGTCGATCGCGAGATCATCAGGCTCAAGATCGAGCAGGAGGCGCTGAAGAAGGAGCGCGATCCCGGTTCGCGGTCCCGCTTGAGCGTGCTCGAAACCGAGCTTGCCGCCCTGGAGAAGAAATCCGCCGACCTGACGTCGCGCTGGAAGTCGGAAAAGGAAAAGCTTTCCGGCGCCCAGAAACTCAAGAACGAGCTCGACCAGCTGCGCGTGGAGCTTGCCAATGCGCAGCGGCGCGGCGAGTACCAGCGCGCCGGCGAGCTCGCCTACGGCCGCATTCCGGAGATCGAGAAGCGCCTCAAGGAGATGGAGGCTTCCGAGGGCAAGGGGGCGATGGTCGAGGAGGCGGTGACGCCGAACCACATCGCCCAGGTCGTCTCGCGCTGGACCGGCATTCCCGTCGACCGCATGCTCGAAGGCGAGAAGGAAAAGCTTTTGCGCATGGAGGAGCAGATCGGCAAGCGCGTGGTCGGCCAGGCGGAGGCGGTCAAGGCGGTGTCGACCGCGGTGCGCCGGGCGCGCGCCGGGCTGCAGGATCCGAACCGGCCGATCGGCTCGTTCATGTTCCTCGGCCCGACCGGCGTCGGCAAGACCGAGCTCACGAAGGCGCTGGCCGAATTCCTGTTCGACGACGAGAGCGCGCTCATCCGCATCGACATGTCGGAGTACATGGAGAAGCATTCGGTCGCGCGCCTGATCGGCGCCCCGCCCGGTTATGTGGGCTACGAGGAAGGCGGCGCCCTGACCGAGGCGGTACGCCGGCGGCCCTACCAGGTGGTGCTGTTCGACGAGATCGAAAAGGCGCACCCGGACGTGTTCAACGTGCTGCTGCAGGTGCTCGATGATGGCCGGCTCACGGACGGGCAGGGCCATACGGTGGATTTCCGCAACACGCTGATCGTGATGACCTCGAATCTAGGCGCCGAGCTTCTGGTCGCCCAGCCGGAAGGCCAGGACACCGAAGCCGTGCGCGATCAGGTGATGGCGATCGTGCGCGCGAGCTTCCGGCCCGAGTTCCTCAACCGCATCGACGAGATCATTCTCTTCCATCGGCTGCAGAAATCGGAGATGGCGCGCATCGTCGATATCCAGATCGCGCGGCTGGCGCGGCTTCTGGAGGAGCGCAAGATCGCCATCGAGCTCGAGCCGAGCGCGCGCGACTGGCTCGCCGACAAAGGTTGGGAGCCCGCCTATGGTGCGCGCCCGCTCAAGCGCGTCATCCAGAAATCGGTCCAGGACCCCCTGGCGGAACTCGTCCTCTCCGGCCGCATCAAGGACGGCGACAGGGTCGTGATTTCGGGGAGCAAGCAGGGGCTCAAGTTCAACGGCGCAATGGTAGCTGCAGCCGCCTAGCGGCACTGCCGCGGCCGCGGCTCTCTGCGAACGCGATCGCTCCAATTGGATCGATCGCGTTCGGTGTTTTTTGATCGGGCGGAGATTTACGAAACCCGCTTCCACTTTCGCGGTCGATGCTCTAGCGTCCGCCATCCTGCCTCGCCCCGGGCTGCGGCCGGGGCGCTTATCCGAGGAGCCCGTGGGATGAGCTACGTCAGGTCCGTGCTCCAGCCGGGCGAAAAGGTCATCATGATCGGCCGGTTGAGCTGGATCGTCTATCACCGCGCGATTTTTCTTCTGGTCGTCGGCATCATCCTCATTGTGCTGGCGCGTATTTTCTGGGGGGAAACCGTCGTGATCCTGATCACGGCGGCTTTGTTCGGCGCCTTGACGATCGTGAGCGCGTTTCAGGGCTGGTTCGTGCGCTGGACCACCGAGATCGCCGTCACCGACAGGCGGGTGATCTACAAGCGGGGATTCATCAACCGGCACACGATCGAGATGAACATGGATAAGGTCGCGAGCGTCGATGTCGATCAGTCGGTGCTCGGGCGGCTGTTGAACTACGGCACCGTCACCGTCCAGGGGACCGGCATGAGTTTCGAGCCGCTGCGCCGCATCGAATCGCCGCTGTCGCTGCGCAACGCCATCATTGCGAAGTAGCAAAAAGCCCGCTCCGCGGGTCAGGTTTCCACCAACGGGTCCTCTTCGGCGGCTTCGAGTGGCGCCAGTTTCTCTGCCGCCGGCGCCAGCTGAACGCGCGCGAATTCGGAAAAGAAGCCGCCGAGCCGGATGAGCTCGTCGTAGCTCCCCGCTTCGACGATGCGGCCGTTGTTGAGCACCAGAATGCGGGTGGCGTTGCGCACCGTGGCGAGCCGATGCGCGATGATGAAACTGGTGCGGCCCTTCATCACCTCTTCGAGGGCAAGGTTGACCCGCTCCTCGGTGAGGGGGTCGAGCGCGCTGGTCGCCTCGTCGAGGATCAGGATCGGCGGGTCTTTGAGCAGCGCGCGGGCGATCGCCAGGCGCTGGCGTTCGCCGCCCGAGAGCAGCCGCCCGCGCTCGCCGATGCGTGCTTCGAAGCCTTCGCTGCCGCCCTCGATGAATTCGAGCGCTTGCGCGCGGGCGGCGGCTTCGCGGATCTCGGCATCGGTGGCGTCGGGCTTGCCGACGCGCAGGTTGTCGGCAATCGAGCGGTTGAACAGCAGCGTCTCCTGGAACACGACCCCGATATTGTGGCGCAGGCCGGTGAGAGTGAGCGCGCGAATGTCCATGCCGTCGACGGTGATGAATCCGGACTGCGGATCGAAAGCGCGATGCAGCAGCGCGAGCGCGGTCGTCTTGCCGCTGCCGGTCGGCCCGACCAGCGCGATCCGCTCTCCCGGCAGCGCGGTGAAGCTCAAATCGGCGACGGCCGGACGCTTGCCGTCGTAGGAGAACGACACCGTCTTGAACTCCACGAGCCCGCGCACGCGGCCGGGATCCATCGCGTCCGGCCGGTCGCGCACCGCGGGCACGGTGTCGAGCACGGCGAAGAATTCGGAGAGCTTCGGCGCGTCGAGGAACAGGCGGTTGGCGAAGCCGACGATCTGCTCGAGCCGGGCGATCAGCAGCGCCGCCAGTGCCATGAAGCTGACGATGGCGCCGACCGAGGCGAGGCCGACGAGCTTGAGATAGGCTCCGGCCACCAGGATCACGAGCAAGGTCAGAGTGGTGGCGGCGCGGGTGAGCACCGCAGCCACCGCCCACCACGACAGCACCGGCATCTGCGCGCGCAGGAGCGAGTTCACCAGGCTCTTGAGCGACGACACCTCGCGCTCGATGCGGGCGAAGCTCTGCACCAGCGCGACGTTGCCGAGCGCGTCGGCCGCGGTTTCGGCGAGATCGGAATAGTGGCGCTCGACGGCGCGCTGCAGCCGTTCGGCTTTGTGCATGACGAGGACGGTCACCGCCGTGAAGACGACGGCGAGCGCCAGCAACGGCATCGCGAGCCGCCAGTTGAGCAGGATCGCAGCCGGCAGGAGCACGGCGATGAAGACGAAGGCGGAAAAATGCTCGCGGAAGAACGACACCCACAGCCACCACAAGGTGTCGGTGCCGGTGAGCATGATCTTGAGCTGCCGGCCCGAATGCGTGCCGGCGTGATAGCTCAGCGGGAGGTGCAGGACGTGCTCGAAAAACTCGGCGAGCACCAGGTTGCGGCGGCGGTGCGCCAGCCGGTCGGCAAACCAGGCCACCAGGGCGCCGGCCACGATAGTGAACAACCCGAAAGCGATCCAGGCGCCGACCAGCGGCGCGAGCATGAGCGCGGCTGACGCTACGCCGGCGGGAAGCGGACCGGACAGAGCGTCCACGATGCGGCCGAACAGGACCGGCTCGACGAAAAGCGCCACCGCCAGCGCGATATTGGCAAGCGCCAGCGTCGCGGCGAGGCGGACCTCGGCTGCGAGCATATCGAGCACGCGCAGATAGAGGCGGATGAAGGACATCGTGGCGTACGCTCGGAGAATCCGCCGCTTCGGTTTGGCGCACAGAAATTCGTTCGCCCCCGGGAACTTCCGCGCCCGCGGCCCGATCCTCGATTTAGCCCGATTGGGAGCCTCTTGTCAGCACAGGTCATGCAGGCTCGCGCGCAAAATATCCGGGCTGGAACTCCGCAGCCGACGTTCCGTCGCTGCGTGCGCGCGCTGCCATATCGGGGCGGCGGCGGCGAGGAGGGCCCGCCCGGAAGGCGTCAGTTCGAGCCGGCGGTTGCGCCTGTCTTCGCGGTCCACCCTCACCTTCACCAGGCCGCGCCGTTCAAGCGGCTTGACGTTGGCGGTCACCGTGGTGCGGTCCATGGCGAGCAGGGCCGAGACCTCGCCAATGCTCGGCGGCTGCGGACGATTGAGCGACATCAGGAGCGAGAACTGGCCCTGGGTCAGCGCCAGCGGCCGCAACGCCTCGTCGAAGCGCCGCGCCAGCGCGCGCGCCGCCCGCTGCACGTGCAGGCAAAGGCAAGTGTCGCGGACGCGGCACGTGAAGGCGTGGGACAATCGGCCGCGCTTTGACATGCGGTCATTATGTTGATATCAACCTTTCCGGTCAAGCCGGCTGCAGCCGGCACGCGAGCGAGGAGGAGTCATGCAGGTTCAACCGTATCTGTTCTTCGACGGCCGCTGCGAAGAGGCGCTGGAGTTCTACAAGAAGGCCATCGGCGCCAAGGTCGACACGCTGATGCGCTGGAAGGACAGCCCCGACAAGAGCATGGCCACGCCCGCCAACGCCGACAAGGTGATGCATGCGAGCTTTCAGATCGGCGACACCACGGTGATGGCGTCCGACGGGCGCAACGAGGGCAAGCCGAATTTCCACGGCTTCGCGCTCTCGATTGCGGCGCGCAACGAGGCCGAGGCCGACAAGATGTTCGCCGCGCTCGGCGAAGGCGGCCAGGTGACGATGCCGATGACCAAGACATTCTTCTCGCCGCGCTTCGGCATGCTTGCCGACAAGTTCGGCGTCGGCTGGATGATCCTCGTGGCGCAGTGAGGGACCGATCGTGCCCGAGACCAAGCAGAAGATCACGCCGTGCCTGTGGTTCGATACGCAAGCCGAGGAGGCGGCGAACTTCTATATCTCGGTGTTCAAGAACTCGCGCATCAAGCACGTCAGCCGTTACGGCAAGGCGGGCCGTGAGGTGCACGGCAAGGAAGCCGGTTCAGTCATGGTGGTCGAGTTTGAGATCGACGGCCAGACCTTTACCGCGCTCAACGGCGGCCCGCATTTCAAGTTCAACGAGGCGGTCTCGTTCCAGGTTTCCTGCGCGACGCAAGCGGAGATCGATCATTTCTGGAGCCGGCTGTCGCAAGGCGGGCAGGAGGGCCCTTGCGGCTGGCTGAAGGACAAGTACGGCGTCTCCTGGCAGATCGTCCCGTCGGTGCTGCCGCAGATGATGACCGGCGCCGACGGCGCGACGGCGGACCGGGTCATGAATGCGGTTCTGAAGATGAAAAAGTTCGATCTCGACGCGCTCAACCGTGCCTATGCCGGGCAAGGATGAGAGGCCGCGGAAGCGGCCGATAGGCGAGGGGAGTTGTTCGGCAGCAATTGTTGTTTTCGAAGAGTCCGGGACGACGGCGCTAGTGCGACGCGGTCCCACTCACCTTGCGGTCCGCCGCCGCCGGGAGGAACGAAGGGTCGAACGCCTCCGCCGCCTTCTCCCGCGCCCCGAAGCGATAGGTGAGCGCGAGCTGGTCGAGGGCCGCGCCGAAACGCTCCGGCTCGATGCCGCCGTAGCCGGCCGCTTTCACCGCCGGGGTGACGACATTCTCGCCGATCGCGAGGCGGAGCCGCTCGAGTTCGACGGCCTTGGCGCTGTCGTCGCTGCGATGGAGCACCGCCTCGACGGCGCGGACAGGATCGCGCACCGTGTCCTTCAATGCCTTCAGGTAGGCGCGCAGAAACCCCCGGACGGCTTCGGGTTTCTCGGCGGCGAAACCGGTGCTGACCATGATGGCGTCGCCGTATAGCTCCACCCCGTAATCGGCCATCGCCAGCACCGCGAGATCGTCCGGCGGTACGCCGCGCGCCTTGAGGTCGACATACGAGCCGAAGGAGCAGCCGATGATCGCGTCCACCTCGCCGGCGGCAAGCATCGGTTCGCGCACCGGCAAGCCGACGTTCTCCATTTTCACCCTGGCCGTGTCGATGCCGGTCACCTTGGCGAAAATCGGCCATTGCGCGGAGATGACGTCCGCGGCCGGCGCAGCAAGCTTCTTCCCTTCCAGATCCTTCGGCGTGGCGATGCCGCGGCTTTTGCGCGCGATGATGGCCGAGGGGGGCTTGTCAAAGATGACGAACACGGCCTTGACCGGCGTGTCGGGATTGGCATCGCGGAGCTTGATCAGGCCATTGATGTCGGCGACGCCCATGTCGTAGCCGCCGGTCGCAAGCCGGTTCATGGATTCCAGCGAGCCGTCGGCGGCGTCGATGATCACGTTGAGGCCTTCGGCCTGAAAGTAACCCTTCTCGATGGCAAGGAAGAACGGCGCCGCCGGCCCGTCGATTTTGCGGTCGAGCGTGAAGCGGATCGCCGTCTCGGCGTCGGCCGATGACGGCCAAAATACCGGCCAGGCGAGCGCGGCGAGCAGAAGAAGGGCGGCCGAGCGGGTGGGGCGCGTGACGTCGACCATGGCCATGCGCGGTTCCCTGCTTAGATTCGTCGCTGCGCCGCCCCGGCATCGCGGTCTTTAGGCCGTGACCTGATAAAGATCATGACGGCGTGAAGGGCAAGCAGAAGTTACCGATGCGTCATTTCGACCATCGCGCATCATTAATACGGTCGCCGGCGCAGCCGGCGTGGAGCCGACAGTGACGACGACAGACCCTGGGCTCGCTCCATTCCGGTCGCCGTTCGCGCCGGCGGATGAGCCAATTGCCGCGGCTTTCCTCGCCGAAGCCGGACGCGACGCTGCGGCCGAGCGCCGCGTCGATGCGTGTGCCCGCCGTCTGGTGGAGGCGATTCGCGCGCGCGCCGGCGGGCTCGGCGGCATCGAGGATTTCCTGCACGCCTATTCAATCTCGACCCGGGAGGGCCTGGCGCTGATGGTGCTTGCCGAGGCGCTGCTGCGCGTGCCGGATGCGCTGACCGCCGACCGGCTGATCGAAGACAAGCTCGCCGCCGGCCGCTGGCTCGACGGCGACCTCAAATCGACGGCGCTGCTGGTTTCGGCGTCGGCGTGGACGCTGGGGATCGCCGCCCGGATCATTCATCCCGGCGAGACGCCGGCGACGATCCTGGAGGCTCTCGCCAAGCGTCTTGGACTGCCGGCGGTGCGCGCGGCGACGCGCCAGGCGATGCGGCTCATCGGCGCGCATTTCGTGCTCGGGCAGACCATCGAGGAGGCGCTCGGCCGCGCCCGCGCCCACCGCGAGTTCCGCTATTCATTCGATATGCTGGGCGAGGGCGCGCGCAACGCCGCCGATGCCGCCAAATATTTTGACGCCTATGCCGGCGCGATTGCCGCCATCGGCGCCAGCCAAAGCAGTGCGGCGTCGCCCGCGCGCCCCGGTATTTCGGTAAAGCTTTCGGCGCTGCACCCGCGTTATGAAGCGATTTCGCGCGAGCGCTTGCTCAAGGAGCTGGTGCCGCGGCTGATCGAGCTGGCGCGGCTCGCCAAGGCGCACGAGCTTGCGTTCACCGTCGACGCCGAGGAGGCGGACCGTCTCGAACTCTCGCTGGACGTGATCGGCGCCGTGCTGCGCGATTCATCGCTGCGCGGGTGGGATGGATTCGGGCTCGCGGTGCAGGCCTACCAGAAGCGCGCGTTGCCGGTGATCGCCTGGGTCGAGGAGGCGGCCGTTGCCGCCCGGAGCCGCCTGAACGTTCGGCTGGTGAAGGGCGCCTATTGGGACACCGAGATCAAGCGGGCGCAGGAGCGCGGGCTCGCCGACTATCCGGTGTTCACCCGCAAGGCGATGACCGACCTCTGCTTCATGGCGTGCGTGAAGAAGCTCTTGGCTGCGCGCGGGCGCTTGTTTCCGCAATTCGCCACCCATAACGCACTCACGGTCGCATGCGTGATCGAGGATGCGGGCGGGGTCGAAGGTTTCGAGTTCCAGCGCCTCTATGGCATGGGCGAAGCACTCTACGCGGCGCTCGTCGCCGAGCAGCCGGAAGCCGCCTGCGGCGTCTATGCGCCGGTCGGCGGCCACCGCGATCTCCTCGCCTATCTGGTGCGGCGCCTCCTCGAGAACGGCGCTAATTCCTCCTTCGTCTCGGTCGCCGCCGACCCGCACGTGCCGATCGAGGAGATTTTGCGCCGGCCGCAAAGCCGCATCGGCGACGCCCGCCACGCGCGGAACAAACACATCCCGCTGCCGCGCGATCTCTACCGGCCGGAACGGCAGAACTCGTCCGGCATCGAATTCGGCGAACAGGCAGGCCTCGACGCGCTCCTTGCCGAGATTCGTGCCGCCGCGCCAGCCGCGGCCGAAGCTGCACCGCTGGTCGACGGGATCGCGCTGCCCGGCATCGAACGCGCGGTAGCGTCGCCGATCGACGGCCATTCCGTCGGCATCGTGCGTGAAGGCGACGAGGCGATCGCCCGCGCGGCGATGGCCGCCGCTGCTGCAGGCTTCCCGGCGTGGGCGGCAACGCCCTGCGAGGAGCGCGCCGCAGCGCTCGAACGCGCCGCAGATCGGCTGGAGCAAGAACGCGGCGCGCTGATCGCGCTGCTGCAGAATGAAGGCGGCAAGACTCTTGACGACGCGCTCGCCGAAGTGCGCGAGGCGGTCGACTATTGCCGCTACTATGCAGCGCAGGCGCGCATGAACCTGGCGCCGCGGCCGATGCCCGGCCCGACCGGCGAGAGCAACACGCTGCGCTACCGCGGCCGCGGCGTCTTTGTCTGCATCAGCCCGTGGAATTTTCCGCTCGCCATCTTCCTCGGCCAGGTGGCGGCCGCACTCGTTGCCGGCAATGCGGTGGTGGCCAAGCCGGCCGAGCAGACCCCGCTCATTGCCGCGCGCGCGGTCGCACTGCTGCACGCGGCCGGCGTGCCGGCGAGCGCGCTGCATCTCGTGCCAGGCGACGGCGAGGTCGGCGCCTGCCTCGTTGCCGACAGCCGCGTCGCCGGCGTCGCGTTCACCGGCTCGACCGAAGTGGGGCTTGCCATCAACCGGGCGCTCGCGGCGAAGACCGGGCCGATCGTGCCGCTGATCGCGGAGACGGGCGGCATCAACCCCATGATCGTCGATGCCACGGCGCTGCCCGAGCAGGTGATCGACGATGTGATCACCTCCGCCTTTCGCTCGACCGGCCAGCGCTGTTCGGCGTTGCGGCTGCTCTGCCTGCAGGCGGATGTCGCCGAGCCCATGCTCGACATGCTGATCGGCGCGATCCGCGAGCTGAAAGTCGGCGATCCCCGCGATGTTTCGACGCATCTCGGGCCGGTGATCGACGCCGAGGCCAAGAAGAGCCTCGAAGATTGGATCGCCAAGATGGAGCATGCCGGCCGGCTGCGCTTCCGCTGGAATGGCGAGGCGTTGCCCGCCGGGGGAACGTACGTGGCTCCGGCCCTGATCGAACTCGACCGCGCCCGCGAACTGCAGCAGGAGGTGTTCGGGCCGGTCCTTCACGTCGTGCGCTGGCGCGCCGAGGAGATCGACGCGCTCCTCGACGACATCGCGGCGAACGGCACGGCGCTGACGCTCGGCATCCATTCGCGCATCGACCTGACGATCGAGCGCATCGCCGCGCGCCTTCCGCATGGCGACGTTTACGTTAATCGCAACATGATCGGCGCTGTGGTCGGCACGCAGCCCTTCGGCGGTACCGGCCTGTCAGGAACCGGCCCCAAGGCGGGCGGCCCGAACTATCTCCGCCGCTTTGCGACCGAGCAGGTCGTGACCGTCAACACGGCGGCCGCGGGCGGCAACGCCAGCCTGCTGGCCCAGGACGAGTGAACTTCCTGGGCTGTCAAGACTTTAACACAATTGCGACGATATCGCGCTATCCTGGACGCCGCATGCCTGATTCGGTCACCCGCCTCTATAACGCCGCGCTCGCCTGCCGCCACGACGATCCGTCGACGTCGCGGACCGCAAGGCTTCTGCGCTCCGGCCGCAGCAAGATGGCGAAGAAGCTTGCCGAGGAAGCCGTCGAGGTCGTCCTCGATTCCATGCTCGGCGACCGCGACGCCGTCGTCAAGGAAAGCGCCGATCTGATCTACCATCTGGTGGTGCTGTGGATCGCTTCGGGCATCCGGCCGGAGGATGTCTGGAAGGAAATGGACCGGCGCGAGCGCCTGCTCGGGATCGCCGAGAAAGTGCCGAAGAAGGTTTTCGACGACAGGCGCGGCGCAAGATCGTCGCGCTCGAAAGCCGCCGTCTGCGCAAGCGGCGGTGATCGATCCGTCCAAAGCCCGGCGGCGTGGTCCAGGCAGCGCCGCGGCAAGAGCGGTTTCGGGTGCGCCGTCAGCGCCCGCTGGCCTTGAAGCGCCCACGCCCCCTGTCCTGTTAGCCGACGCGCTGATCGAATAAGATTGCGCGAAAGCCGGCGCGCTCCGGCGCTTTTTTGGGAAGTAATGCGACGACGCGATTTCATCGCACTGATTGGCGGCGCTGCGGCGGCGCGGCCGCTTGGCGTCCGCGCCGAACAGCCGGATCAGGTACGGCGTGTCGGCGTGCTCAACGCCCTGGCCGAGGCCGATCCGCAGGCGCAGGCCTGGGAGGGCGCATTTCGCAGCCGCCTCACCGAGCTTGGCTGGATCGACGGCCGCAACGTGCGTGTCGACTATCGCTGGGGCGCCGCCAGCGTCGATCGCCTGCAATCATTGGCCGAGGAACTGGTCCGTCTGAAGCCGGACGTGCTGATCGCCATCACCACTCCCGCTACCGCCGCATTGCACACGCAGACGCGCTCCATTCCGATCGTATTTGCCGCCGTGTCTGATCCGATCGGCAGCGGATTCGTGCGCAGCCTGGCAAGTCCGGGCGGCAACATTACCGGCTTCATCGACATCGAGGCGTCATTGAGCGGCAAGTGGCTCGAATTGATGCGCGCGATCGCGCCGCGCGTCACGCGGGTCGCTCTGCTGTTCAATCCGCAGACCGCGCCTTTTGCTCCATACTATCTGGATACGTTCCGGGCCGCCGCTCCGGCCTTCGCGATCGAGCCGATCGAGGCGCCGGTTCGCAGCATAGCCGAAGCGCAAACCGTCGTGACCAAGCTCGGGCAGGAAGGCGGCGCCGGGCTGATCCTCATGCCCGATGCGTCCATGTGGGACTTTGGCGAAACCGTCTATGCGGCGGCTGATCGCTACCACTTGCCGACCATCTACCCGACCAGCTCCTTCGTCGCCGCCGGCGGTCTGCTCTCCTATGGGATCGACTTTTCGGATCTGCTGCGGGGTGCGGCGTCCTATGCCGACCGCATCCTCCGCGGCGCGAAGCCGAGCGAGCTGCCGGTTCAGCTGCCGACCAAGTTCGAGCTGGCCATCAACCTGAAGACCGCGAAGGCGCTGGGTCTGACCATCCCGCCGTCGCTGCTGGCCATCGCCGATGAGGTGATCGAATGAGGCGATGTCCCGCGCGGCGCTCATGGGCGTCGCCGCGGCGCCGCCGATGGCTTGGCCGCTTCTCGCGCCTGGCTAGAAGGCCGGTCGGCTGTGGTCACGCGGCGCCGGAGGCGGCAACCGGTCCCGCTTGCGCCGGCCGGCGAGGTGATAGAATGAGGCGCTGGCTTATCGACGTTGTTTGTCTTCGCGAGGACGGGGGCTCCGTTTTTGCTCGTCGGGCAAGGCGCCAAAGTCATCGGACGATCGCATGACAGCACTGCCTGATCATCGTGCCGGAGGCATTCGCGGGCTCGCGACCCGGCTGGGCGGCATCGCTCCGGCCGCCGGAACCTCGATCGTGCGCAGCCGGCTGTTCATCAAATACGTCGTGCTGTTCGTCGCCGTCGTGAGCCTCGCGCTCGTCGCCAACGGCGTGTTCGACGTCTATTTCTCGTATCAGGAGCAGAAGGCCTCGCTGGTCCGCATTCAACGCGAGCAGGCGGAAGCCGCGGCCGGCAAGATCGGGCAATTCATCGGTGAAATCGAGAGCCAGGTCGGCTGGACCACGCAGCTGCCCTGGTCGGCCGGTACGCTTGAGCAAAGACGCTTCGACGCGCTGCGGCTCTTGCGCCAGGTGCCGGCCATCACCGAACTCGCCGAGATCGACTCC
>Ga0210409_10003027_pt1 | contig 19321 bp, 11 predicted proteins | sample IncBWH17MmetaG_FD_161649 | JGI IMG/M metagenome (GOLD analysis project Ga0210409, IMG submission 161649) | Forest soil microbial communities from Barre Woods Harvard Forest LTER site, Petersham, Massachusetts, United States - Inc-BW-H-17-M | ecosystem: Environmental > Terrestrial > Soil >... | reverse complement strand
CAGTCCGCGCCAAAGGGTTCCAGCAGCTTTACGCCAATCACGGGCGCCACCAGCGCTTCGTTTATTCCCCCGGTTTCGAGTTTGATTTCAGCCAATGATGGCACCCAGTACCGGGCAGCGGTGACGGCTTCCGACGCCACCGTCAACAGCAGCGTCGCGGTCCTGACTGTGATACCGAATACCAATCCGCCAGTCGCCTCAGGCGCCCTCGTCTTAAACGGCAGCACGCAAGTAGGGGTGACATTCGACGAAGCTCTCGATCCTGTCACCGCCCAGACGGCTTCCAACTACAAGGTCAACGGTGTCCCGGTTCTTGCGGCAATACTTCGAACCAATGTCGCCAACGAATTGACCAGCGAGCAGAATCTCGTTGCATTAATTACCGCCGCCCCGATCACCGCCAATTTCACCGTGACCCACTCCGGTGTGAAAGACACCAGCGGTAACGCCACGATACAGACGACTATAAATGGCACGGTGTCCGGGCTGACCTTTGCCGAAATCGGCTCGACCCTGACCTCCGCCGGCGTCACCGCCGTTGGTGACGGGACAGGGACGACTACGTCTGGTGTTGTGGCGCCTGATCCCCAACTTCCTGGCGTGGTCACCAACTGGGGTAATGGTTCCTTCGATGTGCTCGCCCAAGGCAACGACTACTGGAATAACGCGGACGGCTTAGACTTTCTGTATGAGCCGAAGACCAACAGTTTCGATGTCAGAGTCCAGGTCGTGAGCGTCCAGGGCATCAACAACTGGTCTGCCGGCGCCATAATGATGCGCGAAGGGCCGGTCACACCAAACGGCGGTGGCTGGGAACTGGCCCGGCATTACTTCTGCAAGGTGGACTACGGTGGTCCTACCGCAACGGAAGACGCCAGCGGCTCGGGCGCCAACACCTATGAGTTTAACTGCCGCCTGGCTCCCGGCAATCCAGCGCTCCGTGAACGTGGTGGTGCCCAAGGCTCAAACAACGGGGCGACCAACACTGCCGGCTTCAGCTACGGTTGGGGTGGCACGGGTCCCGGCAACCCAAGTCCGGTGCCGTACCCGAATGCCTGGATACGTATCGCGCGCGTCAAGAGTGTTTCCAACAACGTGACCAACGATCACCTGATGGGCTACAGCGGCACCGATGGCACCAACTGGAGCTTGCGTGAGGATGTGAACCTGATGGACGCCAATCATGCCGGATGGACTAACATCAACGGCCAGCCTGCCGGGCCATGGCCGGATGTGACGTACGTCGGCTTGGGCAGCGTTTCGCACAGCGGCCTCGGAAACGGCAACGGCACGAACTCTGTAACGGGACAGCCTTACCAGGCATGGATTGTTTACCGTAACTGGGGGGACACGCCCGGAACAAGTACACCTACAGGTCCCACAGTGTCCGCCCAGCACAATACCGACGGTTCGGTGACTCTAACCTTCACGGGTAATCTATACTCCTCGGCCACGGTGAATGGCACCTATACCAAGGTCGCTGCCGCAACGAGTCCGTTTAAGGTCACTCCGACGGCAGGCCAAACGGCTACGTTCTATAAAGCCGGGCCGTGACGAGGCCTGCCCACAATTCCTGACACAGGGGCCGGATTAGAATCCGGCCCCTTTTTTGTTGGCCCGAATCTCCGAAGTTTTGGAGTGCGCCCGCCGCTGCGGCGCTTTTGGATCCCCCAAAGCGGCGCAGCGCCGGCCGCACTCCAAGACGCTTCGCGGCAGCTCGCGCCTGGGCGCCCTTCCCACGTCACCACTCATTCGCGGGCTCAAATTCATCCAGCGCCCGTACAGCGTCAATTTTGAATCGGTAAATGCTCCTCACTTGCGCTGGAGAAGCCGTTCGCTCAAACCAAGCCGCCGAACACCACGGATACTGGTTTGCGACCGCCACTAGCCCATGTTTCACAGGGTTTTGGTGAACGTAGTTAAGGCGCGCAAGATAGGACTTCTGGTAAGTCAGACGCGTTTCCCAGTAATTGTGCCAAACCTGCCGGTTGGTTGCCTGATCCAGACGGTTCAGCCATCCGGCGGTTTTGGTGTGCAATAAGCCCAGCATTTGAGACAAGCTCGAGGCATCCGCCGCCTCGCCCGGTGAATGTCCCACGAAGTGATAGTGGTTGGAAAAGACCGCCCATGCCTCCAACGTCCAGCCAAAGTCACGGGTTACCGTGAGCAAGCCCCGGTGAAGAACGCGAAGTCGATCGGCACCGCGAAAATGGTGTGCCTTTAAGTAGGTCCCTGTCGTAACGAAATAGGTGCCCCGGACACTGAGTTGGTGCGTCGGGGCATGCGGCCATGGTATTCCTCTCTGAAGCATCCTTATATAATAAGCAGTCTAATGCATTACTCAATGAATGTTAGAGCACCTGGAGCGTCTGCTGGCACCGTTTTGTGCAACGTCAGACACTCGAATCTCTGAAGTTTTGGAGTGCGCCCGCCGCTGCGGCGCTTTTGGATGGGCCAAAGCGGCGCAGCAGCGGCCGCACTCCAAGACGCTTCGCGACGGCTCGCGTGCGAGATGCTCGAATCTCCTCAGGTTTTGGAGTGCGCCTTTCGTGCGCGACTGCTAGTCTGCCGGTTATGCGCGCGTCCCAGCTGCTGAACCGTGGATTATTGGTCGGCAGTGCGGGCTGGTTGAGTTGTGCGTTATTGGCGGCACCTGTTTCCGGAGCTAACCCCGCCCCACTGCACTGGGAAAATGGCCCGGGCTATCGAAGCGCGGCTCTGGCAGTACCGAAGGAAGGGAAGGCTGGCTTCACCCTGGTTCCCGGGTCTGTCTCGGGAATTCTTTTCACCAACACCCTTTCCAGGGAGAGCGGTGCTCGGAGCCAGCTTCGGTTGGCGGGATCAGGAGTCGCCGCGGGGGATGTGGATGGGGACGGATTGTGTGACTTGTATTTCTGCGGCATGGAGGCGGGCAACCGGTTGTATCGAAACCTCGGCCATTGGAGGTTCGAGGACATCACCGACCAGGCGGGGGTGCGGTGCGCCGGCCAGTTTTCCACTGGGGCCGTGCTGGCGGATGTCGATGGCGATGGCAGCCTTGACCTGCTGGTCAACTCAATTGGCGGAGGCACGCGGCTGTTCCTCAACGACGGCAAGGGTCACTTCAAGGAAGCGAGCGGCAGCGGACTGTTAAGGAAGTACGGTGCGACCACCATGACCCTGGGGGACGTCGACGGCAATAGCACGCTCGATCTGTTCGTCGCGAACAATAACTCTCCCACGGCCTTGGGCGATGAACCGAATACCCGGTTCACCATTGAGGTGACTAATGGGTTGGCGGTCATCACAGCGGTGGACGGCAGGCCCGTTGCCGGCACTGAATTGATGGGGCATTACGCCGTTAGCCCGTTCGAAAATAAGATTCGCGAATTCGGCCAGCCGGATATTTTGTATCTAAACGACGGCCACGGGCACTTTACTCCGGTCTCCTGGACCAATGGAGTGTTTTCCGATGAAGACGGGGCAACGCTCACGGGCCCGCCTCGCGATCTAGGCCTGTCGGCCATGTTTCACGACATGAACGAGGACGGCGCCCCAGACATTTACGTTTGCAATGATCTGTTCACGCCCGACCGCATCTGGCTCAACGACGGCCACGGGCGCTTTCGAGCCATGCCCTTAACCGCGGTGCGGAACTCGAGCGCCTTTTCGATGGGAGTCGATTTCGCCGACATCAACCGCGATGGCCACGACGATTTTCTGGTGACCGACATGGTGAGCCGCACCCACGCGCAACGAATGGTTCAAGTGTTAGGCCAGCTCCCGGTCGTCATCCGGGCGGGAGAAAAGCATGAGCGCATGCAAATCAAACGAAACGTGCTACAGCTCAGCCGGGGCGACGGAACCTATGCGGAGATCGCGCAGTTGAGCGGCTTGGAGGCCTCGGAATGGTCGTGGGCAACCCTGTTTTTAGATGTGGATCTGGACGGTTACGAGGACGTGCTGGTAGCGGCGGGATACGACCGGGACTCGATGAGCGGCGATATGGACGCGGAAATCCAAAGGCGCAAAGCCGGTCGAAATCTTTCGGCCGAAGAGATTCGCAAACTGGGTTTGCTTTATCCACGAGTGCCCTCCCCGATCATCGCATTCAGGAATCTGGGCGACCTTCGCTTTAAAGATGTGGGGCATGAGTGGGGATTCGACCGGTCGACAGTGAACCAGGGGATCTGCTGCGCGGATCTCGACAACGACGGTGATTTGGACCTCATCGTCAATAATCTTCACGACGAAGCCGCAGTATATCGCAACCAATGCAACCGGCCGAGGGTGGCGGTGCGGTTGAAGGGAAGTGGGGCCAATACCCGGGGTATTGGGGCCAAGATATGGCTCTACGGGGGAGCAGTGCCTGTTCAAAGCCAGGAGATGATCTGCGGAGGCCGCTATTTGTCGTGCGACGATGCGATGCGGGTATTCGCCGCGGGCAGTGAGACTAACCGGATGCGGCTGGAGGTGCGCTGGCGCAGCGGCAAACGCAGTGTGGTGGAAGGAGTCCAGGCCAACCGCGAGTATGAGATCGCGGAATCCGGGGCAATCGACCTGTGGCCGGCGCGGAAGCCGGACCCTCGGCCGATCTTCGAAGACGTCAGCGGGCTCTTGAAGCACGTCCATCACGAAGAACCCTTTGACGATTTTGAACGGCAAGTGATGTTGCCTCACAAACTGAGCCAGTTAGGCCCCGGCGTCGCCTGGAGTGACGTCGATGGCGACGGGCGCGAGGATTTGCTGGTGGGCGGCGGGCGCGGAAGCGAGTTGGTGATCTTTCTCAATCAAGGCAAAGGGCAGTTTCAACGGTTGGCAACCGGAGCGCTGCTGGGCCGCGCCGACGATGATCAAACGACCGTATTGGGTCGCGCGACCGGAGTTGGGTCTAGCGAGATACTTCTCGGGCAAGCCAATTACGAGCGGGGCGGAACCACTGGGGTGAAGCGATTCGAGCTGTGGGCCGGGGGGATTCAAGGGAAGGAGTTCTTGGACACGGGGCCCTCGAGCGTTGGCCCCTTGGCGCTGGGAGATTTGAAAGGCGATGGCAACCTCGCTTTGTTCGTCGGGGGCAGGGTTAACCCGGGGCGCTGGCCGGAGGCCTCGAATTCGAGGCTCTATCGGAAGGAGAAAGGGAAATACGTGTTGGATGTCGAGAACAGCAAGCAGTTGGAGCAGGTCGGGATGGTCAGCGGAGCGGTCTGGAGCGATTTGGATGGGGATGGCTATCCGGAATTGATTCTAGCTTGCGAATGGGGACCGCTCCGGGTTTTCCACAATGATCGCGGCCAACTCACCCCGTGGAATCCTCCCGTTCAATTCCCGTCGCTCAACTTTCAACTCTCAACTCTCAACCAAGTGACCGGCTGGTGGAACGGGGTCACAGTCGGGGATTTTGACGGGGATGGGCGGATGGATATCGTGGCGAGCAACTGGGGCAGCAACAGTAAGTATGAACGCGGGCGACATCAGGGGAAGCCCTTGCAGCTTTATTACGGGGATTGGAACGGCGATGGGGCGATCGAGGCGCTGGAGGCCTATTTTGACCCGGACCTCAAAAAGATCGTCCCCTGGCGCGTGTTGACCAGCGTCGCGCGCGGCATTCCCTGGGTGCGCGAGCGTTATCCAACCCACGCCGCCTATAGTGTGGCCGGAATCCAGGAGATCCTGGGCGAGCGGTTTAAGGAAACCAAAGTGTTGGAGGCCGACTGGCTTGAGACTACGGTTTTCCTGAATCGCGGTGGACGATTCGAGGCTGTGGTGTTGCCGGGTGAAGCGCAATTCTCCCCGTCCTTTGGCGTGAGCGTGGGGGACATGGATGGAGACGGAAACGAGGACATCTTTCTGAGTCAGAATTTTTTTGGCGTGGATGAAGAGACGACGCGCTACGACGCCGGACGGGGAGTGTGGCTGAGGGGAAATGGACGTGGGCAATTCGAAGTGGTCCCGGGGCAGGTCAGCGGCGTAAAAGTCTACGGAGAGGGGCGGGGCAGTGCGCTGTGCGATTACGACGAGGATGGCCGTCTGGATTTGGTGGTAGGACAGAACGGAGGGGAAACCAAGCTATATCATAATGTGGGTGCCAAACCAGGCTTGCGTGTGCGCCTGGCCGGGCCGGCGCGAAATCCGACCGGCATTGGCGCTGTGGTGCGGTTGCGTTTTGGCGAGCAGTGGGGTCCCGCCCGTGAGGTGCATGCCGGCAGCGGGTATTGGTCGCAAGACAGCGCCGTGCAGGTGATGGGAACGCCCAAGCAGCCAACCGCGGTGTGGGTACGTTGGCCCGGCGGCAAGACGCAGCAGGTCGACGTGCCGCCGGGAAGCTTCGAGATCAAAGTGGTGATGGATGGCACTGGAAAATGACGAACACCTTCCGTAGTGCGGGAGCGCCTCAGAACTTTGGAGATTGCAAATTGGAAATTGAAAATTTTCAATTTCCAATTTGCAATCCGAGCTCAAGCGAACTGGGGCTCGGCGGGGGGACCTGGTGGCCGGCCACCGCCTCACCGACCCCAACGCGGCTCTGCGCAATCCTCCAACCTCTGTGGCCTGTTGGTCACCCTTGTGCGTGGGCGATTGCGTTAGGTTTGCTGGCTGGCCAGGCCAACCTTTTGATAGCCCAGCAAATAGAGTCGGGTCCCGGTTACCGCAGCTGGGCCCTGAAAGTACCGGCAACGGGCCATGTTGGTTTTTCGCGGCTCCCCGGCAGCGTCACGGGGATTACCTTTACCAATCATTTAAGCGATGCCGCCGCGGCTGCGAATCAGATCCGTATGAACGGGTCCGGAGTCGCCGCGGGAGATATCGATGGAGATGGCTGGTGCGACTTATATTTTTGCGGCTTGGAAGGAGGCAACCGCCTCTATCGGAACCTGGGTGGCTGGCGCTTCCAGGACATCACCGATCAAGCCGGCGTGAGGTGTGCCGGCCAATATTCCACCGGGGCGGTTTTTGCCGATGTGGATGGGGACGGCGATCTGGATTTATTGGTCAACTCGATCGGCGGAGGTACCCGGCTGTTTTTGAACGACGGAAAAGGACACTTCCGCGAAGCAACCGAGAGTGGCCTGGTCAGAAGATACGGGGCGATGTCAATGGCCTTGGGGGATCTGCGGGGCGATGGTTCGCTCGACCTGTATGTGGCAAATTACCGTTCGACCACCATCCGCAGCACGGGTCTCGACCTGCTCAAGGTCAACGGCCAACTGCAGCTCAAGCCTGAAGATCGTGACCAGTTCGAACTCACACCTCAAGGCGGGCTGTTCGAGTTGGGAGAGCCGGACATTTTGTATCGGAACGACGGCCATGGACATTTCACGCCCGTGTCCTGGACGAATGGCGTCTTTTTGGACGAGGCAGGAAAGCCGCTGATGGCCCCGCCGCGCGATTGGGGCCTTTCGGTCATGTTCCGCGATATCAACGAGGACGGTGCTCCTGATATCTACGTCTGCAACGACTTTGCCTCCCCGGACCGTGTGTGGATTAACGACGGCACCGGCCATTTTCACGCCTTATCCGCGCTGGCTTTGCGCTGTACCAGCACGTTTTCCATGGGGATTGATTTTGCCGATATCAATCGGGATGGCCATGACGATTTTCTGGTGGTGGACATGCTCAGCCGCGAGCATCGTCGGCGAATGACGCAAACCCAAGTCATGGCCGCGCCGTTCGAGGCCCGGCCGACGGTGTTCGAGCGAGCGCAGTTGAAACGCAACGTGCTGCAATTGAACCGAGGGGACGGTACCTTCGCGGAGATTGCCCAATTGAGCGGCTTGGAGTCATCCGATTGGTCATGGACAGCCGTATTCCTGGACGTCGATCTGGATGGCTACGAAGATGTGCTCATTCCCACGGGGCATGATTTCGATACGCAAGACGCCGACGTGCTGGCGCGTGCGAATGCAAGAAAACCGGCGAATCGTGAACAAACTGCGGGACGCCTTCTGGAATATCCTCGATTGCCGCTGCCCAGTCTCGCCTTTCGGAATCTGGGGAATTTGCGCTTCGAAGAGGTGGGACGGGAATGGGGATTTGACCGGGTTGGAGTAAAGCACGGAATTTGTTGTGCGGACCTGGATAACGACGGTGACTTGGATGTTGTCACAAACGATCTGAACAATGAGGCCGGCGTGTATCGCAACGAAGGTATCCTCCCTCGAGTGGCAGTGCGATTGAGGGGCGCTGCGGCGAACACGCGGGGGATCGGCGCAAAGATCTGGCTGTACGGCGGAGCCGTGCCGGCGCAGAGCCAGGAAATGATCTGTGGCGGCCGCTATTTGTCGTGCGACGATGCGATGAGGGTATTTGCCGCAGGCAGTGTGACGAACCGGATGCGCTTGGAGGTGTGGTGGCGTAGCGGCAAACGCAGCGTAGTGGAAGGGGTGCGAGCCAATCGCGAGTATGAGATCGATGAAGCCGCAGCCGGTGGCCGTTAAACTGCGGAAACAGCACTGGGCCGATATTTCATACCTGCGCCAGGCCTCTCATTAACACCGTGGCTTCAGCCCGGTGCAAGGATCCGCTTTCACCTGTACAACTGTTTCAACAGTTTGTCACGGTCCTGGCAAGCCGTTGAAACGGCTCACGGGTCCGCGTGCGCTGTCGCACCGGGCTGAAGCCACGGTGTTAATGAGAGGCCGCGCGAGAACGCGTGAAGTATCCGGGCTACGCAGTCGCCGTCTCGCGGCGAACGAGCTCGGAATAGGCGGCGTGAATGCGGCGCGTGAGAACGGATTGGCGGAGTGGCGCGCCATCCAGAGAAGCCCCCTCAACAATGCCCATTGAACTCAGAGACAGAAACACACCTTCAGCCTCCATCAGGCGGCTGCCGGTCACATTCCGCTCATGCATGGCAAGGCCGAGGTCGCGGCAGAGTTCCAGCACCACGGAGCGGGTAACGCCGGAAAGGACTCCGCTGGCAAGCGGCGGGGTGTGGACGGCGCCCTGGGCTATCCAAAACAAGTTGCTCGAGGTGCCTTCAACGACGAAGCCGTCCGTGTTGGCCAGTAGCGCTTCATCGGCGCCGCTTTGCTCAGCCTGGGCACGAGCCAGAATTTGGGCCAGCTTGTTGCAAGTCTTGAATTGGGCAAGCGCCTGGTTGGCCGGCAGCCGAAACTCGGAAGTTCTGAGCTGCCAGTGGGTGAGGACCTGCGGGTCGTAGTCGCGCAGCGCATGGAGGCTCATCACCAGGACAGGGGAGTCGGCTCCCCGGGGTGAGTAACCGCGCCGGCCGACGCCGCGGGAGAGGGTTAGGCGTAGCAGCGCATTGGAGAGCTGGTTTTCGTGGATCAGTTTTGCGGCAAAGCGAACGAGTTCCGCCGCGCCAAACGGCAGCGCGATTCCAAGAAACGCTGCGCCGGATTCCAGCCGGGCCAGGTGCTGCGACCAGCGGAAAGGCATGGCGTTGGCAACGAGTAGGGTTTCGAAAAGCCCGTCGCCGTACAGAAAAGAGCGATCGAAAACCGAAACCGCGGCCTGTTCTTCAGGAACGAATTGGCCGTTGAGAAAGACGATCATGATAGCGCGTGGGGAACCGCAAGGCTTGGGTGAAGCCCCTGGCCTTAGCCAGGGTTTCAAGGTACTCGGCATCCGGTACCGAATCGGCCACGATGCCGGCGCCCGTCTGGAAATGAACTAGGCCATCCTGGCATAGAGCGGTGCGGATGATAATCGAAAGCTGGCTCTCGCGATTAAAGCCCAGATAGCCCAGCGCCCCCGTGTAGGGTCCCCGGGAAACGGGCTCGAGCTCATCGATAACTTCCATCGCGCGGATTTTTGGTGCGCCGGTGATACTGCCCCCCGGGAAGCAAGCAGCCAGAGCTTCCAGATGCGTTACGTCGTCGCGCAACGAGCCTTCAATCGTGGAAACGAGGTGCTGGACCTGCGGGTAACGCTCCAGCCTGGCCAACTCCGCCACGTGAATTGAACCAAATTCGCAAACCTTGCCCAGGTCATTGCGAAGCAGGTCCGTAATCATGACCAGTTCGGCCATTTCCTTTGCGCTGGTCTGAAGCTGATAGCTAAACTGTGCATCCCGGGCTGGATCGGCTGAGCGCGGACGCGTCCCTTTAATGGGACGAGTTCGGATTTGCGCGCCGCTCAGCTGAAGAAACAGCTCAGGCGAACACGATAATAGTTGAAACTCACCCAGGTCGAGATAAGCGGAAAAAGGCGCGGGCGAGACGTCGGTGAGCGTATGAAAGAGTTCTAGAACCGAAGTCGGTAGAGGAGCAGTAAGCCGTTGCGAAAGGTTGACCTGATAAATATCGCCGGTTCGAATATAATCCTGTGCCCGCCCGACCTTGTCCAAGAATTGGGCGCGGGTCATGGACGAGAAAAGCATCCCGGTTTCGTCGCCGGCAAGGGGGCTCAAGAAAGGATTGGCGCGCAGGCGCTGAAGACGTGCGGAGTCGAGCACTGGAGACGGTGAGCCATCGTCCTCGGCGGCGGGCGGCGTTCCTTGCCCGGTCAGCAGTTGCGTCCAGAATTCGGATTGCTGCCGGGCACGTTGTTCATCGCGCGAGCCGTCGGGTTCCAACCCGGTGGACAAGATCCAAGCGGTGCCCAGGACGTGATCGAAAGCAACCAGGCTATCGTAAAAGCCCACCCGGCAGTCCGGAAACTCCAGGTCGTTGATCGCGCGGCGCGGTAATGCCGGCTCGAGGAAATTCTTCAAGTCATAGCCCCAATACCCGAAACAACCCCCCAAGGGGAATGGCAAGTCCATTTCATCACGCAACTCGTAACGGTAGAGCAACCGCTCAAGCAGCCGCCAGGGATCGCCAAACCGGGTCTCTCGTCCGCCGGTCCACAGGGTCTCACATTGCGAACCCCTGGATTCGAAGGTGAGAAACGGCCGCGCCGCAATAAAGGAATAGCGGGCGGGCGCCGTATCCAGCAAGGAACTGCGCAACAACACCACTCCCGGCTGACCGCGCAGGCGCTTGAGCAGGCTGTCTGGCGAGGGTGGTTGAGCCAGTTCCCGGATTAAAGCGCGCATAAAAGGCTCTTCAAGTGACTGGCCGATTTCAAAGGACTCACCAGCGCCAGACTGAGCTGTTGGGGTCGAAAAAAGTCTCGGGCCACGGCACGCAGTTCGGTGCGGGTGACCCCGGCCAGGCGTTGCTTGATCCGCTCCGGCCGCAGGATTTTCCCATAACCGAGCAATTGTTCTCCCACCCAGTTCATCTGATTATCCGTGCTTTCCTGGCCTAAATCAATCTGGCCGATGACATAATCGCGGGCTCGGCGCAGTTCGGCACTGCTGGGTGCGGACTTAACCAGGCCCCGCAATTCCTTGAGGATGAGACGAAGGGTTTTGGACAGATTGTCCGTGTCCAGACCGGCGGAGATTACCAGATCGCCGGCATCTTCAAAAAAACTGGGGGTGCTGTAAATCGAATAAGCCAAACCTCGATCTTCGCGAATGACTTGAAAAAGCCGCGAGCTCATGTTCTCGCCAAGAACCGTATTGAGCAAGCGCAGCGCGTAGCGCCGCTCGTCATGACGGGAGCAGGTGCGGATCCCCAGTGCCAACTGCGTTTGCTCGGTGCTCTTGCTGACTAAAGAAAGCCGCGGGGCTCGCTGGTCGACAAGGACGGGCGCGCAGCCAACCCGTTCACCCGGAGTGAAATGTCGAGCAAGGTGTGACACCTCGCGGACTGCCTGGCGGTGCGTAATCTTCCCCGCGGCAACGACCAAGGTGCTGCCCGTGACGTAATATTTCCGCAGATAGTTGACCAGTTGGCTGCGGGTCATCGCATCGAGAGTTTGCGTTGTGCCTGTGATTGGTCGGCCCAGCGGTTGGCCCGGCCAAAGAGCGGCATTAAGTAATTCCTGCACCTGGTGTTGGGGTTCGTCCAAGTACATCGCCATCTCCTCCTTGATGACCTCGCGCTCTTTGTCGATTTCGACGGGAGCAAACCGGGAATTCAGAAGCATGTCCACCAGGACGTCCAACACTTCGGCAAAACGGTCACGACAGGCACGGGCGTGAAAGCAGGTCGTCTCCTCACTGGTGAAGGCATTCAGATACCCACCGATTCCCTCTACCGCTTCGGAGATTTCTTTGGCGGAGCGTTTCCTGGTGCCCTTGAAGAGGAGATGCTCGATAAAGTGGCAAACGCCATTGAGGCCGGCTGGCTCATGGCGCGAACCTACCCCCACCCACAGCCCCACGCTGACGCCGACCATCTGCGGCATCTCCGCGGTGGCGACCCTGAGGTTATTGTTCAGTTGAGTGACGCGATACACAGCCGTTAGAGTGAGCGAGGCTGGAGCCCTTGTCGAGCGGAGGTGAGTTAAACCCGAAATCCGAAATCCGAAGGCCGAAAGAAGGCCGAAATCCGAAACCCGAAGGTAATCTACGGATACACCCAGTGCTGCGGAGCAACAGCTAAAAAACCAAACCACGAAGGAGCACTAATTAACACGAATTCCAACCATGGCTTCCCGGGGCGTTTTCGGCCTTCTTTCGGATTTCGGCCTTCGGCCTTCGGACTTAATATCATCCCGGCCCGGCTTCGCGAAGGGGGCACGAAGCCGGAGCCGGGATGTTCAGAACACCCTCATCCTCTCCCAGGCGGGGGCCATTTAGCAATTCTGGTGCCGCGAGCAAAGTCATCAAGAATAGGCTGATCCCGCGGTACTTGGTTTTAAACAATGCGTGAAATCCACGCATTCTGCGTGCTTTTCACGCATTTCGCTAGCGTGGTGTCTCACAAACGGCTCGAGTTATTTTGAACAGGAGAGAACGGAGGGAACTGAGACAAAAACTCTGTTTTCTCTGTTTCCTCCTGTTAGAAATACCACCCTTCACCCGAGTCCTTTGAAGTCCAAAACCCGTAAAAAACAGATCAAGTTTGGCGCGTTTACAGGTTGGGTCAGTTTCGCGTCCATTCGCGTCTATTCGCGGTTGAACTCTCGAGTGACGGTCTGAGGCGCGGCCTTGCTAGGCGAATGCTTTGGGCATGATCTCCGGAGGACCCACGCGGCGTTCGTACTCCAGAATAGTGTCAATCACCTCCTGGGGATCATCGGTAAGCTTGAACAAATCCAAGTCACCTGGGCTGATGAACTGGCCGGCCTCCAAGCGTTCTTTCATCCAGCGGATTAGGCCCTTCCAATGGTCCTTGCCAAACAGGATGAGAGGGAACTCCGGGATGCGCTGAGTCTGAACCAAGGTCAGGACTTCAAAGAACTCATCGAGCGTCCCGAATCCACCCGGCATGAAGACAAATCCGATGCTGTATTTGACGAAACAGACCTTGCGCGAAAAGAAGTAATGGAAATGAATCGGTATATTGGCGAATCGATTTCCTTTTTGCTCGTTAGGGAGCTCAATATTCAATCCAACAGATTTGCCCTTAACCGCGGCCGCTCCGCGGTTTGCCGCTTCCATAATTCCGGGACCACCCCCAGTAATGATCGCCAGGTTATTCTTAGCCAGGCCCTTAGCGAGTTCAACCGCCGATTGGTAATAAGAGTTGTTCGGCTGCATCCGCGCCGAACCAAACACCGTCACTCCCGGGCCGACTTGAGAAAGTGTCTCAAAGGAATCGACGAATTCGGCCATGATCCGGAAAATGCGCCAGGGATCCTCCTTGATGAAGGTGACGTGCGTTTGATTGTTCATCTGGCCCGGAGATTAGCATCTGGCCTGTCAGATACAAGCGGCGCAGCAAGTAGGTGTGGGATTTCGTAGCGCAGACTTCTAGTCGATCAGTATCTGGCCAAATCGTCGTAGCTTGCGAAGAAATTTAGCGCCCCTATTTTGAACCGCGGATGACGCGGATTTCGCGGATAGCAGAAGCAGTCCGTGTGATCCGCGCCATCCGCGGTCTAATTCACTTGGTTGGGGTCTCCAGCCGAGCCATGACCAATTAAGTAGACAGGGCTCGGCGGAGCCTTGCCCTCAGCGCCCGGCAACTACCTTTAAGACTGACTTCAACCTGCGGCAGGTAAGCGAATTCCTCCGTTAACGGGCTCCTGAGGCCCCTCGGGCCTCGGACCTCTCAAGATCTGTTTGTAATCGCATTGTCTCGGTCCAACTGCCCGACGCAGAATCGTTACGACTGACTCACGTGGATGAAAGTTATCTTGCTTTTCAACTGTTTTGGCGAGGCAAGCCGGAATCTAAATCTGTTGGAGACCAGCAAATACTTCCCCAGAGAACAATGGCCGGGTTGTGATCACCCAGGCACTGGTTCCATCGATCAGTGAAGCAACGCGTGCACCTCATTTTAGGGCTTGATTGTCATAACTAAATTGCGCACGCTCTTCGAATTGTAAATTTGATCACGACTCAAGGAGAATACGACAAAGCATACGCACGGAGCATTGCGCGTGTATTGGTAGCTTTGTGCGCCGGCGTTTTTCTTGTAACCCACTTAGCTCAGGGTGGTCCGCAGATCAGTCTGAGCTCGCCGACGGATTTTTTCACTAATGTCGCCACGCGAGTACTCCGGGCGGAGCTCAACCTGGACCTGAGCCAAATCCAGATTTATCCCACCAACCAGTACACGCCCGCGGTGCACCGGTTGCTGCTGGTCGCGGCCAATCTCTACGATTGCACGACGAATAGGATTTTCGGGGCGGCTACCAATTACCCGTATTGTCCATCGGTGTTCCGGCCGCTTTTCCGCAGAATCGATACTGGCACGAACAGCGTCATTGTGATCGCCGGCTACAGGGAGGTTAGCGGCGCCGGCATGGCCGATTCCCAATACGCACCGATCCTGGTCGAACTGGATCAACCGAATCCGCCACTGCAGGAAATCGTTCCGTATGGGACTCCGTTTTCACTGTCCGACAAGAACGAACCGATGATCTCGGGCGTACCGCTCATCATCGCTGCTCGAAAAGGCTTTCCTAATTTTAATGAACTCGCCTTGCAAACCCAGGTGTATGTCTCGCGTTTGCTTGAGTTTCGTCGAGCATCGGGGACGTTACAGGGACCCATCGTGCAGACCAATCAGATGTACGTGATGGGAATCTCAAATGTGTTCGGTTTGGAGGCCTGGAATTCGTATCTCACAAACTATCCGCGCGATTTGAATCTGGTAGCGTCTCTGAACGTGACCGCGATCCTGACCAACGAGACCGGAGCGGTTGTCTTGAGCAATCGCCTGGCCTCAGGGACGATCCTGAGCATTCCAGCGACCACTTGGCCGGGGTGGAATTCGGCGGCATCTGCGCCTTATTCGATGGTACTGCCGTTTGGCACGACCAATGGCTTTTTATTTACAAATTCCACAGCTCTGGATCGCGCTCCCTGGCTTGAACCACTTACCCATATTTTTCCCCCCGCAACTCAGGGTGCCTTTTATGTTCCACATTGGTGGCTCAATTTGAACATCCGCCTCGTGTTTGTATTAGTGGACACCACTGCCAACCGAATCGTCGACTACGTCAACTTGAGCCGATGGGAGCCTACGGTGGACATTGCCTCCACGCTGGCTGTGGGAGGCACCTCGAACTTTATGGATTACAATAATCCTGCGAACGAGTGGATTACCAATCGGCTTGGCAATTCAACTTCAACGGCCGTGGCGACGTTCGGCGTTCTCAACCAGATCATGGTCGGTCTGAATGGCACGACCGATTGGCAGTCCTATACTCAAGACCCGTATTCCGGTCTGGATGCTGAAAGCGCTGTCGATGGCTTCCGATACAATCTGCTCGGCTTGAGCCCAATCTATCCCAAAGATGCTGGAAAGGCCTTCTACAAATCGAATGTTTTCTACGTGCCATTTGATCCTTATCGCCCGATCTACCTCCATAGCTCCTGGCAAGTAAACGATCCATTGGTGCATTACATGGTGAACGACCTCCTTGATCTGAGCTTGGAGGTCAGCAACAAGGTCGACTTCCAGTCGCACTACCCGCCGCTGGATAACATGGGCAAGATCAACACTCGTTACCAACCTTGGGGAGGGAATCCTTCCAGTATCCATCCCGCCACCGATTTCCAGATCGCGGTTAAGGATCCCATGCTCACCCGATCAGATGATTGGAATTTCCCAACCAACCAAATCCTCGGAGTCGGCTGGGTCGGTCGTGTTCATCGCGGCACACCCTGGCAAACCCTGTTTCTCAAATCGACCAATATCCTGCAAACTCCCGGGCTAAACCTGGGTCAGCTCACTTGGGAGTTCTGGACTGGAAACAACATCTTCCGTCCCGGCTGGGCTCCGCCGGGTACCTTGGTTCCTGACGCACTATTCACCGCTCCCACCAACGACTGGCACCTGGTGAGCCTGTTAAACAATTTCTTCAATCCAAATGCTCCGCAACAATTGGCCACTCCCAACCAAACCAGCATCCAGTCCTGGGAAGCCCTTCTTGATGGCATGACGGTCTTGACCAACGTCTCGCAGACCGAGCTCGATGCTCTGACAATGTCGAGCAACTCGCCTCAGGCCGCCATCATCGCCCAGGCGATTCTCGATAATCGCGATTCTCAACCGGGCCAACTATTCGGGGACGTAGGCGATCTGCTGGTAACTCCCGAGCTCAGTATGGATTCGCCCTGGCTCAGCTCAATCAATACCGCACCCCTTACGGATGAAGCCGTCGAGCTGATTCCATCCCAACTCCTGCCCTTGCTTCGCCCGGATTCCATCGGCTCGGCCTTTTTAAAGCTGGCTCCCGGGCAAGTGCAATTCACCGGCATGGACGGCTACGCCTATTGCGTCCAGGTATCGTCCAATCTTCTCGATTGGACAAGCATCAGCACAAATACGCCAGCCAGGGGCGTGTTCGATTTTGTGGTTCCGTCCGGCGGGCCCGCGCAGTTTTTTCGGTCCAAACTCATTCCGTAGCCGGATAGTAATCGGTTCAGTGACGGCGGGGGGGGCGCGGGCTTTCCAGTCCGCAGCAACCCCGAACGCGAGCGGGCTTGGCGTAAACTACGTTGCCGCGGACTGGAAAGTCCGCGCGCCGCTGTTCTGCCGCCATCACTAACGATTACGCCGGATGAGCAAATCCGTCTTGACGGAAAAACCAGGAGTGTGCGATGATTTAGGCATAGCCTTGACTGTGCCACCCGCTCGATGTGTGGCTACAGACGAGGTGGCGCAACACGGGGTGGCCCTGGCCTTCCGGCAGACGGTGCTGAGCGTTTGTGAACTGCGGGCGCCGTTCCGGGATTAGAGATGTAACCGAAACCTAGAAAGAAGATCTGTCCAAAAGGAAAATCATGAAAGCAAACCTCAAACTGTCCAAATTCTTTCTGCTCATGCAACTCGCGATTGTCGGGGCCGCGCCTTTGCTGGTTCCTGTTCGCAGCGCCTGGGCCCAGACCATTACGAGCAATCCGGCAAACGGAGCGACTGGTGTTTCCGTTTCTGCCCCAGTGGTCTTCACGTTCAGCAGTGCGGTGGATCCAACACAAACGATGGTGACATTTTTTTCTTCGAGCCCGCCCGGCAGCTATCCTGTCACGTCCGCCTGGAGCAGTGGCAACACCGTTTTGACCTGCACTCCAACTCCGGCCTTCCCGGGAAATGCCACAATCAGTTGGGCGGTCATCGACCAGTCGGCGAGTCCTCCCATATTTGCGAGCGGTTCATTCAGCACCGGCACAGGCTCAACCGGCGGGGGCGGTTCGGGCACCAATGCGATCACCACCTTCAGCGTCGGGAAGTTGTATTTTTACCAGCAGACAAATACGTCGTCACCAACCCTAAACACAAACCTCGCTTACGGCTTCTCTGCGAACACCAGCCTGGCTTCCAACCGGACGGCCACCGCTATTACCGTGACCATTCCTGGACACAGCTCTCCGACCAGCCTCTCCCAGAACTTCGTGGCCCATGAGGATTATTACTTTTTCGATTACAATAATACCAACCAAACGACCTTTGAGGCGACGTACCCTCAGGGCAATTATGTTTTTAGCGTGACCGGGAGCTCCAACCAACAAGTGACCTTGAATTTTCCGACTAGCATGCAACAGCCCAATGCTCCTCATATTTCGAATTTCACAGCCGCTCAGAGCGTAAATGCGGCGCAGGCTTTTACCGTGACCTGGGATGCGTTTCAGGGCGGCACTGCCGCCGATTTCATTGGACTCTCCGTTGACGACGGCGCGGGCGTAGTCTTCCACACACCCTATCCCGGGACCAACGGGGTCCTTCCTGGCACGGCGCTTTCTGCCACTATCCCCGCCGCCACGCTGGCCGCCGGGTCCAACTACCTGGCTGAGGTGCTGTTCTACCGGTACACGGCCGTTTCGAATGCGACATACGCCACAGCGGCTTATCGAGCGAGCGGTACCCAATTCACCATCACCACCGCCAGTGGCGCCTCTGGCTCTCCGCCTGTGGTAAGTAACCCGATCTGGGCCGGAGGCAGCCTCGGCTTTGACGTCCGAACATCGCCCAACCAAGCCTTGAAAGTACGGTTCTCGACGGATTGCTCGCAGCCAATCAGTCAATGGCAGACCTTATTCACAACGAACAGCCCTGGAACCAGCGTTCACATCGCCATTCCTGTTCAGGCGGGGGCAGCGGGGTTCGTCCGTCTGCAAAACGGACCGTAGGCGGCCCGAATCCTGAACCGCGGATGGACGGTGCGGCGGCGTTGAAACGTTAAAAGTACGTAGTTTGCGCAGATTTTAACGATTTAACGTTTCAACGCATACGTGATGGAGGTTTAGCCCTTGAGGTTGGCTTTGGTTTCGGCCTGTAGATCCTCAAGGTCAGGCCGGATTTCTTCCTTGGTCTTACGGTCCATACGGTCGATGAAGAGGATCCCGTGCAAATGATCGGTTTCGTGCTGGGCTGCGCGCGCCAGCAAGCCGCCGCAGCGGAATTCCAAGGGCTGGCCTTCCCCGTCGAGAGCTTTGACATCGACAACGTCAGGCCGGGTGATTTCGGCGAAAATTTCGGGAAAACTCAGGCAGCCTTCGGCTCCGGAGACCGGCTGGCCGACGGGAGTGATTTCGGGATTAATCAGGACCAAGGGCATAAGCGTCGCCACGTCGGCGGGCTGGCCTTTGATTTCCAGGGAAGAAGGCCGATCGGTGGCGCCGCGGACATCAATGACGGTCAACTGAATGGGCACACCCACCTGCTGCGCCGCCAGCCCGATCCCTTTGTAGGCGTACATGGTTTCGAGCATGTCCCCAATAAGCTTCTTAATTGTGGGGGTAATCCCTGCAATCCGCGCCCCCTTTTGGCGCAGGACTGGGGTTCCATACATGACGATTGGCAGGACCATCGGGGTCCTCAACTGGGCCAATGGCGCAACATTTCCGCAAGGTCGGCGATGCTTGGACTTTGAGCGGTGCGCACGTAAAAGCCGCTGGTGGCAACACCCGTCAGCAGGCAAAGCTGAGTGG
>Ga0210409_10003026_pt1 | contig 19328 bp, 7 predicted proteins | sample IncBWH17MmetaG_FD_161649 | JGI IMG/M metagenome (GOLD analysis project Ga0210409, IMG submission 161649) | Forest soil microbial communities from Barre Woods Harvard Forest LTER site, Petersham, Massachusetts, United States - Inc-BW-H-17-M | ecosystem: Environmental > Terrestrial > Soil >... | reverse complement strand
GACATTTCCGCCGGTGCGCCATCACGTACCGCGCTGAGCCAACCGAGAGCTGTTCTTCCGCCCCAAACGAAACCAATCGAATCGTGCGCAAAGGGCGCAGCGCCTTCAACAGTTCTGTCACTTCAAGCAAGGCGACGACCCCGGACCCGTTGTCATCCGCGCCGGTGTTATTGCACTGCGTGTCGTGATGCGCGCTCAAGAGCACCAACGGAAGGTCGGGGCGCCGGCCCCGGAGCTCCGCGACCAGGTTATTCGACGTGGTGTCCCGCAGACGGACAACCGCGCGAACCCTGGCCCGGTCTGCGCCCTGCATTCGGAAAGCCCAGGCGGCGCGGTACGGAATCGTTACCGTGGGCGGCATGCCATATTTTGCCGCCCAAACCGGGTAAACCCCGTCGTCCTTCACCCAGTCAAATGGCAGCCGATCATCCACGTGGATCACGGCGGCCGGAGCGCACTTTACGAGACGCTGATGGAGATCAGCCCGTGTGGGCATCGGACCGAACAACACTGCAATTTTCCCGCGCAGCGAAGGTTGAAACAAACGGTCAGCCTGCTCCGGCATTTCTATCCACGCCAGGTCGCCTTCAACGGCGCCGGAACCAGGCGTGCCCGGTGAGCCCGCCAGGACTCGCGCGGGAACCCGGCGCATCGCCTGCCTGGTCCCGATTGCAATTTCGGCGTGGGCCTTGGCCACCGAAACGCAGGGGAACGGCTCCGCGTGAACGTTCTGCAGGCCAGCCAAGCGAAACTGCTCGAGGATGTAATCCGCCGCGGCTTGGTCGCCGGCACCGCCGGCACGGCGCTCGCCAATGATCGAGCAAAGCCGCCGCCAATGGGTCCGGATTCTCGTAGCGCCTGGTTGGGAGTCCCCTTTTTCTGTAGGAGACGACGTAAAGAGTCGCCGATCTCCCGTCAGCCCGTAATCTGCGGCGCAGGTTTGAGACTTGTTACGTCGTCTCCTGCAATTTGGAAACACCCTCTTAGGCGATGGTGAACAAACGAAGCTCGACGGTTTCTTTTTCATATCTGCCTGACAATCGCCACGCTGCCGGTTGCAATCCCTGCTCCCGGCCAGAGCCGAAAGATGAAAAAGAACTCCGCCGAAACCGACAGGTTCCGGATGAATGCTTTCATGCGAGGCTCGTACGGCCTAACAACAGAACTAAGCGATGCGGGCAGCCCAAGGCGTTCGCATCGGCAACCGAGCTGGCCCGCCCGCATTCGCTCTACCGATCTTGTTCGACATGGTCTAAACACTGGGCCTTTCAAACCTGAGGAGCTGGTCCGACTCGGCGGCGCATGGCATTGCGCCACAATGCACATAAAGACGTTTTCTACCGCGCAAGACGTATTCCGGGTGGCGGTCACAACATGGAACTGACGCCCGCCCTCCATGCCGGAAAAGTCGCGCACAATCGAACGTCTTAATTCCTGCCGGTGAGAGCCAACCACAGTACAAGCAACCAAAAGACCGCACCGAGCACCCAGGATACTTTGGCTGGAATAAATCTGATCCAGCAATAGCCTACGAAGAGAAAACCTGCCACAAACAACGGAAACCAAAGGGGACCAAAGTGGACTAACACCGCTAACAAAACCGGCATCAAAGCAAAACTGCCGCTGCAGCATCGCACTTCAAACGGAGTTGCCTGTCCCGCAAAGAGCCGGACCCACGTATCCTTTGACAAATGTACAAAGTGCTCAAACCCGAACATACCGTCACCTGTTAAATCCGTTCCGTCGCTCGGACAAGATCATTTTGGTCTTCCCCTCGCCCGTTTGCTAAGTTTCGATCTGGAAACGGCATTGTGTCCGAAGTGCTTAACGACAGCACTGAGCGGTGTGGGCGGCCCAGCGCGTCCGAATTGGCAACTGGCATGGCCCGCCCGCATTCGCTCCAGTGATCTTGTTCGCCGATGGTCTAACGAATAAGTTTCTTGAGTTCACGTTCCGTCTTATCGAGTTCTGCTTGGCTGCGAAATTCAATCGTGAAGCCGTTGGTGATCGATTACGAGGAGCGACGGCGGGAGGGAGCTCGCGGAGGGACACGCTTCGCGACGCTGCCCTGGGCGGGGCGCGTTCCCGTAACACGTTTTGTGGCCCTATATAGTGTGACAGCAACGATCTAAAAATAGAACCACCGAACCCATATGAAAACCTCGCCCGCCACCTCCCGCCCTCCGTGTTCTCAGTTCCCTGTACGCCTGCCCTCTGTGCTCAAGTTGGCCGCTGGAACCCAGACCGACGGCTTGACCTCCAGCCAAAACCCGCGCGGCACGGAACCGCGCCGCGAGCCGGTTCAACTGGCTCCGACCGGTTCACACCGGTTCCAACCGGTTCAAACCGGATAAAGCTATAAAGTGGGGGGGGCGGCCGGTGCGATCTCCGGCAGGAAATCCGTACTACAACCCCACAACTTCGCGCCCGGACGACAAGGATTGGGAGTGCTGTGGCGACCCCGCACCTGCGGGGGGACACCGCTTTCCGAGCGCGGCCCTTCCTTCCAAAGCGTCGTGGCGCGTCGCTTCCCGCCGCAAATCCTGTGGTTGCGGCGCGGGCCGCGCCAGGTCCATCCGGTCCTAACGGTTACGTTGTGACCCCGACCTCGAACCTTGAACGCCGGGATTTCGATTAGAGACTCCTAACGTCGTCTCCTGCAATTAGGCCAGGCGGCGGATCGATTACGAGGACGAGGGCGGCGTGGATTGATGGAGTGATGGAGGGGTGGGAGGAATTGAGAACTGCAGATTGAAAATCTTTAATCGCGCGGCGCGGGGGGGCGAACGCACGGAAAGGCTCAAGGCTGAAGGCCAGGGGAACATCGCGCTCAGGAATTGGGATGCTTTCTCACGCCATCAATTCCTTCCATCATCGTTGCCAGAAATTCCTTTCTCACCGACAATCCTCTGCCATGGGACTGCTGGATTTCGTTTCTGCTTACGAGACCAACCAGGCACCAGCGTGCCGCCGCCGCCGGCTGGCCTTGTGCCACACCGCGGCCTGGCCCGAACTTCTCCCGCTGCTGGCGTTGACGCTGCTGGCCGCCACCACGCTTTCCCTCCCGGCGGAACCCATCACCCTCAAATCGCCCAACGGCGACGCCGTGCTCGTCTTCAGCCTCACTCCCGCCGGCCAGCCGCGATGGCGGGTCTCGTATCGCGGCCAACCCGTTCTCGCGGAGTCCCGCCTTGGTCTCCAGCTCACGAACAGCGCTTCGCTCGACCAGGGCTTCGCGCTCGCCAACTCAACCCTCACCAGCCACGACGACACCTGGAGGCCCGTCGCCGCCGAACGCGGCGAGGTGCGCAACCATTACAACCAACTCGTCGTGGACCTCGGAGCGAGCCAGGCCCCGCCTCGCAAACTGCGCCGCACCTTCCGCGCGTACGATGAGGGCGTCGCGGTTTGTTACACGCTGCCGGAACAGGAAGGACTCAAAGCCTTCACCCTGGCCGGCGAAGCCACCGAGTTCCGGTTCACCGGAGACCATCCATGCTGGCCGGTCTATTGGGCGCAAGGCATCTACACCAACAAGCCGCTTTCCCGGGTCGGCGCCAACTGCGAGCGACCGCTGGTCGTCGAGCTCACGAATGGCCCGACGGTCGCGGTTGGCGAGGCGCGTTTGGTGGACTACGCCCGGATGCGCCTCAAGAACGCGCCCGGCCAACCGTTCACCCTGCTCCCTGACCTGGCCGGGCCGGTAACCGGCTCCACTCCCTTCACCACGCCGTGGCGTTTCGTGATGAAGGGCGATTCACCGCGCCAGTTGGTCGAGCGGAACTTCTTCGTGCTTAACCTGAACGACCCGTGTGCCCTGGCAGACACCTCCTGGATCAAGCCCGGCACGGTGATTCGCGAGACGACCTTGAGCACCACTGGCGGCCGCGCCTGTGTCGACTTCCCGGTCAAGGCGGGCTTGCAATATGTCGAGTTCGACGCCGGCTGGTACGGCCCCGAAGGTTCCGACGCCTCGGACGCCCGTTTCGTGAATGTGAAAACAAACCGCCCACAAGGCGGCCTCGATTTGCAACAGGTCATCCGTTACGCGAACGGGCGCGGCATTGGCGTGTTGCTCTACGTGAACCAGAAGGCCTTGGAGCGGCAGCTCGATGAGCTCCTGCCCCTTTACCAGCAATGGGGCGTGAAGGGGCTCAAGTTCGGTTTCGTCAACGTCGGTCCGCAGACGTGGACGGCGTGGCTGCACGACGCCGTGCGCAAATGCGCGCAATACCACCTCGTCGTGGACATTCACGACGAATACCGGCCCACCTGCTGGTCACGCACCTATCCCAACCTCCTGACTCAAGAAGGCGTCCGCGGGAATGAAGAGATGCCGCCCGCCGAACATAATTTCATCCTGCCCTTCACCCGCTTCCTGTGCGGCCCGGCCGATTGCACCTTCTGCTGGTACGACAAACGCATCAAGACCACCCACGCGCATCAGCTCGCCGCCTCGGTCGCCTATTTCAGCCCGCTGCAATTCCTGTTTTGGTACGACAAGCCGGCGCAATGCCGGGGGGAACCGGAACTGGAATTCTGGAAACACCTCCCGACCGTTTGGGACGATACCCGCGTGCTGCACGGCACCATCGGCCAATATATCACCACCGCCCGCCGCAAAGGCGACGAGTGGTATGTCGGCACCATGAACGCCGTTCAACGCCGGCAGCTGGACATCCCCTTGTTGTTCCTCACCCCGGGACGCAATTACACCGCGACGATCTGCCGCGACGGCCAGCCGGACGGCTCCTCGCCAACGGAAGTGTCGGTTCAATCGCAAACCGTCGATGTGACAACCATCCTGCACGCCGACCTCGCTCCCAACGGCGGCCAGGCGGTCCGACTTGTGCCGGCAGATGCCCGCTGACCGGAGGCAGGGCGTGCTGTCCACAAGGCGGCGTAGCCGGAACCAAACTGGTTGTGGAACCGGCCCGAACAAGAAACGGGATATGCAGAAGGATTACAAGAAGAGCTTAAACAAAACCGCCGCCCGGGGTGGCTCGTCTCGCTGTCGCTCGGCCTGAGCGGGGCGCAGCTATCGTAACGTTGCGGTCTTCCCGGTGCCAGATTGCGCTTTGCGAGGAAGCCCGACTTTGTGGTGACCTTGGAACCCGATTCTGTCACAGTGGCGGCGCATGACATGGCTCGACCGCCTCGTCGATTTCTGGCCTCACGTCGTGGGGTCTCTGACCTTGTTTATCGCGGCGCTGACGTCCGGCCATGCCCTCCTCCACAAACGCGATTCACGGGCCGCCGCGCTCTGGGTCCTGTTCATTTGGTTCGTGCCCTTGCTGGGTGCGGTGCTTTATCTGTCGTTCGGCATCAACCGGATCCGCCGCCGGGCCGTCGCGATCCGCGGGGCCGCAGAGCGCTCCGCTGCGGTGCCGGACGCGGCGGGCAATTTCTCCCTCGGCGCAGCGGAGGTGCTGCCCCCGGAGGCAACGCATCTCCGGACGCTGGCACAGCTCGTTGGCCGGGTCGTGGGGCGTCCCCTGATTCGCGGGAATAAAATCGAGCCGCTGGTAAACGGGGACGCGGCTTATCCTGCGATGCTGGCCGCAATCAAATCGGCTGAACGTTCCATCTCGCTGGTCACCTACATTTTTGACAACGATCGCAGCGGCCGCCGGTTCGTCGATGCGCTCGGCGAAGCGGTCAGGCGCGGGGTCCAGGTCCGGGTGCTGATTGACGACGCCGGCGCGCGTTATTCGCTGCCTTCGATCGTTCATCCACTGCGGCACGCGCGGGTCCCGGTGGCGCGGTTTTTGCCGACGCTGGCGCCGTGGCGGCTGATGACGATGAACCTGCGCAACCATCGAAAGATCATGGTGGTGGATGGCCGGGTCGGCTTCACCGGCGGAATGAACCTGCGCGAAGGCAACCTGGTCGCCGAGCATCCGCGCAGCCCGGTGCAGGACCTGCATTTCCGTTTGGAAGGGCCAGCCGTAGCCCAGTTGCAGGAAATCTTCGTCGGCGATTGGGCCTTCGCCACAAACGAAACCTTGAGCGGAGAAAGCTGGTTTCCCAGCCTGTCACCGGTCGGGACCGTCATCGCTCGCGCGATTCCCGACGGACCGGACGAAGATTTTGAAAAACTGCGCCTGACGATCCTCGGCGCGCTGGCGTGCGCAGAAACCTCTGTCCAAATCCTCACGCCGTACTTCCTCCCTGACCCGGCGATCGTTTCGGCGTTGAATGTCGCCGCCTTGCGCGGGGTGCGGGTCGATATCATTCTCCCCGCCCTGAGCAATCTTCCCTTTGTCCACTGGGCTTCGCGCGCCATGTGGTGGCAAGTGCTGCGGCGCGGTTGTCGCATCTGGCTGACGCCGCCGCCCTTCGATCATTCCAAGCTGATGGTTGTCGATGGCCAATGGGCCCTCGTTGGGTCGGCCAACTGGGACGCGCGCAGCTTGCGGCTCAACTTCGAATTCAACCTCGAGTGTTACGACCGCGAATTGGCGCTCCGCCTCGAGGTGCTGCTCCGCCAGAAACTGGCCGGCGCCAAAGAAATCACCCTCGCGGAGATCGACAGCCGGAGGCTGCCGGAGCGGTTGCGCGATGGCTCCGCCCGTCTGCTGACGCCTTACCTGTGACGGGGACCTTTCGGCCGATCAGGACCGAATCATTGTCAGAATCATCTTGAATCGCTTCAGCGCCCTGAGCGCATGCGGCTGATTCGCCGGCATCAAAATCAACTCCCCCGCCGCTACGCGATGACGATTGCCCGCGATGGTGATTTCCACTTCCCCTTCCAGCACCTGGACCAGCGCATCATAGGGAGAGGTGTGTTCGCTCAAACCTTCGTCCGCGTCAAAAGCAAACAGGGTTACCTTGCCGGTCGATTTGTTGAGGATCTCCCGGCTGACAATCGAGCCGGGTTGATAATCCACCAGGGTCGCGGCTGGGAATGCCTGCGCCGCCGTAAACTTTGATTCCTTCTTGTTTGTATCGTTTGCCATAATTTCCCGAATCTTAACGCCAAGGTGACGGGATGCAAAGCCGCGCAGAGCGCCGAGAATCACACTCATTTCCGTTCGCCGTGAATTGCGGCTTCCCCCCGGCGCGGGTTTTTGCGATCCATTGGCGATGGCCAACAAGCAGAAGAACTCCGCGGCGGCGCTGCGAGGAAGTTCCACCAAACCGGCGCCCGTGCGAGCCTGGTCGGATGAACTGGCGTTGCCGACCTATCTGCCCGCGGCGCCGGAGCGTCATCCAATGTTTTTCGAAAAGCGCGTCTACCAGGGCAGCCGCGGCAAGGTTTATCCGCTGCCGTCCACCGACCGGATTGCCGAGCAAGCGATGGTGCGCAAATGGAAAGCGGTTTGGCTCGAAAATGAGTTTCTCCGCGTGCTGGTTCTGCCGGAGATCGGCGGACGAATCCACGCCATTCTCGACAAGACCAACGGTTACGACCTGGTTTACAACCAACCGGTCATCAAACCCGCTCTGGTCGGCCTGGCGGGGCCGTGGCTCAGCGGCGGCATCGAGTTCAACTGGCCGCAGCATCACCGACCGGGGACGTTCCTGCCCGTGGACTTTGAGATCGAGGAGCACCGCGACGGTTCGAAGACGATTTGGTGCAGCGAACATGAGCCGATGGCACGCATGAAAGGCATGCACGGCGTCTGCGTGCATCCGGGGCGAGCGTTGGTCGAGGTCAAAGCGCGCGTGTACAACCGCACGCCATTCACACAGACTTTTCTTTGGTGGGCCAACGTCGCCACGCGCGTCCACGAGGCCTACCAGAGTTTCTTTCCGCCGGACGTTTATTGCGTTGCCGACCATGCGCGCCGCTCGATGAGCGAATATCCGCTGGCGCAAGGTTGGTACTACGGCGTGAACTACGGCGAGCGCGGCCGACGCGGTATTCCGCCGGATGAGGTCCCGGCGCAGTTCATGCCGCCGCACTGCCTTAAGAACGGCCCTCATTCCGTTCACTTCTCGCGCGTGCCCGATTACGAGCCGAACGATCTTTCTTTCTATGCCAACATTCCCACGCCGTGCAGTTACATGTGTGTCGGCAGCAAGGAAGGCTTTTTCGGCGGCTACGATTACTTCGCAAAGGCGGGCATCGTTCACGTTGCCGACCCGCATATTTCGCCGGGAAAGAAACAGTGGACGTGGGGCAATCACGACTTCGGCTATGCCTGGGATCGCAATCTCACGGAGAAGGACGGCCGCGGCGAATACGGGCCTTACATCGAAATCATGGCCGGGGTTTACAGCGACAACCAACCCGACTTCAGCTTTCTGCAACCCGGCGAGACTAAAACCTGGAGCCAGTTCTGGTATCCGATCCAGCAAATCGGGCCGGCGCAGCAGGCCAACCTTGAAGCTGCCGCCAGCTTGAAAGCCGAAGGGGACACGCTCCGCGCCGGCGTCTCGGTGACCAAACCTCTCAAGAACGCTCGGGTCATGGTTTTCAATCAGAGGCAGACTTTTCTGAACCGCGTGGGCGACCTTGCGCCCGGGCGCCCGTTCGTGCGCGAGGTCGGGCTCCCGCGCGCCTGGAAGGCAACCGGTCTGATGCTTCGCGTGACCGATCCGGACGGTCGTGAAATCATCGCCTACCGGCAGCGGCCGCGCCTCACAGGCACATTGCCGCCGGCGGCCACCGAGCCGCCCGCGCCGCGCGAAGTGGCCAGCGCCGATGAGCTTTATCTCACCGGCTTGCACCTCGAACAGTATCGCCACGCGACGCGCTGTCCGACGCCGTACTGGCGCGAAGCTTTGCGCCGGGACCCGCTCGATGCACGCTGCAATAATGCCATGGGGCTCTGGCATCTGCGCCGTGGGGAATTCAATTCGGGCGAAACGCATTTCCGCAACGCGGTAGCGCGGTTGACGCAGCGCAACAGCAATCCGTATGACGGCGAGGCTTTCTACAACCTCGGTCTGTGCCTGCGCTTTCAATTGGACGCTGCCCCGAATCCCGACGTGCAAGCGTCGGCCTTCGAAGCTGCTTACGCTGCGTTGTACAAATCGACATGGAACCAGGCCTGGCAGGCCGCTGGCTGCCACGCGCTCGCGGAAATGGACTGCCGCCGAGCTGATTGGCAACGCGCTCTCGAGCACGTCGAAACCTCGCTGCGATTCAACACCGACAACACCCGAGCCCGGAATCTGAAGGTTCTCGTGTTGCACAAGCTGAATCGGGCAGCCGAAGCGGAGGCGCTCCTGCACGACACCCTGGCACTTGATCCGCTGGACTGGTGGGCGCGACATCTGGCCGGCCGGCCACTGTTTTGCGATTTGCAGGCGCGCCTCGACCTGGCTCATGACTGCGCCCGCGCAGGGTTTTGCGCTGAAGGGATCGAAATATTGGAACAAGCGGTTCCGGAGAGGCGAGATTTGCCGGACCAGAGCTGGGGCGCGCCTCCGCTGGTTTATTACACGTTGGGCTGGCTGCACGAACGGGCCGGCCATCGCAGTGCCGCGCAGACCAGCCGCCGCCGCGCAGCGGCGACCACTCCTGATTATTGCTTTCCCGCGCGGCTGGAGGAAATCGCCGTGCTCCAGGCGGCGATGCGCGCGGACCCTCGCGACGCCCGAGCGCCGTATTACCTGGGGAACCTGCTTTACGATCGGCGCCGCCATGAGGAGGCGATCAAGTTGTGGGAACGCAGCACGAGGCTTGAGCCAAAGTTCCCGATCGTCTGGCGCAACCTGGGCCTCGGCTACTTCAACATCGCGCATGAGCCGGGCCGCGCCCGCGCCGCCTACGAAAAAGCAATCCGCCTCGACCCTGGCTCCGCGCGCGTGTTGTTCGAGCGCGATCAACTCTGGAAACGACTCCGGGAGAAACCGCAGAAACGCCTCCGCGAACTGGAGAAGCATCCGGCGACCGTGCGCCAGCGCGATGATTTGAGCGTGGAGTTGTGCGCGCTTTACAACCAAACCGGCCGGCACGCAAAGGCGCTGGAACTGCTCGGCTCGCGCCGCTTTCAACCCTGGGAAGGGGGCGAAGGCGGGCCGCTCGGCCAGCATGCGCGCGCGCACCTGGCACTGGGGCGGGCGGCGCTCGCCAGCGGAAATGCGGCGCAGGCTCGCACGCACTTCGAGGCGGCGCTGCAGGCGCCGTTGAACCTCGGTGAGGCGAAACATCTGCTGGCCAATCAAAGCGACATTCACTACTGGCTCGGCGAGGCGCTGGCCGCGCTCGGCCAACAGGCCGACGCTCGAAGCCAGTGGCTGACCGCTGCGAAGTTTAAAGGCGACTTCCAAACGATGAGCGTCCGCCAGTTCAGCGAGATGACTTATTACTCAGCGCTCTCCTGGCAGAAGCTCGGGCAATCAAAGAAAGCGAGGCGGTTGTTGCGCGACTTGCTTGCCTACGCGAAACGGCTGCAGAAAGCGCCGGCGAAAATCGACTACTTCGCTACCTCGCTGCCAGCGATGCTGCTCTTTGACGACGACCTGCAATTCCGGCAGGAGACGACTGCGCTCTTCCTGCAGGCCCAGGCTTATCTTGGGCTCGGCGGGAAGGCAAGGGCCCGAAAGCTGCTCGCGCGAGTGCTCCAACGCGACCCGAACCACGCGGCGGCGGCGGACCTGCCGCGGGGAGGGGACTGAGGGGCGGAGAATGCAAGGTGCTCGTGCATCGCAGGGGGGACAGGGAGCGCACGGGGACGTGGCCGTCCCCGCCCCCAACCCCGGTGGTTCCCCGGTCTTACTTCCAGAGCCAGCCCGGGTTGAAGTGATGATGGGGGCAGTGCTATGGTTTCGTAGTTATTTAGCTAACCTTTCTGTGGCGCAGTCTCCGCTGACTGCGCCTTTTTTTTGAGGAAGCATACTGCCGCCGCCGGGAACTGGTGGTGACGCGTCATTGATGCAGGCGATAAAAGCGAATTCCCGACATCGGAGCGATGGCAGGGTTATTCTGGAAGGGAGAGAGGGTCCAGGGGCCGAGGAGGTTGGTGGATTCCTGGAGCGTTCCGGTGCCCAGCCATTGGAGGACAACCTGGCCGGAAACCGCATTGATCTCGGTGAACTGGAGTGCGTTGGGCGTCACGCTCAGGTTGGTGAGGAGCACTCCACCCTGAAGGGCGGCCTGGTAGTAGGCTGAGATGCGAGCGGGCGAAAGGCTTTGGGTGAAGACCGCGACTTCGTCGAGCAAACCATTGAAGGTGCGGGTGGCGTTGCCACCACTGTTGTCGTGGCCGATTTGCCAATTGTTACCGAAGACATCCGAGGTATGAGCCAGGACGTTGGTGGCGGAGCGGAGCGTGCCGGTGCTGCCGAGGTAAAGGATGGCCTTATCGGGGTAGATGACCATCGCGACGAGGGACCATTGGTTGGTGGGGATGACCAGGCCGGAGACGAAGTTATAGGTGAGGCCGCTGTTGTTGTTCCAGGTGTAACCCAGCATTTGCTGGCTGTTGTAGTTCATCCCGCCCGAGACGCCGTTACCGCGCGTAACGAGCAAGCCCGACCAGCTTTCCTGGGCGCCGAGCGGGTAGAGCCAGGCGGTGAAGGTCACGGTGTTTGTGCTCAGGGAACCGAAGGGGACCGCGACGTAGGAATTGAGGGTGCTGACAAAGGTTTGGACGGCGGTGTTGGTGTTTTCGAAGCCGGAAAATGCCGGCGGACGTGGCCCGGTTACATTGGGAGTGGCGGCACTGGCGTAGGTGCCGTTGTGAGCGCCAACTGCATCTACAGCGATCGGCCCGACGGCCTCGTTCAGCCGCCAATAGCCGAGCGGATTGTCGGCCAGGACGGTCGTCGCATAGCCGCCCGAGGTGGCGGCGAAGAAAGAGAAAGAAATCGTAGTGCCGGGGAGAACTGCGGTTCCTGAGACACTGCGGACGTTGGAGATGGACAACGTAATCGTGGTGTTCTGCAGCAACGGACTGCCGGTGGTGAGGGTCAAGTTCGTTCCGGAGGCGTCGAGGAGCGCACTGGTTGGCATCAAATTACCCGGAGTTAAGTGGTAGTTGGCGGAAGTTTGGGCGGAGGCGGCGTCCAGTGGCTGGGAGAAATCGAGCGTCACAGCGGTACCGGCCTGGTTGACCGAGAGGACGCGGACGGGGACGGGAGGTGTGGCATTGGGCACGACCGTTACGGTGGCGACGGCACTGGTGGCAGCGGCACCGGCCGTGGTCAATACGGCCCGGAACTGAGCGCCGTTGTCGCTGAGTTTCAGGAGTGGCGTTGTATAAGTGTTGCCGGCGGGGCCGGGGGTATTGGTAAAAGCTCCCGAGCCGGCGGGCGCGGATTGCCATTGGTAGAGAATGGAGGGGGCCGGACCGGTGGCGCTGCCGCCCAGGTAGCCGGAGGCGGCGTTGACAGTGAAGGCAGCAACGGTGCCCTGGACAGCAACCACATTGGCGGGCTGCGCATTGAGCGTGATGAAGGTATTGTTGTAAGCGTAGGTCGAAATGGAATTGCCGAGGAGCGCAGGCGGAGTGCCATTGGCCGGGTCGGGTACGCCGGCGAATTTGAACGTCGCCGCGAAGTCGTCGCCTCCTCCGCCCTGGTGATGGTCACCTTCGATATAGTAAACGGTGCCGGCGGTAAGAGAGATGGTATTGCCGCCGGGCCAGGTCGTGCCGGTGAATTGGTCCGAGCGTTTGGAGGCAACGACGCTGCCGCCCGAGGAACTCAGCCATTGGCGAGTATTGGACCAGACGGTTTCGGAGGCGATGAGTTGCTTGTTCGCGGGAGACGAGTCAGTGCTCAAAAAAAGGTCGGAATCGTCATCGGAACAGACGAAGAAGACGTAATTGGTGGTGACCGGCGCGATGAAGTAGCCGCTCACCCGCTCGGCATAGTTAATGCCCTGGCCCGAAGGGGTCTCGAAGGAGGAAAGGTAGTTGATGAAAGTGGGCGGGTTGGTGAAGGTTGGGTCTTCGAGATTGGCCCGGGTGGCGCCGGAATAAAACTCCTGCTTAAGGAACCCCGGGGCAAGGCTTAGCGAAGCGCTGTTAAGAAACACGGCGGTAGCGACCCGGCTGGGCGAATACGTCGCCTTGAAGGCTTGCACGCTAATGAGCGCGGTGTCGTTCAGAAGAAACGGGCCGGAGTAGAGGGTGGAGTTGGTGGAAGGAACCGAACCATCGAGGGTGTAATAAAGCGAGGCGCCCGGCGTCGCTTCACTGAGGGTGACCATGACGGAGTTAGTGAAGACGCCGCCGGCAGGACTGATTACCGGGACAGCGAGGAACGCTCCGAGGCCAAAGACGGCGACGGATTTTTCAGCGCCGGCATAGACTTTGCCGTTGGCGACAGTCGGGACGGCGAATTTGACGGTATTGGCCATGGTATCGCGGCCGCCGGCCTGGGAGCTGTTGTAGAGTTCGAGGGCGAGGTTGTTGGCGTCGTAGGCGTGGAGAATGGCGGGGTTGCCGGGGTAGCCGTCGGCCTGGATGACCCAGGCGATGGCGTTGTTGATTCCGTTGGCAGAAATGGCGGGGGTGGCGCCCGGCCAGCCGAAGGCGGTCGCAGATTGGGAGGAAGGCGAGGTGCCGAGCAGCCCGCTGGAAATCTGAAAGGCTTTGAGGACGTCGCCCGAACCCTGATAATAGATGTGGCCGTTGAAATAGGCGCCGGAGCTCCACGTGCCGCCGACGGCACCGGGCAGCTCCTGGACGATGTTGGTATCGGCGAAAGAATTGAAATGCCCGAGGTTGTCGCGGTCGAGGAGGTAGATCTTCCCTTCCTTGCCGCAACCGACGAGCAGATGCGGGTGACTGACGCTTCCGACCGAGTCAGGCAGCAGCAAGAGTCCGCCTGAGCCGACGTCGGTATCGCCGGCTGAGAGGGCGGCCTGGTTGTAAGGGGTGAAGAAGTCGGCGACGGCCAGTCCGCTAGTGGCGGAGAGCTTAATGAAACTGTCGCCGTATTCGGTGCCGGCGACATTGGTGAGAGTGAAACTGCCGTTGCCTACTTCGAAGAAGAGATTGCCGGACGCGTCCACAGCGAGGCCGTTGCCGCTCATCCAGATGCCGCCTTCGGCGGCGGTGGAGCCAAAAGCTGCGGTGGTGGCATTGGGGGTGGTGTTGAAGACGTAATTGGTCAATTGCTGGAGAGTGGCGGCATTGAAACCGATGACCCAGCCGTGGTAGGGATCGGTGTCGGCGAAGCCGGAATAGCAGACGTAGAGCTTCCCGGCGGCGAGGGTGAGGGCAGGGCGCTGGAGTTGTTGAATGGCGGTGAAGTTCACGACGCCATTGGAGCTGTCCACGCCAACGCCGGGGACGGAAGCGGTAACGATGACAGGGCTGAAGGGGCGTTCCTGGCCGTTGGTGATATTCAAGGCATGGATGCGGTGATGGTAGAGGCCAGGGCCGTCATGGGTGAACGCATCGAGATAGAGGGTACCGGAGGCGAGGTTGATGACCGGGGTACTCGTGATGCCGACCTCCGGGTCGATATCGTGGTAAGCACCGTAGCGGTTGCCGAAGTCATTGTTAGGGGTCGCAGCAGATACGCCGAGGTTGGTGTGCCAGAGCAGCCCGCCGGTGGCGCCGGTGATGGAGTCGGCATCGAAAGCATAGACGCTATCGTGCTGGGTCGCGATGAAGACGACGTTGTGAGTGCCCTGGCCCGGGATAGAGAGGTTGGAGATGTAGAGTGGCTCGGCATAGACCTGGCCATCGACGGGGTAGGTGAAGAGGAGGCCGAAGGTGTTGGAGTTGACGTTGGCCGGGGTGAGGGCGGTTTCGTTAGTGTTCTGGCCCGTGCGCGCAAAATCGTTGTGATAAGTCAGGACATTGACCTGCGCAGGGGCGCAGCAAAGTCCGGCGAACAAAGCGATGGCGAGGAGCAGGGTTTTGAGCAGGGGGCACTTGGTAGAAGAGCGGGGGCGGGGCATTTGAGTGGGGGTCATAAGTTCGAGGACTCAGGGTGTTTTGGAACAGGAACGCAAGCTTGGGATCCCGCGCCCCGCAGGCAAGACGGCCGGGGCACTGCACCCCGGCCGTTCAACGTCTCAACCTCGTGCAATCGGATTATCCATTCATTGGGGCTACTGGAGCTTGACGCGGAAGAAGGTGGCGGCTCCAGTGGGGGTGAACTGGTAAGGCGAGCTGGGGTTTCCGTTGACAGCGGACCACGGCCCGTTGGCGGAGGAGGCCTGGTAGAGAGTGCCCTGAGCCCAGGTGAGGGTGACTTTGCCACCGGATGCCTGGATGGTGAGGGTGACGTTGGGACCGATGTTGGCGGCACCGAAGAGTTGCTGGATCTGGGCCGGCGACAGGGAGTAATTGAAGACGGCGACTTCATCGACAGCGCCGTTGAAGGTGCGGCCCGGGTCCCCGATTCCATCATTGCCGATGTGCCAATTATCGCCGAAGACATCCGGCGTATGAGGGATAGCGTTGGTGGCGCTGCGGAGGGAATTGGTGGTGCCGAGGTAGAGGATGCCCTTGTCGGGATAGACGACCAAGGCGGCAAAGGACCACGTGTTGCTGGGCACGACCAGGCTGGAGATGTAACCCCAGGTGTTCTGGTTGTTATTATTCCAGGTATAAGCGAGCATTTGCTGGTCGTTGTAGTTGAACCCACCTTCGATGCCGCCGCCACCGCGGGTCACGAGGATGCCGGACCAGGCGTTTTGGAGCCCGACCGGGTAGAGCCAGGCGACGATGGAGGCATTGTTGGTGCCCAAGGTGCCGAAGGGCACCGACACGTAGGTGCCGGCGATTGAGTTGCTGATGCCCACGCCGGTATTCGTGGCAGTGAAGCCGGCGAACGGGGGATTGTCGGGTCCGGGAACTCCGGCCGCCGAGGTGGCACCGTAGGTGCCGTTAAGCCCTCCGAAGTAATCATAGGCGATGGTACTGCCGTTGGTCTCGTTCAAGCGCCAATAGGCCAAGGGGTTATAGGCGATGATCTTGGATTCGTAGGAATCCGGAACCGGTATGACCGCGGTCACCTGGGCGACGCTGCTGGTGACGGCTCCTGCGGGGTTGGTGATCACGAGCTCATAAGGGCCGTCGTTAGCCACCGCCAGGTTGGTGAGCTTCAGGGTGGTGGTGGCGGAACCGGAGAGGTTGCCGGAATCGGTGATGTTGGTGCCGTACTCGCGCCACTGGTAGGTGACGGGGGCGGTGGCCAGGGCGCTGGCGCTGAGCAGGGCGGTCCGGCCGGCGTAGAGGGTCTGGGATTGCGGCTGACTAATAATCGTCGGCGGGAAAGGACCATTGTTCAAAGCGGCGCCGACGATGGCGGAGAATTGGGGCAGAGAAAGGGCATGATTGAAGGCGGCCACTTCATCGACCTGGCCGGCAAAGAAATTGGCGGACTGGCTGAGGGCGCCAATGACGAAGGAGGAAGGCGACCGGCCATAGTTGGTGGTAGTGATCGTGGCGCTGGTTTGCATGAGGAGGCCGGTCGAAACGAGATAGACACTCAGGGTATGACCGTCGCCGATGGCGGCGACCATGTACCATTGTCCCGAGGTGAGGTTGGTGGTGCCCGGGATGGTGAGGGTGCCGGCGTTGGGAGTGGAGACGCCCAGGGCCGGGTAAAAGCCCACCTGCACACCGCCGGCCTGGCCGAAGAGGCCGACTCCGTTCAGTTCAGCCGCCACGGAGGTGTTGAACCACCCTACGAGCGAGAACTGGGCGAGGTTGTTCAGAATGGGTTCTTGCGTATCGGTGAAGGCGCTGAGGCCATCGTAGGAATTGGCCGAGTTGGTGGTTTCGAAGCCCGGGAAATCGGGAGGTTGAGGGCCCGGGACGCCGACATTGACGTTTCCGTTGGTGGCGATGTTGCCGCCCCAGTAATCGTAGGCGAAGGGGCTGCCGTTGGTTTCGTTGAGGCGCCAGTAGGCAATGGGTCCGGCGGCCTCGACGGCGGCTTCATAGGAGACGGGAGCGCTATTGGAGGCCACGACGGTCAAGGTGACGGGGAGGCTGGTGGCGGGCACGTTGGCGACGTTGTTGACGACGACGTCGTAGGTGCCCATATCGCCCGGGGTAGCGCCGGCGACGGTAAGCTTGGCGGAGGTGGCGCCGGAGATCCTGCCGCCGTTGGGCAGATTGACGCCATTAGTGCGCCATTGATAGGTGAGCGGGGTATCACCCGAGCCCGTGACGTTGAACACCGCCGGCCGCCCCGCATAGACCACCAGGGACTGTGGTTGGCTGCTGATGGTCGCGGGGATAATCGCCAGGCCGAGGGCCTTTTTGTACATATTATAGAGTTCGATGGGCGCCACGTCGTAATTGAAAACGGCGGCCTGGGCGATTTTGCCAACGAAAGCCCGGCCGTCGGGCGCGCCCGCCGAGGCGGGATCGACCCCAATGGTGGTCGGCCCCGAAAAGCCGGCAATGGCGTTTGTGGTCGCGGAATTGACCGCGGTGGCAATGGTGATGGCGTTGAAAAGATAGAGGGTGGCATTGGTGGGGGTGACCGTCACGGCCACAAGCGACCAAATGTTAGACGGCACGACCAGGCCGGATGCGAAGTTATACGTCGCCGCGGCGTTATTCCAGGTGTAGCCAAGCTGGTTTGCGTTTTGATAGCCCAGGCCGCTCACGTCGCCGCCGTTGCGGGACCAGACGAGCCCGGCCGAGCCCGGCTCATTGAAGGCGGTAGGGAAAATCCACGCGGCAATGGTGACGGTATTGTTGCTGAGGTTCAAAGGCGGCGCGATCACCCAGGTATGGGGATTCACCGAGGTTTGGAGGGCGCCGCTGTTGGCCACAAAGCCGGGGAACGCGGGGGGTTGCGGTCCGAGGGCGCCGCCATAGGCATTGAAAGCGGCCGATTCGTAGGTGCCGTTGAAGCCGCCCACACTCTCATTGGCCACGGTGTAATTGGTTGAGGGATCGCCGGTGTCGTCCAGCCGCCAGTAAGCCACCGGGGTATTGGTGAAGATCTTTTCCGCGTAACTGCCCGGCGTCGGCGAGCTGACCGTGAGCGGCGCGACGGAGCTGGTGACCATCCCCATCACATTCGAGACCACCAGCGAATAGCTGGCCACATCTGCGGCGCTAACCCCGGTGATCTTCAGGCTGGGGGTTGCCGAGCCGGAAACCTTACCTCCATCGCTCAGGGCGGTCGCGCCTTTATACCAGTGGAAAGACATCGGCACGATTCCCGCCACGTTGGCGTTGAAGGCCGCCGTGCCGCCGGTATAAACAGCGGCAGGCAGCAGCGGGTCGATGGTGGCGGGCAGGGGGGCCGCGCGGGGAACGATTTGGATGGCATTGATCGGGGCGCGGAAGTTGTACGTGTTTTTTCGCAGCAGGAACGAGTCGTTCGTCAGGCTGTTGAACGCCAGGACATTGCCCTGCCAATTGCCTGCTTGTGACTGCCGGCCACTTAGCACCGTCTGGGGAACCACGTAGTAAGTTTGGTCTCCCGTTACAAACACGGTGTTAACACAGATAAAGCTGTGAGTCGTGACGTCGCTGCCGAGCGTCATGCCGGGCGCAGTCCAGGGCCCGGTTGCGTTTTGGATCCAGTACTCGCCCCCGCGACCGCCGTTGTTGTCGCCGCCGGAATAAATAACCACGTCGTACTGCGACACATGGTTTGCCGTCATCCACGCATTCAGCCCCTGGACGTACACCCAGGGTTTGCAATTAACGTTCGTGCCGGCATACCCGTCCACCGGCTGGGTATAGTCCAGAAAATTCGTGACACTCGCGTTGGAATCGCAATAGCCGTTCATCAACTTTAAGTCCGGCACAGTCTCAATGTTCGGAGTGCCGCCGCCGGCCTGGCTCCAGAGGCCGGCCGAATCCCAACTGAAAGTCACGGTGGTGGCCGCGCCGCTGCTGTCAAAAGCGGCCGCATTGGCGCCAAAGGAGCCGCCGTTGTTCCAATTGGTCTGGGCGTAACTGGCCTGGCCGGCCAGATCGGCCGAGAGCAGAGCTCCGGCGGCGCCGTTTTGGAGACCGCCGTTGCCGTTGAGCCCGACTTTCATGCCGATTTGCGGCACCACCTGCGCGGAGGCGGCGCCGGTGAGGGCCAGGGCCGCGGCGGCGGTGAGCAGGGAGGCACGGCTGACGCAGGGCGCGCCCTGGAACAACTCGTTCAGAGTACGATTGAGGTTCATACTGGGTTTTGGATGGGCGTTACTGGGTTGAGAGGAGGGGAACTGCCAGCGGAAGGCGAAGGCCAAACGGAGCAGTGGCCGTGCCCAGAGTGGAGTTCATGGTGAATATTTAACCGTTTAAATGTGTGGTGTCAACAGCAATTGTAATCGGAGGGATTCATCTCTCGAATACCCGCCCCCCTCCGCGCCCTGGAGGCTGTGTGAAAACTTTTGAACGCTGCGGAGGGTTCAATGTCGGTTTGACATGAACTACCGCAAGGGCCCGGATCGTTCCCAGACTCAGCTACTGCCGCCGTGTTTGGAAGACTACGTTGCC
>Ga0210409_10003024_pt1 | contig 19345 bp, 15 predicted proteins | sample IncBWH17MmetaG_FD_161649 | JGI IMG/M metagenome (GOLD analysis project Ga0210409, IMG submission 161649) | Forest soil microbial communities from Barre Woods Harvard Forest LTER site, Petersham, Massachusetts, United States - Inc-BW-H-17-M | ecosystem: Environmental > Terrestrial > Soil >... | reverse complement strand
AACTCCCAGTCCGGCCGAAACCCCGGTGACAAGAATCCTTTTCCCTTGCAGATCGATCCCAGCTAACACATCCTCGGCGGTTGAAGTCGGCCCAAATATCCTTGTTGCTGACGTTGCCCCAAAAACGGTAGCCATGTTTATCATCTTCTTCCGTTCTCCATTTCCGAAATGCGACCTATCAGCAGACTTCGCGATCTCCCTTATTCCTATTGCAAAGCGCGGCGCCACAACTCTTATCGCCCAGAATTCGATTGAGCGGAGAGCAAGCGTGCTACCAAAGCGATAGGCACTCATATTTCCTGTATCACAACCACGATGAAGTCCAACACTCACGAAATCCCAATCATTAGGTTCGCGAGGCGAGACCAGAACATGCAGGGCCGGTCAGTGTCATCCCTGTGCCTGTTGAGTCACGTGTCATCTGTGTTGTCATGTAATTGCAGGAATGAGCCTCGGCCCGATGTAGATGTAGCGTAGTTTGTGGCCGCGAATTTCATGGCATGGAAATTGCATGATGCAAAGGGCGCTGCTTGTTCAAGGAAGGATTGACATGGCGAAGACGGTAGCGGAGTTGCTGGTTGACGTTCTGGCTGAAGCCGGTGTGGAGAGGATCTATGGAGTCCCCGGCGACTCGCTCAACGGAATTACAGATTCGATTCGCGTTCGACAGGAAATTAGATGGGTTGGCGTAAGACACGAGGAGGCAGCGGCGTTCGCTGCCGGCGCCGAGGCCCATCTCAGTGGCAAGTTGGCGGTATGTGCCGGAAGTTGTGGCCCCGGGAATATGCATTTGATTAATGGCCTCTACGACTGTCAACGCAGCCGCGTTCCCGTCCTCGCTATTGCCGCACAGATTCCGAGCAGGGAAATTGGCAGTGGATATTTTCAGGAGACTGATCCCAAGCATCTCTTCGCGCAATGCAGCCATTACTGCGAGCTGGTATCGGAGCCGGAACAAATGCCGCGCGTGCTCGAGATTGCCATGCAGACTGCCATCTCCAAGCGCGGTGTTGCTGTCATTGCCATTCCCGGCGATGTCGCGCTTAAGCATGCCCTCGCGGATGGGCCGCGACTACGCTTTCAGGAACCCACACCAGCCGTTTGTCCTTCTGCGGAAGAACTCAACCTGCTTGCGGACCTCCTGAATAGGGCGAACAAGATCACTATTTTGGGCGGTGCGGGTTGCGCCGGAGCTCATGACGAACTGATCGAATTAGCCGGCAAGCTGCAGGCTCCCGTCGTGCATGCTCTGCGTGGCAAGGAGTTTATTGAGTATGACAATCCCTTCGATGTCGGCATGACCGGGCTTCTCGGATTCTCGTCCGGCTACGTCGCCATAATGAATAGCGAAGTCCTGCTGATGATCGGCACGGACTTTCCATACCAGGAGTTCTTTCCCAAAGACGCGACTATCGTACAAATCGACCTTCGCGGAGAACAACTAGGACGCCGGACGAAACTGGACTTTGGTCTTGTTGGGGACACGAAGACCACTTTGCGCGCCCTGCTGCCGAAGCTGGAACAGAACCAACACCAACAGCACCTCAAAGATTCGCTGGAACACTACCGGAAGGCGCGCAAAGGCTTGGATGATCTGGCAACTGGTAATTCCAACAAAAGGCCAATCCATCCTCAGTATGTTGCCAGTGTGCTCAACCAACTCGCAGCCGAGGATGCAGTTTTCTCTTGTGACGTAGGCACGCCCACCATCTGGGCAGCGCGTTACCTCACGATGAACGGCAAACGTCGACTGCTCGGTTCCTTCAACCATGGATCGATGGCTAACGCATTGCCTCAGGCCATCGGTGTGCAGGCGAGTCATCCCGGCCGCCAGGTGATCTCCATGTCGGGCGACGGTGGCTTCTCGATGCTCATGGGGGATGTGCTCACGCTGAAACAACACGAATTGCCAGTGAAGGTGATCGTCTTCAAGAACGATGCGCTGGCATTCGTGGAACTGGAGATGAAAGCGAACGGCTTCCTCAATTTTGCAACCGACTTGCATGGTCCGGATTTCACCAAGATCGCCGAAGGAGCAGGACTTCTTGGACTGCGAGCCGAAACCCCGGACCAAGTAGAACCCGCGATAGCGCAAGCTCTCAAACACGACGGTCCGGCGCTGGTTGAGGTCCTGGTCGCACGACAGGAATTATCAATGCCTCCAACGATCTTCTATGAGCAGGCAAAGGGCTTCAGTCTGTTCATGCTGAGAGCAGTTCTCAACGGGCGCGGTGACGAACTTATCGATCTGGCGAAGACCAATCTGCTTCGCTGATCAAAACCAAATCGCTCAAACGGAAAAAAGAAAGGAAAGATACGAAATGGCTACGACACTACCAAGCACGCAGTCAGATGTTGTGAATACTCCTCGTGGCATGGCTCTCCTCGACACTCCTACCTCGAACAAAGGCACCGCATTCACCGAGGAGGAGCGCACAGAATTTGGCTTGCAAGGGCTTCTGCCGCCGCACGTAGAAACCCTTGATGAGCAAGCCGTCCGTGCTTACGAGGCCTTCCAGAGAAAAGACAACAACCTGGAGCGGCATATCTACTTACGAGCTCTCCAGGACACCAACGAGGTCCTCTTTTACAGACTCATCGTCGACCACATCGAAGAAATGACACCGCTGGTTTACACGCCAACGGTTGCGGAGGGGATTGAACAATTTAGCCACATCTATCGCCGGCCTCGCGGACTATTTATTTCATACCCTTTGCGCGACTCAATCCCGCAGCTTCTGCGGAATCGCCCTAATAAAGATGTCGATGTAATCGTGGTAACCGATGGCGAACGCATTCTGGGCATCGGTGATCAGGGCGCAGGCGGGCTTGGCATCTCTATTGGCAAGCTCTCGCTCTACACGGGCATTGGTGGTATTCGTCCGGAACGAACGTTACCGATCGTCCTGGATGTGGGCACTAATAATAAGGAGCGACTGAATGATCCTGAGTATCTCGGCTGGCGTCATGAACGGATTACCGGCCAACCCTATTACGATTTCGTAGATCAGTTCGTTCAGGCGGTGAAGCAGGAGTTTCCTGAGACACTACTGCAGTGGGAAGACTTTGCGACTCCACATGCTCGGCCAATTCTCCAGCGTTATCGCAACCAGTTACTAACCTTCAACGATGACATCCAGGTCACAGCGGCAGTCGTTCTCGGAGCTGTTCTAGGGGCTGTCAAAGTGACTGGAAAGAGTTTGAAGGAGCAACAGATCGTCATGCTCGGGGCAGGTGGGTCCGGAATCGGTGTCGCTGATGGCCTGCGCATGGGAATGATCAGCGAAGGGCTAAGCGAAGAGGAGGCCCGCAGCCGCTTCTGGATCGTCGACAAAGATGGCCTCTTACACGCCGGCCGAAATGACCTGAGTGCGGAACAGCGCGTCTATGCCCGGCCTGAGATCAATGCAGCCGGATGGCCTCGGAGTTCCAACGGACACATCGGCCTGGCCGACGTGATCGGGAAAATCAACGCGACAACCCTGATCGGTTTCTCGACGGTTGGCGGTGCTTTCTCTGAGCCAATTGTTCGCAAAATGGCGCGAAAGGTCGAGCGCCCTATTATTTTTCCGCTCTCAAATCCCACCTCAAAATCCGAAGCAACGGCAGAGGACCTGATTCATTGGACCGACGGACGCGCTCTGGTCGCGTCAGGTTCTCCATTTGCACCTGTCAACTACAACGGCCGCAAGATTACCATCGCGCAATGCAACAACGTTCATATTTTCCCAGCAATGGGACTTGCCATTGTCGCTTCCGGCACCCGCCGGGTCACCGACGGAATGATGCAGGCCGCAGCTCGCGCGCTTGCCGCAAATTCGCCCGCCCTCAAAGATCCTTCCGCATCCCTGCTCTCTTCCCTGAAAGACAGCCGGCGGGTCGCCGTGGACATTGCGGTCGCGGTTGGCATTCAGGCACAAAAAGACGGCGTCGCTCCAAAGCTCACTGAGGACGAACTGCGGCGGCGCGTGCTCGAAACGCAGTGGACGCCCGCCTACCCAAATCTTTCGAATGGAGAACTTCGATGAAGAACCCCTTGAAGAAAACCCCAGATCCATCGTTAGCGATGACCTTGTTTCTCGTCGCAGTGCTCATGATGGCGGCTTCCCCGTTGCTTGCGTCCACTTCGAGCTTCGTGGTTCCGAACGACGTCGCACTCCGGATTCGCTTAGACGACACTCTCACCAGCTCTGATTCGAGAGTAGGCGATCCCTTCAGTGCAACGGTCGTCGACCAGGGGGAATACCAAAATGCGCGAGTGTACGGTCATATCGCGGAAATTCAATTGTCGGGCAGGTTCAAAGGGAGCACCAGCATGGTGCTTCGCTTTGACCGCCTCGTGATGCCTGACGGTCGTCGTTCTCCAATTCACGCCGAAATCGTTGAACTCTATCACGCGCCTTCAGGCGAGAAGGTCGATGTAGAGGGAGCAATCGAATCGGGCGGCCGGGGCCGTAAGAGCGTCGAGCATACAGCCATCGGAGCCGGCGCTGGTGCCTTACTAGGCGGAATATTCGGCGGAGGCAAAGGGGCCGGGATCGGGTCCGTCATCGGCGGCGTGGGCGGTCTTGGTACTACTGCATTCCACGGACATCAGAAGATCACGCTCAATAGTGGGCAGGAGATGTTGATTCGCGTCACGAGCCGCTGAATCAACTCACGAACTATAGGAAAGCTCACAGACATAGCGCTCGTTTTTTGCCAGAAATCTGAGAGGAAGCAACTACGATGTGCGCAGTTCTGAATTTATCGCCAGGTTCTCTAAGAAGAGCCGCTCGGTCTCTGGGCCTATTGGCGCTGCTGGCGAGTTCCTCTGCGTGGGGACAGGTCGCGCAGGCCAACGCAACTGATTGTCCCAATGCGCCGAAGAATCTCCCACTAACCACGTACGACGAGCAGGTGCAGTATCTCGAAACTCCTGACTGTCGGACCAGTTTTCTGGATTCGATCCAGTTTATTCCACTCAGTCGGGAGAACGAGAACTACTACGTCTCGTTTGGGTTCTGGATTCGCGAACGCGGGGAGTATGTCAGCAACCCAAACTTTTCAGACAATCCTCCAGGAAACATTTATCAGATGCAGCGCTATTTCCTGCACACGGACATTCATTTAGGGGAACGTTTCCGCTTCTTTGGCGAACTAGCAAGCAGTCTTGTAGACGGCAGGAACGGAGGGCCGCGACCGAGCCTGGATGAAGAAAAGATGTATGTCCACCAGGGTTTCTTCGATCTCGGCCTGTGGAAGTCGGGCCGCGACAGCCTCACGTTGCGAGCTGGGCGACAAGAGATTGCGTTGGGATCACAGAATCTCGTCTCGACTCGTGACGGTCGCAATATCCGGCGTAGCGTCGATGGGGCCCGGCTTACTTGGGAAAAGGGCGATTGGACTGTTGACCTGCTTGCCGTCAGACCGACACTGGAGAATAAGGACTATTTCGACAATCCACCCAACCATAGCCAAAGTTTTTGGACTGCCTACGCAGTCCACCCATTCAGATTCTTGCCACGCGGCAATATCGATCTCTACTACATGGGACTCGACAACAAAGGTGTGGCTTTCGACGGCAAAGGAACGGGCCGAGAACAGAGGGAGACAATCGGAACACGACTATGGGGAACCACCGTGCACTGGGATTACAACGACGAGTTTACGTTCCAATGGGGTTGGTTCCGTTCCGGCGACATTCGAGCCTGGGCCGTTTCGACTGAACACGGCTATCGTTTGGAGCAAGCTCCTCTAAGCCCAAGGTTTGGCTTTCGAGCGGTCGCTTTCAGCGGTGATCAGAATCCGTCAAGCCGCAACGTCGGCACATTCAACTCGATATACGAAAAAGGTCCGTATTTCAGCTATGCAGAGCTGTTCGCCCGGCGCAATTTGATCGCGTTGCAACCCTTGGCGGATCTAAAACTGATGAAGACCGTATCGTTGACCTTCAACCCGGCTTTCTTCTGGCGTGAAAGTACGAGCGACGGCCTATACAGCGTGGGTAATGCCGTCATTGTTCCAGGTTCGAAGAGCAACGCTCGATTCATTGCGACGCAGGCCTCCGCCCAACTGCAGTGGCGCATGACTCGCAATTTTACCTGGTTCACCGAGTACGGACACTTCTTTGCCGGCGACTTCCTGAAACAGTCGACCCCGGGCAAGAGCATTAACTATTGGACCGGGTGGCTTGATATCAGGTTTTGAGGACTGAATCGATTTTCGAAGAGGAATGAAATGGGAGTTTCAAACGCAAGCATAAGTAATGTTCTACAGGCTCCACCTTCCAGCGGGACTGTCGTAACGCCAAGCCGACGCCCTGAAGCTCAATCTAAAACTCCGCTGTGGAAAGCGTTGGCACCCGTCGCAATTGCTGTCGTCCTCGCACTGTTGCCTGTGCCTTCGGGTCTGGCTCCCCATGCGTGGTACTTCTTTTCAGTTTTTGTTGGTGTAATCGTCGGCCTGATTCTCGAGCCGCTACCCGGCGCCGCCATTGCCCTGATTGGCATGACGGTGGTCGCAGTACTCGGACGCTTCGCGCTGTTCAGTCCGCAACAGCTGTCGGAGCCCGGGTTCCGTCCGGCCAGCGCTGCTCTAACCTGGGCGCTGTCAGGGTATAGCAATTCAACAGTGTGGCTCATCTTCGGAGCGTTCATTCTCGCGCTAGCCTACTCCAACACGGGGCTCGGCCACCGCATTGCTCTCGTCATCATCAAGCGCATGGGCAAGAGCACCCTGCTGCTAGGTTACGGGATCGCCTTGGCCGATACGATTTTGGCGCCATTTATACCTTCGCCCACCGCGCGCAGCGGAGGAATCATCTACCCCATCGCAAGCGATCTGGCCCTTGACTATGGGTCAAAGCCAAACGACGCGTCTTCACGACGGGTCGGATCATATCTCATGTGGGTCGCAATTATGACCACATGCGTGACAAGTTCGCTGTTTCTTACCGGCGCCTCATTTAATTTGCTGGCGGCCGGATTTGTTGAAAAGCTTGCACACGTTGAGCTGGGATGGACCGATTGGTTTATCACTGCCGCCCCCGTAATAATCCCGCTTCTGATTCTGGTTCCCCTTCTGACTTATTGGCTATATCCGCCAGAAGTGAAGCGGAACAGTGAAGTTTCAAAGTGGGCGGCGACGCAGCTTGAAAAACTTGGGCCACTCACTCGCAACGAAATAATCCTGGCGGCAGTTGTTGTGCTCTCACTTGTGTTGTGGGTTGCAGGAGGTGCCTACGTCGGCGCGGCAACGGTTGCAGGCATCGCAGTTTCCCTGATGTTGATCACCGGAGTGCTTACCTGGAACGATATCGCGGGACATAAGCGCGCCTGGACTACGTTCGCCTGGCTGGGTGCACTCATTGCGCTCTGCGATGGACTGAACCGAGTTGGCTTCGTTAAATGGTTTGCCGACGGCATCGCCGGGCACATGCACGGATTTTCGCCCCACCTCGCGATGCTCATTCTTCTCGCGCTGTTCTTCGTGGCCCACTATGTGTTCGCCAGTGTGGATGCCTACACCACCGCGTTGCTGCCAGTGATTCTGTTGACGGGCGCTGCCATCCCGGGCATTCCCGTGAAGGAATTCGCCCTGCTCCTGTGCATGGAACTGGGAATCATGGGCGTCATCACACCGTTCGCAGACGCAGCCAGCCCTATCTATGCGAATAGTGGCTACTTGCCAGCTAAGGACTACTGGCGCCTCGGAACAATTTTCGGAGCGTTCTTTCTCATTCTGTTTCTCGGAATTGGCGTGCCCTGGGCATCGCTGCTCTGGGGAAAATGACTTTTAAGGAGTGTTTAAATCATGAGTATTACAACCGCTAACGAGTTCCGCATCGAGGAGGACGCCTTAGGAGACGTGCAGGTTCCAGCCGAGCACCTCTGGGGTGCACAGACCCAGCGCTCTCACCTGAACTTTCCCATCGGGGTCGAGCGTTTTCGCTGGGGCCGGCCAGTCATCCGGGCTCTCGGAATTTTGAAGAAGTGTGCAGCCTTGGCTAATGGACAACTAGGCCAGCTTCCGAAGCAAAAAGTCGATCTGATCGTCCGTGCCGCGGAGGAAGTGATCGATGGCCGATGGGATGACGAGTTTCCGTTGGTTGTGTTCCAGACCGGCTCCGGTACGCAGACCAACATGAATGCCAACGAAGTGATCGCGAATCGCGCGATTCAGCTTGCCGGCGGCGTAATCGGGTCTAAGAAACCAATTCATCCGAACGACGATGTGAATCATAGTCAATCATCGAACGACACGTTTCCTACCGCGATGCACATTGCGACCGTGGAGGCAATCGAGCACAAGTTGTTTCCCGCGGTGCACAATCTGCGACAGGTACTCGACGGAAAATCGAAGCAGTACAGCGATGTAGTCATGGTTGGGCGGACGCACCTTCAGGACGCGACACCGCTAACACTCGGGCAAGTAATCTCAGGCTGGGTGGCACAACTCGACGAGGCCGTTGCTGGCATTCGCCAAGCTCTTCCCGGCATTTACTCTCTGGCAATCGGTGGCACAGCAGTTGGTACGGGACTCAATGCCGACCCTCGCTTTGGTGAGACAGCTGCCCGATGGATCGCGGAAGAAACCGGTCAGCCGTTTGTATCAGCTCCCAACAAATTTGCGGCGCTCTCGGCACACGACGGTATGGTCGGTGTGAGCGGAGCTCTTCGCACTCTTGCGGGGGCGTTGATGAAGATCGCAAACGATGTCCGTTGGTACGCCTGCGGTCCGCGAGCCGGCTTCGGAGAAATCAAGATTCCCGAAAACGAGCCCGGCTCTTCCATCATGCCGGGAAAGATCAATCCCACTCAGTGCGAAGCACTCACGATGGTGGCGGTCCAGGTTTTTGGCAACGACCACGCCGTGGCGTTTGCCGGTTCGCAGGGTAACTTCCAGCTGAATGTATACAAGCCGGTAATCCTGCACAACTTACTGACGTCGATTGAACTCGTGGCCGATGCATCGCGCTCGTTCTGCGAGCGTTGCGCCGTTGGGATCGAGCCGAATAAAAAGCGTATCAAGGAGCATCTCGACAATTCATTGATGCTGGTAACCGCACTTAACCCACATATTGGATATGAAAAAGCAGCGAAGATCTCACTGACTGCATATCGCGAGGATATCAGCTTGCGTGAGGCTGCTCTGAAACTCGGTTTCCTCAACGGAGAACAGTTCGACTCATGGGTACGCCCCGAAGAGATGACTCACCCGCTAAGAGGAAACCAATGAGCGAACGCTGGAAGGTGGTCATCATCGGCGGGGGGTTTGATCTCAAAACTCTGAAGGGGTTGAGCAAGTAGTGCCTAGAGGGGGCGCAGTTCCTCAATCAGAGAGGCTCAAGTGTAAATGTCCTGGCTTTCGAAACAAATTCTATTTTTGCAGCGTATGAGCATGATTGCATTTGTCGATTTGCTGCTCGCCAGTAGTGTTCTAGGCCAGACTGTGCCTGCTTCGCCTGAGCACCCATGGCATGGCTCTGCTGAGCTCAAGATGCAGGCGTATGCCAAAAATGTTACCGACTCGAGGTTCACTCTAGATCAGTCCAAAACGTACGCCATGTCGGAACTGATTGACCTGGCGGAAGCCCACAACCCTGCGACTCGCGCCGCATGGGAGCGTGCTCGCTCGCAGGCGGCGGCTTTCGGGATTAGTCGAAGTGAGCTGTACCCGATCCTGGTCGCTGCGGCACTTTCCGAAACCGAAAGCGCCCAGGCCTTCTTTGGAGACCGGTTCCATGGCCAGACCATCCAGAGCTTTGAATTGGCACTCGATCTGAATTACACCGTGTTCGACTTCGGCGCCCGCTCGGGACGAATCGATGCCGCACGTGCACGACTGCTCTCAGCGAATTTTGCATTCAATGATACCCACCGGAGCGTAATTGATCAGGTAGAGCAGGCTTACTACCGACTGTTGAACTCGATCGGGCAGGAGGACTCCGCGCAAGCAAGTTTGGCCAATGCTAAAGCCGTAGAACAGGCAGCCCAGGAACGGCTGACCAATGGTCTCGCGACTTTACCCGACGTGCTGGAAGCACGGAGCGCCACGGCCCAGGCAGAATATGACCTGCAATCCGCGCTGGGAGCGGAAGAGATTGCCCGCGGTGACCTCGCGACCGCCGTGGGAACGTCAGCAAGTGTGGCAATTAGGGTTCAACCGCTGGATCAACTGCCAACTCCTGACTCGATCAGTGAGACTGTAGAGGAAACGATAAACCGAGCATTTGCGCAGCGCCCCGACCTCATGCAACAGGCGGCGGAAATACGAACCGCCAGCGCGAGACTCAAGGAGGCCCGAGCCGCTTACTACCCCACCCTGGGCGTCAATGTCAGCCCAGCCATCCCGTCACTTTATGGAATACAGCAGCCGTTTCATTGGTCGCATACGACGGACTTGTCCGGCAGCGTTAGTTTCAATCTCAACTGGACAGTGTTTGATGGCGGCGCACGAAAAGGCCGCGTGGCTCAGGCCCAGGCCGACATACACGCGGCGGAGGCACAGACCAATCTGAAAAAGAATCAGATCGCCGACGAGGTGTGGACAGCTTATTCGAACTTAAACACTGCCTTTCGTCAGCACCGGGCGGCGGTCGCCCTTCTTGAAGCCGCCGACCAGTCCTATAGTGCGGCCCTCGAATCTTACAAATACGGATTACGCAACCTTCTCGACGTAACCGCGGCGCAGCGCTCCCTCGCACAAGCCCGATCTGCCGACATTTTCGCGCGCACCCAGGTGCTTACGGCACTGGCTGATATGGCGTTTACAACTGGAGACTCGATTAAAGCTCACCAGGGAAGTTCTCGCCCATGAGCGCACTTGCCAATCGACTTCTCCGCGGTGCGGCAGCATTCAGTCCGTTAATGCTTACTGGCTGCGGGAGGGCTCCGGCATTTGACGTCTTGGGTTCGTTTTTCCCCGCATGGCTGGTTTGTTTTGCAGTCGGCATTCTGCTCGCAGTCATATGTCGAGCACTGTTGCAACCTCGTGTCGAGATTGCTTTCCCGATATTGGTGTACCCGAGCCTGACAGCGGTTTTTACTTTCGCCTTGTGGCTCGCACTATTCCGCTGAGACGAGGCTGATGACATCGCCGTGAATACACAAAACCGCAAGAATATTGGGCGCTGGATCAGTATCGCTATCGTGGCCGGCGCCGTAGTAATGGGATTCGTTGTGCTCGATCGCACGAATTATTATCCTCGCACCGATGACGCCGAAATCTTCGCCAACTTCATCGGAATAGCGCCACAGGTCGACGGCCCGCTTGTTCGCCTGAATGTGAAAGACAATCAGCTTGTTAAAACGGGCGATGTGCTCTACGAGATCGATGAACGCCCCTATCAGTATGCATTGGAAAACGCCCTTTCGGAGCAGGCTGCCCTTGAAGGGCAAATCGCAGATGAACAACGCAGGATAGCCGCATTGGTGAGCGCTGTCTCTGTTGCGCAGGAGAATATCCATAGCGCGGAGGCAGAAGTCACAGACGCCGAGCGGGGTGTCGGCCGAGCGCGCGCCGAATGGACGTATGCGAACAACAACCTGCATCGACTTGAGCCGCTGCTGGCGAAGCAGTTTGTCACCGTAGACCAAGTGGACAAAGCCCGAAGTTCCGAAACCGCAATGGCCGAAGGTCTAAGGCAGGCCGAATCGCAACTGACTCTTTCGCAGGCAAAGCTGAAATCGGTTTTGGCGCAACATGAACAGGCCGGGCACGCGGTCACAACCCTGGAGCCGCTGATCAATCAGCGGGGGGCAAGAGCGGCAGCGGTGAAGAACGCCCAGTATCAACTGAACAACTGCCGAGTCTACGCACCATTCGATGGCATCGTCACCAATCTCACCATCTCAGAAGGTGCATACGCCCATGTAGGACAGGAAATGTTTACCTTGATCGACGCGCGCACCTGGTGGGCAATCGGTAATTTCCGCGAAGGCCTGCTCGGACGGATCGCCCCTGGGATGAAGGCCGATGTGTATGTGATGTCCAGGCCAGACGTACGCTTCTCAGCCGTTGTGGATAGCGTCGGGTTCGGAGTTACCCCGGACCCTGATCGGATTGGCCATTTAAGTCGGGGCCTTCCCGATGTTCAGCGCACTCTGAATTGGGTGCACCTGGCATCTCGGTACCCAGTGCGCGTCCGCGTTGAGAACCCGACGGGTGATCTACTTCGTTTGGGTGAATCGGCGGTCGTCACGATTCGCGGGCACTGAACATGGCAACTGCCTCACTCCCGATACTGCGGTGGAATAGCTTGGTGGCCTGGCTGCCCGATTTCCTGCGGGAGGAACTGTCGCCTTATCCGGGCAGAGTTGCTTTGGTCGTCCGCATGGTCGTCGCCGCCACCCTGATTACGATTGTCGGGATGACGTTTCGCATTCCCTACACGTTCCAGGGTGCGATTTATGCGCTCATGATCTCGCGTGAAAGCCGTCAAGCCACCCTGAAATCCGCGGGAACAATACTCCTGGTGACAGGCATCGGCGCAGCTTATCTTCTGATATTCGTATCGTTCGTGATTAATTCTCCCCTGCTTCATTTTGTCTGGGTTATCGGCTCTTTGTTCTTGGCCTTTTACGCGATTAGCGCGCTGACGAACTATACGGCGGCGCTTATCTTCGCGATCATGATCTCCCTTGGAGTTCCCTTGTGGGACCGCCTGCTCCCATCCGAGACGAATGTCGAAGATACGCTTTGGCTTTGTTTGTCGGTAGTCATAGGAGTCGTAATCACCGCGGCAGTGGAGCTGGTGTTCGACCGCCGGCCGCCCGGAGACGATGTTGTCATCCCGATCAGTGACCGATTGTCTGCGATCGAAAGGTTAATGATCCGCTATGCGGAGGGGGCCAATATCGATGTCTCGACCAAAGAGCGAACTATGCAGTTTGCGATGCGCGGGACATCGCTATTACGGCGTATCTTGCGCCGCTCTGACTATCCGATTCAATATTCGGTCGAGATGGGCGGCGTTACAGCCCTCGTTGGCAGACTGGTTGATCTCGCAGCCACTCTGACGCAGCTCGGGTTCGAAGCCTCCACCGGCGATCAAAAGCGACTCCGGAACCTGGCCTCAGCCCTCGCGAGCATTCGAAACGAATTGCTGAACCGGAGGATTCCCGGCCCACTCCAGCTCAACACGGATCAAGAACCTACAGGCGTGCCGCTACTGCGCGAAATTGAGCACACTGTCAGCCTCATTCCCCAGGCGTTTGCGGCGTCCGGGTCGATTCCCGACTCTTTATCACCGGTAGACGACAACCAGCGACCGTCACTTCTCGCCTCAGACGCGTTCGTCAACCCTGATCATCTTCGTTTCGCCCTCAAAGGCTGCCTGGCGGCCAGTATTTGCTACGTGATCTACAACGCCATGGAATGGCCCGGCATCAGCACAGCGGTCACAACATGTTTGCTCACGGCACTTTCTACGATCGGTTCATCCCACCAGAAGCAGATCCTCCGAATCCTCGGCGCCCTGGTTGGCGGATTTGTTCTTGGGATGGGGTCACAGATTTTCATTCTGCCGCATCTCGATTCCATAGGCGGTTTTGTGCTCCTCTTCGTGGCCGTCACCGCCTTGGCTGCCTGGTTCATGACCTCGAGCCCCCGCTTATCGTACTTCGGCATGCAGATCGCAGTGGCTTTTTACCTGATTAATGTAGCCGAATTCAAAATGCAGACCTCACTCGAGGTGGCGAGAGACCGCGTCGTCGGCATCCTGCTCGGCCTGTTTGCAATGTGGTTGATATTTGACCAATTGTGGGGTATGCCTGCGGCCCGCGAGCTGAAAGAGACCTTCACTTCCAATCTCCGGCTGCTCGCACAGTTTGCAAGAGAACCAGTCTCAAAGAACCTGAGAGCCGCAACCGAACGAAGATTTGCTCTGGGCGAGACCATCAATACCAATCTCGACAAGGTAAGGGCCCTCGCAGACGGTGTTCTCCTCGAGTTCGGCCATTCCCGCGAGCAGGATCTCGCATTGCGAAGCCTGATCCGTCGAGCACAGCCTCAGATGCGAGTCCTTTTCATCATGCAAATCGCGGAGTGGAAATATCGGGTACACCTGCCTGGTTTTGAAGTGCCAGAAGTCATCGCTGTGCAGCAGCGTGAGTTCGATGACCGACTCGCGGAATCGCTGGACGCGATGGCCGACCGGGTCGAAGGACGATCAACAGGCGCGCAACAGACATTGCAAGAGGCACGCGCCCGACTGGAACGAACAATTCAAGCTTACTGTCCGAAAGGAACTTCACAGGGGCGTTATGACGCGTTGCTTCTGCTCGGCCGCAAAATCGAATCTTCCATCCTCTCCCTCACTAACGAGGTCTGAATGGAGAAGCTGCATCGTGCGATTGCGGTTAGGAACCCACGCTGGCTGATCCTGGTGCCCGTAACATTCGTCACAGGTGTTGCTTCGGGCCTCGGCGGAATGGCGCTCGCCTTATTGTTACGCCTGGTCCAGCACTTCGCCTACGGCCACGGTCTGCATTCGATTGTCGGCAGATTAAGTTTTCTGCAGGAGGTCGCAGCTGCTTCCGACTTGCGGCGGTTCCTCGCGCTATGTTCGTGTGGCGCAGTCGCGGGGATTGGTTGGTGGTTGCTCTATCGTTTTGGTACTCCGTTGGTTTCTATCCGACAGGCCGTTCAGGAAGGCAGCTACATGCCTTTTTGGGCTACGCTGACACATGCGATTCTGCAGATCGTGACCGTGGGACTGGGTTCGCCGCTCGGCCGGGAGGTCGCCCCACGTGAACTGGGCTCCGCATTGGCCACGAAGCTGTCCGCTCGCGCCAATCTGACGCCTGAATACGCACGTATCATGATTGCCTGTGGCGCCGGAGCAGGTTTGGCTGCGGTCTACAATGTCCCTCTCGGGGGAACGCTTTTTACTCTCGAAGTGCTACTGGGGACCTTTAGCCTTCCTGCTTCTGTGGCAGCGCTTGCCACGTGCGTAATCGCAACTTTGGTTGCGTGGCTGGGCCTGGGCCATGGGCTGCAATACTCGGTTCCACCGCTCGCAATTTCCCCTTCCATCATCGTTTGGTCGCTACTCGTGGGACCGGTACTCGGGGTGGCGGCCTACCTATTTGTAAGGGCGACTGAGGCAGCCCGCGCGTGTGCGCCTAGAGATTGGCGTCTGGCTGTGTGGTGCGCTCTGGTCTTTCCCATCATTGGCCTGCTCGCGATTCCATTTCCGCAACTGCTTGGGAATGGAAAGGGACTGGCGCAGGCAGGATTTGACAACGAAGTTGGTCTCACACTAGCTGCGACACTACTGCTGCTCAGGGTTGTGGTTTTAGTGGCCTCGCTCCGCGCCGGTGCAGAGGGTGGTTTGCTCACACCGGGCCTGAGCATTGGCGCACTGCTAGGTATCATCCTTGGTAGCTGCTGGAATCACATTTGGCCCACACAGTCTTTAGCGGGGTTCGCCATCATCGGCGGCGCCGCGTTCCTAGCATCGTCGATGAAAATGCCTCTTACGGCCATCGTGCTCACAGTTGAATTAACGGGTATTGGCCATGAGTTCCTGGTTCCACTTTCACTCGCCGTCGCTGGTTCCATATCTATTTCTCGTCTCTCTAGTGCTTACGCAGATTGGCGTATGAGGGGGCCAGCGACCACACCGGTTCACGAACAAACTGCAGATAATTATGCCCTGGCGAATGAGCGTCTGTGAGCATCGAGAGTTGCAGTTGCAAACTCGGAGCCGGAATCTCTACCTATCGCAGAGATGGATTCGTGCATCATTCAGCCGTTCAGGTGCTAGCGTCAATGTGGTAGCAATGTCCCTTTAGAGGAGACGCGCTCTTGACTGAAAGGAGTGTGGAGACAGAAATCCGAATTGCTGGCGCCGTGTTCGAGAGCTCACGTTCCGCGTCGGTCAGTTCATCATTCGTGTCTACTCCAATAATCCTCTTCAGGATCCGCTGGCGGCGGCTCAACTTGCCCGGTCACTTTGACCAAACCGCATCTGGTCCGCCCCAGTAAACCTTGTTCCTCGGCCATGTGTGCGGCGCACCACAGCGGCCAGTTCGCTTCTGGTCGGCCAAGTCTGCGCTCAAACTTGCTAAGAGCATCTTTGGCTCGGGTCAGCGCCTCCGACAGGTCCGCAATCGACTCGAACTGAATCTTTTGCGAGTTCGGCGTCGCCCGGATGTAATATGGCCAGCTTGGGCCGGGTCCGTGCCAAAGCCCCTTAACCCATTGCCACACCTTCCGCAATCGGCTATTCATACTTCGTCGCGGTTCGTCGCCTTCAAACCAGTGAAATGCCTCCTTGGCATTGTGCGAAAAGGCTTGGTCCGCCGTGGCTGTGGCGCTCCATCTCTGCTCATCAGCATGTTCCGGAAAGGTCTTGAGTACTTGTCGGGTTGCCGGATTGACACTGCCGTATGACACTTCGGCTCCTGTGCTTCTTGGACTGACGCTCGGCTGCTACGCCGAAGATTTGGAACTCGGCCGGATATTGCGTCCGTCTACAACCCTTCCTCGACACTCTTGTTAATAAGAACTTTGACATCGACACGGCGGTTGAGTTCACGGCCTTCAGCCTTAGCGTTGCTGGCCAGCGGATGCGTGCTGCCATAGCCTACGGGAATAAGAATGCGCCGCATTGGGATGTTCTGAACCTCATAGAAATAACGCGCTACAGCGGCGGCGCGTTCCTCGCTTAGCTCTTGATCCGCTTTGCTGCCCAGTGCGTTGGAGGCGTATCCCGCGATCTCGATCAAGTACCCGTGAAATGACTTCGCGAGTTTCGCGAGATCGGCAAGTGCTGGTTTGGCTTCATCCTTCAGAACCGCTGAATCCCTGTCGAAGAAAACATCGTTCTCCGATTCGATCTTGTAGTCATCCAACTCCGAGACGCGTTGATCGACAGCTCCGATCGCAGCCGCGTCCGTCAATCCAACAACGGCGGCAGCTTCGGCCTGCGAGTTAGCCTGGTCTGCTGCATTCTGGGCCTGATCAGCGGAACTTTGTGCGGCTCCGGCTGCAGTGGCAGCCTGGTTGGCGGTCGACCGGGCGTTCTGAGCGGCCGCTTTGTTGGCCAGGACTTGTTGTTGTTGGGCTACTTCGATAGCGAAATCGTCCGGCGTGAACGAGATCTTGGTGGCTTCCAGGTGTCCGTTGGAATTAGCAACGCCCTCAGCCTCGATCGTCAGGCCCGGAAGCAAGGCGGTAACATCCATGTCGGTATGACGGTAAAAGGGAAGCTTATGGCTCCTGCGCTCGATCTGAGTCGCATCGCCGATGCTCACCGTGATCACCTCATGCGACTTCTTGTCGCGCACGCGCACCAGATCTCCATCCCGAGACATAATCAAGCCCGACATTTTGGCTCTCTCGCCAGGTGTAAGTTGACGTGTTTTGCCGGTGGCAGCAAATGCGGAGCTTGTGATCAGGAGTGTCGCAATTGCCCAAAGGAGCGCACTGAGCTTTGATACGCGGACAAGGTTCACTGTAAATCCTCCAAGGAGTTGTCGTTTTCGATTCGTCACGTACAAGGACGAATATGCACGACTCATGCCAATCAGTTACCGCGTTCAAGCCGTTCTAAGCGATTGAGACTTAGGCGGCACTAAGGAATGCTTCGGGAGCACGAGCGTCTATTCGCTGTCGAAAGCCTAGCAGTGTCAATTTCGTGTCACGCATTCGCGCGTCACTTTCTATTGCCGAGCGTCTGCTGTGGCTTTGGTAAAGACACCTTCTTGGCCTTCCTGTGCTAGACCGAAAGCTACTAGCAGGACGCACCACCACTCCGCAATCTCCTGATCGCTCGGGGTCATTGCTTCACCGTGCTCAATGTTAGTTTCGCCATGCGCGTTTCAGAACAGGTCACGCCGATTTTCGTACTGCCAGTGGAAATGCCAGCACTTTACCACGTTCGGCTGGGGGGACCCACTTTGAAGCCTTGCGAAAGCTTTGCGGTATGTAGAACTCGATCATCTTTGCCATATGTCTTCCGAAGTACTCCACTGCAGCAACATGAGAAAAGCACGCCAATCGGCCAAAGTGGCGCTTGACAGAGTCAATACGGCCGAACGGAATTGAAACCTGTTGTAGTGAATGCACTGCACAATTAGGGTCGTGCATCGCCCTCGGCAGGTGTCCCCTTCTGGCGAACAAGACTTCCGTCAAGCTTCGCTAGGAGTTGCCGTCGGAAATGAAGTCCTGGCGCGCTTGTCATGAATGCAGGCCAAAGAAGTGGTCCTTGGGAAATCAACCGGTCGATTGCCAGTCCGGCCACCGTCCAGGGGCGAGCGAGGAGTCGCGAGCGTAGTGTCAACCTCCGGACACTGTCACTTGGGAGGCTCCACTGACACCATTTCGGCCCATTTTCCCGATGTTTGCGCGCAAAGGAGAGCCATGATGCCAAAGCTTTTTGGCCAGTTACGTGCTTTTCTCTTTTGTGGGGACGAAAGAACATGCCGGCCGCAGACGCACGTGCACAGAATCCTCAATACCGAGTGGCAGGCGACCAGAGCGCAGCTCGCGAACTGCAAAGGAGTGCTCTCGCTCTATTTACCCGCTTTCTATCGACGTGCTTTGCGTGTTCTGGGCAATAGAGATGCCTCAGAGGATGCGTCCAGGAGGCGCTGCTGGTTGCCCACAAACATCTGCACCAATTCAGGGGGCAGTCGCAGATGTCCACTTGGCTGACAACGATTGTCTGCAATTCCGCCCGGATGCAATTGCGCAAACGGCCACGACAAATCCATAAGCCGTTGGGTGAGCAGATTGGCGAGGAGCAGGGATACTTCATATCCGAAAGACTGGCGGACACGCGGCTCAGCCCTGAAGATGAGTGTCGCGATTCTGAACTCGGTGCACACCTGAGAAAGTGCACTGCACTGCTCTCGCCCCGCTTGCGAAGAACATGTCAGCTCCGCGTCGTCGACGGTTTCTCGATCCTTGAGACAGCCCAAGTGTTGGGTGTGCCGCAGGGAACAGTAAAGGCGCAGTTGGCACGCGCGCGCTCAAAGATTGCGCGGCAGATGGGGCCAGTGCTTGCACCAAGATCTCGACACCTCAGCGAATGCAAACTAGTTCGACTTGGTGAGAGGGTAACTTCGTGAAAGAGCACCTGGAATCATTCAACACGTCAGATGATCTAACAGGAGCCAGACTTGGAGATTGGGCGCTCTGGCTAAGGAAACAAGGAGGTCACATGCCGGCAGGTAGCGGAATCCGATTCACGGTCTGGTTGATGACGGTCTGTGTGGGCGCTGCACTTGCGCTCGCAGCTTATGCTGCGACGACTACCATCGCGACCGGAGTAACGCTCGCTGCTCTCGTGAGTATCGTTACTCTAGCTGTGGCTTTCAGCCTTGCATTCGCGATCAGGATCGTCAATCAGTGG
>Ga0210409_10003022_pt1 | contig 19351 bp, 16 predicted proteins | sample IncBWH17MmetaG_FD_161649 | JGI IMG/M metagenome (GOLD analysis project Ga0210409, IMG submission 161649) | Forest soil microbial communities from Barre Woods Harvard Forest LTER site, Petersham, Massachusetts, United States - Inc-BW-H-17-M | ecosystem: Environmental > Terrestrial > Soil >... | reverse complement strand
AATTCCGTGATACCCCATGTTGTGAATGGTGAATACCACCGGAATATCTTTCACCGCCGGGTCATCACCATAAGAGGACCGCATCAGTACCGGCACCATGGCCGTTTGCCAGTCGTGACAATGAATAACATCCGGCGGCCAGACCTGCTTCGCCAGCTCAATCGCCGCGCGGGAAAATTCCGTGTAGCGCTCCGCATTGTCCGGGTAGTCGCCGGTCTTGTCCCCGTAAACAGCATCACGATCGAAGTAGTAAGGATCGTCGAGGAAAAAGTAGCGCACCCCTCGTAATATCGAGCCGCTGGTGACGCTCGGGAAGCGCAGCCGAAATCCCTGCGGAATCGTCATGCTGGGCATTACCACGGAATTGGATTTCACGCCTCGGTAACCGGGAAGAAATACCGCCACTTCGTGCCCAAGCTTCACCAGCGCCCTGGGCAGTGCTTCGATCACATCCGCCAAACCGCCCGTTTTGACGTACGGGAGACCTTCCGAGGCAACAAAGAGGATTCGCATGGTCGTGTGGTTGAATTTCTACGCTATCGGACAGCAAGCTGAGCGTCAAGCATGGTGCCTGCAATTCCGCGGGTTTCGGTCTCAGCGAGTAACCCGCCACTGCTGTTAGACTGGCGTGCACAAATGGCCAGACAGCGATTGGGTCAACATTTTCTGGGCGACGAGGGTTGGCGCGAAAAAATCGCGCGTGCCATTCGCGTTTCCAGCCATGGAATCGAGTCCACGCCATCCGCTAAATCCGCCGAAATCTGCTGGATTGAGATTGGAGCGGGACATGGAGAAATGACCCAGCACCTGGTGCAAACCGGCCTCCCGGTCTACGCCATTGAACTCGATCCTTTACTTACCGAGCGCCTGCGCTCCCTCGCCAAAAAACATCCCAACCTCACTGTCGTACCTGGTGACGTCCTGGAAACCGATCTCGCGGCCGTCGCCCAGGGCCGTCGCATCAAAATCTATGGCAATCTCCCGTATTACATTACGTCGCCGATCCTGCATCACTTCTTTCAGTTCGCGCCGTACATCGATGAGATTAATCTGGTCATACAGCTCGAAGTTGCCGAACGCCTCGCCGCGGAACCCGGCACAAAATCCTATGGTTATCTTTCGGTGGCAACTCAGTTTTACACCCGCCCCGAATTTGTTCTCGAACTACCTCCAGTCGCCTTCACGCCGCCACCGGAAGTCGACTCCGCGCTCGTGACTCTCCGTTTGCCAAGCGCGGCAGCTCTCTCCGAAGGCTTCGCACCCGATGATTTCCTGGAATTCGTCAAAATCTGCTTCGCGCAAAAACGCAAAACCCTTGCAAACAATTTGAAGCCGCTCCACGGCACCGCAAGCGTTCGCGAATTGTTGGAGTCTCTAGCGATTCGATCGGACGCGCGTGCGGAACAACTGAGCGTCCAGGAATTAATCCGTCTGTTCGAAGCTATTTCTTCAAAGTAGCCAGCAACCGGTCCGGGTAATCGCTCATAATCCCGTCCACGCCGGCGGAGGCCAGCAGTCTCATATGCGCCGGCTGATTCACTGTCCAACAAACCACTTGGATGTCCCGCCGGTGAGCTTCCTGCAAGATATTCGGTGTCAACAAATCTCCACGCAACACCAGTTGCCGCGCTCCGATTTCCAGCGCCTGATTGAACGAATTGGGAATCTCCCCGTCCGAGAGCAGCCCAGTCATCAACAACGGTTCCATTTTGCGAAGGTTCGCCAAAATCGCAGGCTCAAACGAAATAATCACCATGCGTTGAATTTCACCGGAGTCTCGCAATGCGCCGATCAGCGCATGCTCCCCGCCCCAGAATCCGTCCGGCTTCAGCTCCAGGTAAAACACCACATCGTTCTTGCGCGAGAAATCCAGGATCTCCTCGAGGATCGGCACGCGTTCGCCAATGAACTCGCTGGCAAACCACGCTCCAGCGTCCAGCTTGCGAATCTCCGCCAACGTCATCTGCTTGACCGCGCCTTGCCCGCTGGTGGTGCGGTCCACCGTCTCATCGTGAATCGCCACGAAATGAACATCGCGCGTCAAATGCAAATCCGTTTCGATGACCGTCACGCCCTGCGCAACCGCGCGGCGATAAGCCGCCAGCGTATTTTCCGGAGCGTATCCCGAAGCACCGCGATGGGCGATAGCCAGCACGAGAGAACCGTCCTTTATTAGATTGGGCAGAACAACCAGGTAGGGCAACCGGCGAGCTATTGTCAAAACAAGCACGATTCCCATTCAAATCCTAACATCGAGGCCGTGCACTCCGCGTCTAACCGCGTGATAATGGCGCTTGAAGCTAAATACAGCTCGCTGCGCCGTATTCAATGGAGAGGCCGCAAATCGCATGAAGCAGTGGCGTCTTGCAATTATCGTGAAGCTGGTGCTTTTCTGCGGTGCCGCGACAATCGCCGACGCACACGCGCGTGCGTCACAATCGCAACTTAAAGCGCAAGAGAAGCCCTCCGAGGCGCTGGCAAAAAGCGTCCACCATCAAATCCAGGTGCTTCCGTTTTACTCCGTCTTCGACAGCATCGAATTTCGTCTGGAAGGCAATAGAGTCACCCTGACCGGTCAAGTCCTTCGAACCACTCTGAAAACCCACGCGGAAGCCGCCGTAAAAGACCTGGAAGGAGTGACAGCAGTCTCCAACCAAATCGAAGTACTTCCCGTATCCGCGACCGACGACGATCTGCGCACCGCTATCTACCGGGTTCTCTTCGAAGACGACGTTCTCAAGAAATATGCCGCCGAAACAGTTCCCTCCATACACATCATCGTAAAGGACGGCAACGTGGTCCTTGCGGGATCGGTGCTTAGCGACTCCGACCGCAAACTTGCCGGCACTCTATCCGCCCAGGTGCCAAACTCGAAAAGCCTTCAGAACCACCTCGTCGTCAAATCAAAGTAAGCCCTTCCAGCGAGGCTTTTCACAAAGTCCTGTTCCTTTTGCTGGCACGTTGTCATCCTGAGGACCGCGCCTTCCGCGGCCGAAGGATCTCAACCGAAAATGAGCCTCGATTCGTAGTCCAATGCTCATCGCCATCCCCGGATAGCGTCGGAGGTTGCTGCTACTTCGCTACAGCGATCCCCCCGCGCCAAAACAATCCAATTTCGATAAACTTAAGGCACGCGTAAATTCAGCGGGAGGCCGAAACGAATCGTGACACCGAATAACAACGATCCTTACTCCAACCAGGGGGATTCACGCGACACTCCTGCTCGCCGGAAGATGGTGGCCCTGCGAGAAGGACTCTTACGGCTGCACAAATCCTTGCTGGATATGGAACGTCGCGACTACGAAAAAGCCCATGGCGCCGTAACTACCGGGGAGCTTTTTCGACTGGTCGTGGACAATCCGCAATTCTCCTGGCTTCACAATATTTCGGAGTTCGTCGTCGGCATCGATGAGACCCTCGCGGGCGAGGCGCCAGTGACGCCCGAGGACACTCACGTCTCGATATTGCTCGCGCGCAAACTTTTCGCTCCCACCGAAAGCGGCGACGGCTTCCAGAAGAAATACTATGACGCCATCCAAAGGGATCCGGCCGTGGTCATGGAACACGCCGAACTCGCACGCCTCTTTCAGCAAGAACCATCGGAAGCAGACAAGGACTAAAAACCAACCCCGGTGCCGGTGACTTCTCAGCGTTCCTTGTCCAAGCTACCCCAAAGTGCAATGTTTTGCCCTCGGGCTAGTACACCCCCACCCAGGATAGGGAAAATACTTTCCCGTACTAAAATAGCCCCTTTATTTTCAATACATGCTTTTGGCGCGTCGATTGCACTTCCTTAATACGGGTGAGCGTCAACCCTGTCCAGCCCAGCTCACCCGAACGAAAAAGGACGAACAACCGAACATGAAAAACGCGACTCGCCCCCTGGTAATTCTGCTCCTCATCGTCGGCGTATTCACGGCCCGGGCGAAGGCCGACTCCACTCCCACGACCTTTACTATCACTGGCACCTACGGGTCCGGCACTACCTCCGAACCTCTAAGTCAGGCCGGCCAGGACTTCACCATGACCTTCAACATTCCAAACAACCCCGCCACCATGGAATGGAGTTCCATGAGCGGCGATGATTTTTACCTTTATCCGATGAACGTTTCCTACACCATGGGCGGCGTACAAACGCTTTTGAGCAATTCTCTGGTGTCCTTCTACAACGTCGGTGCTGCTTCGCAGAATGGCGGATTGTTCGTCGCCTGGTGCGCAACGGATGTCTCCTGCGCCACCGGCCTTGAATATCAGTGGACCTTCGGTGGACCGCAGCAATATTTCGGCCCGGAAGGCAATCCCACCATGCTGCCCTCGTCATACAGCTTCGGCAATCAGCCCTTTACCATTTACAGCAACACCTGGACCGAATTTGACAGCAATACCTCCGGCAGCGTTTCGACCGTAGCCACTCCCGAGCCATCTTCCATCACGATGTTGTTGGTGGGCGCGGTGTTCGCCATACTCCTGCTGCGCAGAATGCAATTATCTGTCTGAAAAATCCACGGACGTCCCTCATCCCCCAACCCCGGTAATTCCCCGCCGGGGTTTTTATTTGCGCCAGCAGGAGCTGACCACAGATTCTTGTGCATTCGGAAAGTCTTTTCTTCGCTTTAGGAGGCTGGGGCTTCAGCCCCAGCGCAGCAACTTGCGTATCTCGGTTGGGCTTTAGCCCCTGAAGGAAGTATTTCTAGGTTTCTCCGCAAGCTAATTCCATCGGCAAACACTATCGTGCAGGCTGCGCTCCAACTTCCAACAATACCTTCGCCAACGTCGCCGTAAATAACTCCGCGTCTTCCTCCGAAAAAATCAGCGGTGGCCGTAGTTTAATCACGTTGTGCCCCGGCCCATCGGTCCCCGCAAGAATCCCCAACTCGCGCAATTGATTCACCACATAGGAAGCCTGCGCGGTCGCCGGTTCCCTCGATTCGCGCGAATTCACCAGATCGATTCCCAGGAACAACCCAGATCCCCGCACATCCCCAATCAATGCAAATTCGCTTTGTAGCGTACGCAGCGCCTGCATCCAAAACTCTCCGACTCTCAGCGCATTGTGCTGCAACTTCTGTTCTTCAACCACTTCCAGCACCGCCAATCCCGCCGCGCACGCCACCGGGTTCCCGCCAAACGTGCTGAAAAATTCCATCCCATTCGCAAACGAGTCCGCAATTTCGCGTCTCGTCACCACCGCGGCCAGCGGAAAAGCATTCCCGATGGGTTTGCCAAGCACCACAATATCCGGCACAACTCCCTGCGTCTCGAAACCCCAGAAATGCGTGCCTAGACGCCCGAATCCCACCTGCACTTCATCGGCGATGCAAACTCCTCCAGCGGCCCGCACACGCTCGTACACTTTTTCCAGATAGCTGGCCGGAAACACGATCTGCCCAGCGACACTCGGCAACGTTTCCGCAATAAACGCCGCAACCTGTCGTCCTTCGCTCTTACACTCTTCCAGGGCACGCGACACGTATTCCGCGTACTTCCGTCCAAGCTCCGGTTCTCCGCGTCGGTATTCTCCGCGGTAATTGTCGGCCATCGGCACCACATGCACCCAAGCTTTCCTCCCGCTCCCTCCCGGTCCGTTGAACTTGTACGGGCTCATCTCGATCATTGTCGGCGAATGTCCGTGATACGCGTGCTCCTGCACAATCACGTCCTCGCGTCCGGTATGCGCCCGCGCCAGCCGCAGCGCCAGATCATTCGCCTCCGTTCCGGAATTCACGAAATAGCACACCTGCAGCGGGTCCGGCATCAGCTTCGTCAGCCGGTCCGCATATCGCAAAATATTGTCGTGCAAATACCGCGTATTCGTATTGAGCAGCGCAATCTGGTTCTGCACCGCGGCAACCACTCGTGGATGCGAATGCCCCACCAGCGGAACATTGTTATATACGTCCAGAAATGCCCGCCCCGCATCGTCGTACAGATACTGCCCCCGTCCGCGAAAAATCTTCAGTGGCTTCGCGTACGAAAGGCTCAAGTTCGCGCCCAGCAAGCGCCGCCGCTCCGCCAAATCCTGCTCGATTTCTCCCTGAACCTCGTTCGCGCCTTTAATACCGAGCAGCTCGCGTGCGCTGGCTGCAACACACTCCGCCTGAAACAATTCTTCCGCCTCGCGCACATCAATCTTCCGCAGCCGCTCCAACGCTTCCCATGCGTGTTCTTCCGTAACGGTTACGTACGGATCGTCCGGCACAAGCCCCTGCCGGTGCGCGGAGTTCACCACGCTAACCGCCAGCCTGGCGCAAAGCAGTGGAAAGAACGCCGAAATTTCCTCGCTGGTTAGCGGAAAAGCGCGATGGTAACCCGCCAGCACCGCCGCAGCAGCCGCCAAGGGTTCGCGCTTTCCGAGAATCGCGTACGCTGCCGCCACCGCCGGTTCCGCAACCGTGAGCCCGCTGTGCATGTCGCCGAAATCGATCACGCTCACCACTTCGCGCTGCCCCGCACGGTTCACATCCACCAGCGCGTTGTAGTCGTTCGCATCCCCGTAAATAACGCTGCGCCGAAGGCGCCCAAATCGGGGTAGCGCCTCTTGCTCAAACGCATCGAAAAATCCTCTTGCAACACCCCGGCGATCAGGACTCTTCACCTGATCAAGAAACTCACGCGCCCACAAAGAAGTGCTGAGGTCCCATTTCAACGGCCGTCTGGTCGCGGGATGCGAGAAGTCCAGCAGTGCTCCGTCGATCTCGCCCAACAAAACGCCCAACGACTCCAGCACTCTTTCCGTGTGTGGCACTGATTTCGCCAGCACCGTCCCGGGCAGAAAGGTCAGCAACCACACCAACCGCTGACTCCCGTCGCCAACCTCCACGCGGCAATACAGTTCTTCCGTCGCGGCTGGCAGAACCCGTGGCAGCACTACATGTGGCGCCCGCTCCGCCAGATGCACCAACGCTCGGCATTGCATGTCCACAAAGGACTCTTCGCGGACCGGATGCATCACCTTCAACACATATTCGCGCCCGTCCCTGCTCGTCAAATGAAAATTGTCGTCGTACTCGCCCGGCAGCAGCTTCACTTGGCTGTCCAGCAAGTACAACTCTCTCGCAATGCGCTCCGCTTCCTCGATAGAAACCGGTGGTGCGACGCGCGCTTCAGGCATCATGTGCGAAATTGTAATGGCGCCAACGCTGTTCGTCCAACTTGCGCCGAGGACGCGGGCTGCCCCCCGGTCCGCTAGCTATTTTCCGTGTTCCGAAAGTGCTAAACTCCCCGAGCAAACGCCCCCCAACCACCGCCCGGGAAAAACGTGCATATCCCCGGGGGCGTCAATAGAGTTCAACAATCACTACTCGAGGAAATCTCATGAAAAAGCAATTATCACTGTGCGGTATGGTGGTCCTCCTCTGCCTCAGTTCCGGCTGCGGAAAATCCGACAATCCCGGGAGCCAATCCGGCTCCTCTGGCTCCGCTCCCAATTCTGCTTCCAATCAAGCACCCGGGACAGGCTCCGATTCCTCTTCGACTGCTCCGGGTGGGTCGCAAGGCCAGGCTGGCGCACCCGGCAGCGGAACAGCTGCGGGCGGCGTTCCGGTTCCTCCCCCGGAACCTCCGAAGCCCATCGTGATCCCTGCAGGCACGGCGATTCCTGTGATCCTTTCCACCACGCTGAATTCTCGCACCAACAACGCCGGCGACGACTTTGAAGGTAGCCTTGCTTCACCGGTGATGGTCGACGGCCAGGAAGCTATACCCAAAGGCGCGTCAGCCAGAGGAACGGTAGTCACCACCAAGGCGCAGGGCAAGTTCAAGGGGGAAGCCATCCTTACCGTGAAGCTTAAAAGTATCAGCGTGCGAGGAAAGAGCTATCCAATAGCCACGCAGTCCTACACCGAATCCGAAAAAGGTAAAGGCAAGCGCACGGCAGTCGTCACCGGTGGCGGCGCGGCTATCGGCGCACTGATTGGCGGCCTGGCCGGAGGCGGTAAAGGTGCAGCCATCGGCGCTGGAGTCGGGGGCGGCGGTGGATTGGCTGCTTCAGGTGCGACGGGCGGAAAGAACGTCACCCTGGCTGCGGAATCCCGCGTCACCTTCCGCCTGGCGGATTCCTTGACACTCGATCCGCAATAAATCGAAACGAACAGAAACTGCTCGCGAAACCTTACACTCGCGAGCCGTTTCTCCTTTGGCTAACAATGTCTTGTTGATCGTCCCGAATACCGGGTGCCCCATCCGCCGTACTTGCGGGTGGGTCTCGGGCTTCTCGCCTTCGCGTTCTCTGTGTGCTTAACTCCGCGTCCTCGGTGTTAAATCTTTTCCCTCTTTAGCCCGCAACTCGATCCGGTCGCACCCGCAACGACAAAAACGCCATCAACACGCACGCTACCATCGGCACAAGAAACGCCCTGCTCAACGATCCAGTTCGCGTAGAAACCTGCCCGATCACCCACGGCATAGCCGCTCCGCCAAGTCCGCCTGCGCCAAACACCAGCGCGCTCAGCCAACTTGCCTTTTCTTTGAATATCTCCGCCAACCAGGTGACAAAAATCGGAAACTGTGGCGCAAATCCGAAGCCTGCAATTGCCGCACCCACATACAGCAAATAGGGATGGGGTGACAGACTAATGATGGCCGCGCCGATCGCTCCCGAAATCAGACCCGCAAGCGCGAGCCTGGCCGTGGAAAACTTCCTCAACAGCACCGGCGCGATCCCTCGTCCGAAAAGTAGCATTCCATAAAAAAACGACGGCGCAAGAGTCAACGCTGAACTGCCGGCTCCGGGCAACCGCTTTTCCTGCGCCGCAACCCAGCCGCCCACTCCGACTTCCGACCCCACATACAAGAAAAATAGAAGTACCAGCGGAACCGCCGCAGGTACGCGCAATTGCTCCATCCAGTCCGCCAGCGAACGCTTCACTGGCGCTGTCGGGGCGACTGCTCCGGGTGCACGCTTGAAGTAGTGCACTGCGGCTATTGCTCCCGACAGACACATGAGGAAAAGCGCCAAACCGCGCACGCCGACGAGCGGAACCAACAGTCCCACCACAAATGGACAGGCCACCGCGCCAAGGCCCCACGAAAAATTCAGCAGACTAACCGCTGCAGCCACATTCCCAGAAGGCAGTTGCGTTGCCCGCAGATTCGTTCCCGGATTCGCCAGCCCGTACCCGAACCCATACAAGGCGACCGCAAGCGCGGTAATGGTCCATGGTCCCAATCCAAAAAACGAGAAACCCGCCGCAAAGCACAGAAATCCTAACGCCAGCATTTTTGAAAAACCCAACCGGGGAAGCAGGTAACTCGTCAAAACCGTGCCCACGAAACTTCCCGTGAACTGCGCCGCAAAAAGGTTTCCAGCCTGTGCATCCGAGATGGACCATTGATTCTTGAGCGTAGGTATCAGCGGCCCGAGCAGCGGAGTGATGATCCCGATCGCCACGAATCCTACGTGCAGAAGTCCCCACTCAAATCTCACTTCTGGGGAATTTGCAGAGTCTTTACTAACCACGCTGATTGGGCTGGCCATGAGAAGGTTTCGGCAGTGTGGCACATCCGAAATGCAGGAACAAGCAACCCATCGTGGAGTGCGGCAGCTTAGCTGCCGCTTTTAACCAAGCCGCTCGCACCTCCCGGGCCAAAATTTCGCCAGTCAACTCCACCAAGGCACAAGAGCGCACTGCGTTTCACCCGTCCCGGTCCTTATGCTTCCTTAATGCCCGCCTCAGTACTCTATTAGGGTCCCTCTACAAGAATCGGTACCAGGAAATATAAATGTCGGATCTCATTTTTGTGCTCTGCACCGTTCTCATCTTCGCCCTCGCCGCTGCATATCTGAAGGGTTGCGAACGGCTGAAGTAAACGATCCAACTAAAGGTCATCACAATGCTAGGCAACATCATCCTAATCGTCATCGCCGTCCTACTTTGTGGCTATCTGCTCTATGCGCTGCTGAAGCCGGAGAACTTCTAGCCATGACCGGTAACGGCTGGTTCCAGATATTTCTCTATTTTCTCGCGGTGCTGCTGGTCACCAAACCGCTCGGCGTTTTTCTCTATCGAGTCTACGAGCGCAAGTCCACATGGCTGGATCCCGTGCTGCTCCCCGTCGAGCGGCTGATCTACCGCACCTGCGGCATCGACGACTCCAAAGAAATGCGCTGGAAAGAATACGGCTTCGCCATGTTGCTGTTCAGCGCCGTCTCTCTCCTGGTTTTGTATCTGATCGAGCGCGTCCAGCACTGGCTGCCCAATAATCCGCAAAATCTGGCCAACGTGCCTGCCAATCTTGCATGGAACACCGCTGTCTCCTTCACCACCAACACCAACTGGCAGGCCTACACGCCGGAAACCACGATGAGCTATTTCACGCAAATGGCCGGACTCGCCTACCACAATTTTTCCTCGGCTGCCGTAGGCATTGCCCTCGCCGTCGCTCTGATTCGTGGCATCGCGCGCAAAGAATCCTCTACTATCGGCAATTTCTGGGTCGACACCACCCGCGGCTTCCTCTGGGTTCTTCTACCTCTCAGCTTGCTAGGCGCGCTCTTCTTCGTTTCGCAAGGTGTCGTGCAAAACCTGCACCCCTATACGACCGCAAATCTCGTCGAGCCGCAGCAAAACGAAAAGACCAATCCCGATGGCACCAAGACTCAGGAAACAATCTCCACGCAAACCATCGCGCAGGGTCCAGTCGCTTCCCAGGAAGCCATCAAGATGATCGGCACCAACGGTGGCGGCTTTTTCAACGCCAACAGCGCTCACCCGTTCGAAAATCCCACGCCGCTCTCCAATTTCGTGCAGATGCTGATGATCTTCGCCATTCCTTCCGCGCTCACCTACACCCTCGGCCGTATGACCGGCTCCGCTCGTCACGGCTGGGCGGTCTGGAGCGCGATGGCCGCTCTTTTTCTCGTCGGCGTTATTGTTTCCTACTCATCGGAAGCGCGAGGCAACCCGCAACTCGCGGGCATTGATGCCAAGGCCTCCGAACTCCAGCCCGGAGGCAACATGGAAGGCAAGGAAGTACGCTTCGGAATCGCCAACTCCGCGCTCTTCACTACCGTCACCACCGACGCCAGTTGCGGCGCCGTCAACAACGCGCACGATTCCCTCACTCCCATCGGCGGAATGGTTCCTCTCCTAAACATCATGCTCGGCGAAATTATTTTTGGCGGAGTCGGCTCCGGTCTCTACGGAATGCTGGTGTTCGTCGTCCTCGCCGTGTTTATTGCCGGCCTCATGGTCGGCCGCACGCCCGAATATCTCGGCAAGAAAATCGAAGCCTTCGATGTCAAGATGGCCGTACTCTCCATCCTGGTTTCTTCGCTCACCATTCTTATCTTCGCGGCCATCGCCGTGATCGCCAAGTTCGGCGCCTCCAGCATCAGCAATCCCGGTCCGCACGGCTTGTCGCAAATTCTCTACGCCTACTCCTCTTCAGTAGGCAACAACGGCTCGGCCTTCGCTGGGTTGAACGCCAGCACCCCTTGGTATTTCGCCAGCACTGGCATCGCCATGCTGCTTGGCCGTTTCTTCACCGTCATTCCGATCCTGGCGATTGCGGGAAACTTGGCGGCAAAAAAACATGTTCCGGAATCGCTCGGCACGTTCCCGGTGACCGGCCCGCTGTTCACCGTGCTGCTCATCTGCGTCATCCTGATTGTCGGCGCACTCACCTTCTTCCCTTCGCTGAGTCTCGGCCCAATCCTGGAGCATCTGCTGATGAACGCGGGAAAGGCTTTTTGAGGCTCCCATGACTCCCGCACCCCAACCTAAGAGCAGTTCGCTGGCCGATCGAAAGATCCTGCGCAACGCCATCATAGATTCGTTCTGGAAACTCAATCCGCGCTGGATGATTAAGAATCCGGTAATGTTCGTCGTCGAAGTCGGCGCCGTCATCACTCTGGTCGTTCTCGCCCTCAACACCGCGCAGCACAAAGGCTCGTTCTTCTTCGGCCTGCAGATCACCCTCTGGCTGTGGTTCACAGTACTTTTCGCCAACTTCGCGGAAGCCATGGCCGAAGGCCGCGGCAAGGCGCAAGCCGAAACGTTGCGCAAAGCCCGCGCCGAAACCGACGCGCGCCGCCTGGATTGCAACGGTACGACCGAAATCATCGCCAGCTCCAGACTCCGCTCCGGAGACATCGTCCTGGTCGCTGCCGGCGAATTCATTCCCGGCGACGGCGAAGTGATCGAAGGCGTGGCCTCCGTGGACGAGTCCGCCATCACCGGCGAATCCGCGCCCGTAATTCGCGAATCCGGCGGCGACCGTTCCGCGGTCACTGGTGGCACACGCGTCCTCTCCGACGAAATCCGCGTGCGCATCACCTCCAACCCCGGAGAAACCTTCCTGGATCGCATGATCAGCCTGGTAGAAGGCGCGTCGCGTCAAAAAACGCCCAACGAAATTGCCCTGAATATTTTGCTCGCGGGCTTAACCATCATTTTTCTTCTGGCCGTTGTCACGCTGCAGCCCTTCGCTATCTATTCCGGCGCCCCGCAAAGCATTTTCGCGCTCATCTCTCTTCTGGTTTGCCTCATTCCCACCACCATCGGCGGGTTGCTCTCCGCCATCGGCATCGCAGGCATGGATCGTCTGATCCAACGCAACGTCATCGCCATGTCCGGCCGCGCCGTCGAAGCCGCGGGCGATGTGGACGTGCTGCTCCTCGACAAGACCGGTACCATCACCCTCGGCAATCGCGAAGCCACCACCTTTTATCCCGCGCCCGGCATTACCGAAGCCGAGCTGGCCAACGCCGCGCAACTCGCTTCTTTCTCCGACGAAACTCCTGAAGGCCGCTCCATCGTCGTCCTTGCCAAGGAAAAATATGGCCTACGCGGCCGTGAACTTGCTCCACACAATCCCATCTTTATTCCCTTCTCCGCGCAAACGCGCATGTCTGGCGTGGACATGGACGGCACCGAAGTCCGCAAAGGCGCTCCGGAAGCCATCAAGCGCTACGTCGCCGAAAAAGGCCAGACCTGCTCCACAGAAGTCGAAGCGCACGTAGAGCGAGTTGCCAAGTCCGGCGGCACGCCTTTGCTGGTCGCTCAGAATTTCCGCGTGCTCGGTGTCATCGAACTTACCGACATCGTAAAGGGCGGCATCCGCGAACGCTTCGATCACCTTCGGGCCATGGGCATTCGCACCATGATGATCACCGGCGACAATCCTCTGACCGCCGCAGCCATCGCACGCCAGGCCGGCGTGGACGATTTTCTTGCCGAAGCCAAGCCCGAAGATAAAATGGCGCTCATCCGCAACGAGCAAGCCAAAGGCAAGCTCGTCGCAATGACCGGTGACGGCACCAACGACGCGCCTGCCCTAGCGCAGGCCGATGTCGGCGTCGCCATGAACACCGGCACACAAGCCGCCAAGGAAGCCGGCAACATGGTGGACCTGGACTCCAATCCCACCAAGCTCATTGAAATCGTCGAAATCGGCAAGCAACTCTTGATTACCCGAGGCTCGCTCACCACTTTCTCGGTCGCCAACGACGTCGCCAAATATTTCGCCATCATCCCCGCCATGTTCGCCGGCACGTTTCCGCTCTTGAAGGCGCTCGACATCATGAAATTGCACACCGCCGAGTCCGCCATTCTCTCCGCGGTCATTTTCAACGCGCTGATCATCATCGCGCTCATTCCGCTGGCGCTTCGCGGCGTGCGCTACCGTCCGCTCGGCGCGGCGGCGTTGCTTCGCAGAAATTTGCTGATTTACGGCTTGGGCGGCGTAATCGCGCCGTTCGCGGGCATCAAGCTGATCGACGTGCTGCTGACCTGGATGCACGTGGCCTAGGAAACACCATGAAAAAACAACTCACCGTCGCGCTGCTCTTCACCATCGTAACCACAATTCTTTTCGGTGTGCTCTATCCGCTCGCCGTCACGGGACTAAGTTCTCTGCTCTTCGCCGATAAAGCCCAGGGGAGCCTAATCGTTCGCAATGGCCAGATCCTCGGCTCCAAACTCATCGGCCAGCAATTTCCCTCCGACAAATATTTCCACTCTCGCCCTTCGTCCGCCGGCACCGGCTACGACGCTGGCGCATCCAGCCCATCGAACCTCGGCCCAACAAATCAACAATTAATCGATCGCGTCAAACAAGACGTAGCCAAGCTGCACCAGGAAAATCCCACCGCACCCATTCCCGCCGACCTGGTAACCTCGTCCGGCTCCGGCCTCGATCCAGACATCTCTCCAGCCGCCGCCGAATTTCAAGTCCCGCGCATAGCCCGAACGCGCAACATAACCCCTGACACCGTACGCCAACTAGTAGCCAAGCACACCGAGCTACGCCAGTGGGGTATCTTCGGCGAACCCCGCGTCCACGTCCTGGAACTAAACCTCGACCTCGACGCCACCGCCAAGTAATCGAATTTTGTACGGGCGCCTTTAGGCCGCCCATCTTGGGTTGTTCTTGCCGGGCCGGGTGCCACACCCGGGAATTCCTCGTCTCTGTGTCCTCTGTGCTCCGTCCTCCGTGGCCTCGGTGTGAAGCTTTTTCCTTCTTCTCTAACTCTTTCTACTGCCACCCTCACCGCGTCCCCTTCCCCACACTCTTCCCGGCCGCACTCTTCGCCTGCGGAGCCTGAAACCGATACCCCACCCACGGCTCCGTCAAAATATATTTCGGCTGCGCCGGATCCTTCTCGATCTTCTTCCGCAACTGGTTGATCACCACCCGCAAATTCTCCGTCTCCTCCCCATACTCCGGTCCCCAAACCGATTGCAGCAGCCGCCTGTGCGTCACCGGCTTTCCCAGTTGCAACACCAATTGGCGCAGCACCTCAAATTCCTTCGGCGCCAGATGCACAATTTCTCCGTTCGCGGTCACCCGCCGCTCCTCGAAATCCACCGTCAAATCCTTGGACTCGAGCGTAGGAATCGCCTCCGCCGAAGAATGCCTGCGCAATGAAGCGCGCACCCGCGCCAGCAACTCCTCAATCCCAAATGGTTTGGTGACATAGTCGTCGGCGCCAGCGTCCAGCGCCACCACCTTATCCCGCTCCGCATTTCTCACCGTAAGCATAATGATCGGTGCCGCGCTAAGTTGTCGCAGTTCCCGGCAAGTTTCAATCCCGCTCATCCCCGGCAAATTCACGTCCAGCAAAATCAGGTCCGGCTTGACCTTTCGCGCAATCTCCGTAGCCTCTTCCCCCGAAGCCGCCTCCGTAATCGTGTATCCGCGAAACGACAGCGCCGATCGCAGCACCCGCCGGATCTGCGGTTCATCATCCACCACCAGAATACTGGCCGTATTCATCGCGCCTCGCTCCGCACCAAAGCCACCGGAAGCGTGAACGAGAATACCGACCCATGTCCCAACTGGCTGGTCACGCTGATCGATCCTCCATGTGCATTGGCGATCGCCCGCGCAATCGCCAAGCCCATTCCTGTTCCGCGCACCTGATACCGTTGATCCCGCCCGCGGTAAAACTTATCGAAGATAAGCCCCTGCTCAAAGGGATCAATGCCCGGCCCTCGATCCGCCACGCTGAACGTAATATTGTCCCCGGTCTGCTCCGCGGTAATCGTTATCGGTTCATCTTTCGCCGAATACAAGTGCGCGTTGTCGATCAATTGCCCCAAAATATCCTTGGCGCGGCCCAGATCGGCGCGAACCGGCGGCAACCCCGGACTGATCCGCAGCTCCACCTTCCGGTCGCCCAATGTCTTGCTCAAATGCCCCAACGCCGTCTCAATCAGTGTCTCCACCGGCACCGGCTCGAAGTTCAATTCAAATTCCCCAGCCTCCAGCTTGGCCATGTCCGCAGCTTCTTCCACTAGATGGTTCAGCCGGTCGCACTCTTCATTAATAATGGTGAGCAGTTCCTCCTGCCTCGCATTTCGGTCCGACGCGGACTCCATCAAATCCGTCGCCGAAGCCTTGATCGCCGTCAGCGGCGTGCGAAAATCGTGCGCAATCGAATCCAACAGCGCCGATTTCAGCCGTTCTCCCTGCCGTTCCGCTTCCGTCTCGCTCAATTGTTCAATCGCGCGAGCCCTCTCAATCGCAATCGCCACCAGCCCGCTGATCGCCTCCAGCGTTTGCCGTGACAATCGCGCGCCGGAAATTCCCAAGCTTCCAATCGGCTTCACGCCCAACCGCACCGGCATAACGTGCAAAGCGTGCTGCGTTTCGCTGATGCCCTCGTCGCGCAGGAACGCCGACTTCATCTGCTCCTCATCAAATTGCGCCGCGCCATATCCCGAACGGTAAAATTTGTCCTTCTGCGGCAGAAACAGTTCGGCAGCGCCGGCCTCGAAACACTTCACGATATAGTTGGGTATCGCGTTCATCAATCGAATCACGTTGCCTTCGGACAACAACATCTCGCTGAAGGCGTACAGCCTCTCCACTTCGCGACGCCGGCTGTGCGCGTCGTCCGCCTCCTTGCGAATCCGCGCCGCCAACTGGCTGCCCATAATCGAGGTAAACAGAAACGCAAACAACGCCACCCAATTCTGCGGGTCCGCAATCGTGAATGTCCCGGTAGGCGGCAGAAAATAATAGTTAAACAACAGCATCGCCGACACCGACATGAATACCGACACCACCATGCCCCACGCGGCGGAAACTGCTAAAATAGCCAAAAGAAACGAAAGCGCGGCGGTGGTTTGGTTGACGTGAATAATGTTGCGGTACGTATACGTGATGGAGAACAGTAAAACGATAGCGGCGACAAAGCCGATTCCACGTCCCATGAGGAAACGCGACATCTTGGTATTGTAACTCAGGCCAATTCTTTCTAGGAGAACTGTACCTCTTGCCCAAAAAGCCCGAAGAGTGGCTGGACGTCGTCTCGCCGCCACAAAAATCCCGCGGAATCTTCAAGCTTTTCCTGGGCTACGCCCCGGGTGTAGGCAAGACCTACAGCATGTTGAGCGAGGCCATCCGCCGCAAAAGCCGCGGGGAAGACATCGTCATCGGCATCATCGAAACCCACGGCCGCAAAGGCGTTCAAGAACTCGCCGCGCAGCTCGAAGCCGTCCCCCGCAAATCCATCGATTACAAAGGCACCGTGTTTCAGGAGATGGACGTCGACGCCATCATTGCTCGCAAGCCCGCCGTTGTCCTCGTCGATGAGCTCGCCCACACCAACATCCCCGGCACCAAGCATCGCAAACGCTACGAAGACGTGCAGGAAATTCTCGCCGCCAAAATCGACGTCATCTCCACGCTAAATATCCAGCACATCGAAAGCCTCGCTCCCACCGTTCGCGCCATTACCGGCGTCACTGTCCGCGAAACCGTTCCCGATTGGCTGCCGCTTTCTTCCTCCGAAACCGTGATGGTGGACCTCACTCCCGAAGCCCTCATGAACCGCATGCGCCGCGGCGATGTCTACGGCCTCGAAAAAGTCGAACAATCCCTCAAGAATTTCTTTCGCCGCGGAAATCTCATTGCCCTGCGCGAATTGGCCCTCCGCCAGGTCGCCGAACAAGTCGACCGCAGCCTGGAATCCTACATGGACGCCAAGGAAATCCACGAAAACTGGGGCGTCCGCGAACGCATCGCCGTCTGCATCTCCGGCAGCGCTTCCGGCCAGTATCTAATTTCCCGCGCCGCGCGCATGGCGCGCCGCATGGATGCCGAACTCTACATCGTCCACGTCGAACGCCAGCTTCCCACGCGCGAAGAAAACCCCAGCGTCCTAGCCGCCAACCTGCGCTTCGGCGAAAATCTCGGCGCGCAAGTCGTAAAGCTCAAAGGCAACAGCGTCGCCGACGCCATCTCCGAATTTGTTCGCAGCAAACACATCACCCAAGTCATCTTCGGCCGCGCCCCCATCCACGATTGGCGCAAATACCTCTACCTCTCCGTAGTCCACCGCTTCCTACGCGAGTCCCCACCCGTAGACGTGCACATAGTCACCCAAGAACCCACTGACCAGTGAATCGCTGTCTACAATCAAGATACTCTCGACCGGAATAGTCGATCATGGTTTTGGCTGGATCTTGTGAAATAGGGACTCGTCCTCTGCAAGCACCTTCTCAACAGATTGAACAACTATCTGCGCATCGAACATCCCCATCTGCCCAAATCCGTTTCGGTCAATCGCATCACGCGGCGATCGCCTAAGACGGGCGTCGTGGACCTTTTTCGACACGCTGTCTACACGGCCTACAAAAGTGGCAGTAATGCGGTAAGTTGTGCAGTCGGGTGGGAGGGACGTCGGTGGCCCTTCGTCACACGTTGCACCCTTTTCGGAAAGAGCCAAATGATGCCCGAGTTCCACAAAGTCCGAATCTCTGACGAGTTGAACGGATATGGGAGCGACCGCCCGCCCTTTAGGGTCTCTACTACCTGGATTCGCATTTCCTGCGACTACCGCTTCTACTGCAGGCGGGAACGAACCATCAGCAAACACGAACCAGATTTGGCTTCCGGGACATTCGGCGTCATTCAAGGTCGACGTTTCGGAACTGGCTTGGACGAAGCCTCGTATTTTCACGAGTTTGTTGTTGAATGCAGAAGGATCGTTCGCGATTTTGCACAATGTTGTGTCGATTGCAGCTTTCGCCTGGTCTTTGAGCCGGACCTGCGCACTTAAGACCGGAAGAAACCAGAGCACAGAAAGCACCCGAACCACGCGCCAGACGCTCATTCGGTGATTTTCTCTCATTATAGTTCGACACCGGGAATCGGCCATTAGTGTCTGTCGTCCGCCGGTTTGAAAGAAGTGCTTTTCACAACTTTGCTTGCCAGTTCCCGACTGAACTGACTGCCTCATTTTCAAGGCATTTCCGCTCTATTGCGTCTTAGATCAAGCTGCACGCATCTGAGCATTCATCTGGACAACCGTCGAACCACCCAGCACGGACTCAAAGCTCCCTAGAAAATCTGCCGCGCTGCTTGTCAAATTGCACGCAACACCCTCATCATGCCATTGCTTGCAAATAATAAATATTGGCAATTTTACGGAGTGCTCATGCCTAACCTAAGAGTCCACGCGTTTGGAATTTCCGTCGATGGATACGGTGCCGGTCCAAATCAAAGCTTTGAGAACCCACTTGGTGTTGGCGGCATGGCACTGCACGAATGGGTGTTCCCTACTCGCACCTTTCAACGCATGCATGGAACTGAAGACGGCACAACCGGAGTTGACGATGATTTCGCTGCTCGCGGTTTCGACAATATCGGAGCTTGGATCCTCGGCCGCAACATGTTTGGTCCCGTCCGAGGGCCATGGCTGGACGAAACCTGGAAGGGTTGGTGGGGCGAAAATCCTCCGTACCATACTCCCGTGTTCGTCTTAACCCACCACGCGCGAAACCCCATCCCGATGGCAGGGCAAACTACCTTTCATTTCGTTACCGAAGGCATTCACGCCGCCCTGCAGGAAGCTCACGCCGCGGCAAACGGAAAAGACATTCGGATCGGCGGAGGTGTCGCG
>Ga0210409_10003021_pt1 | contig 19354 bp, 11 predicted proteins | sample IncBWH17MmetaG_FD_161649 | JGI IMG/M metagenome (GOLD analysis project Ga0210409, IMG submission 161649) | Forest soil microbial communities from Barre Woods Harvard Forest LTER site, Petersham, Massachusetts, United States - Inc-BW-H-17-M | ecosystem: Environmental > Terrestrial > Soil >... | reverse complement strand
AGCACCGGCCGCCATGATCCACGGGAGAAGATCCGCCCGCTCGGCATATTCGGGCCGGAAGAGAAGAGTGAGAATTTCGCGTCCCGCGAATTTCGAAATGAGCATGCCGCAAACGCCAAGGCCTGCACCACAAGTTAGGAGCACAACGAGCAGCGAGCCGAAGACCGTGATATTTCCGCTTGCGTATGCCCTGGACAAGCGAGTGAACGCAGACTGCCCGAGCGACACAACGGCCATGTTGCCTGCAGAGATCGTCAACCCAAGCGCGGAAAAGATTCCTAGGTCGCGCTCACCAATCCCATGCTTTATGAAAAAACTCGGAATGCTGGAATTCAGCGTGGTCAAGAGCACGACGATTCCAAGCGGAAGGCTCCGCCACAAGAGTTGGCGTTGCATGCCGACATCGAATCGCGGCGATAGCTCGCCATTCAGCAAATACCATTTGGTTCGCGACCTCAGAATGTGTGTCCGCTCATGAGTGTCATATCCAAGAAGCACGATGGCGCGCGTCGCTGCGACGCCTGCGATTCCCCAGGCCACACTTCTGGTGACATAAGTAAACGCCGCCAGCGCGAGCACGGACAGTACCGCCCGGACCATCAACGACTTGGAAATCTCAGCCATCCGATCGTGCAGTTGCAGCCTGGCATAATACACGTCACTGATCGTTTCGATTCCGTATGCGACCCCCACCATCAAAACCACTTCCGTCAGCTCCCAGTCATAGTGCAGGATCCGCGTGATGCCGAAGATAATCGTGAATGCTACGAGAGTCGTGAGCAGGCGAAGGCTCAGGTAATGTCCAAACCGCGCTTGGTCACGCGTGCCCGAGTTCATCACCGACCGCAACTGCATATTCGCCAGCATCATCACGGGATAAACCAGGGCGAGCCCCAGTGCATACTGCCCGACGAGTTCCGGCCGCACTAGTTTCGTTAGAATCATCAGAATCGCGAATTGGCCTGCGGCATAGACGGCGTTCCCAACGAATGTCCAGCTGAAATCCGCGCACAGCGAGGAACGCTCGGCTTGCTCCAGGGCGTACACGTTGGGAGCTTCAGTGCTCACTAGTCTGACTCATTTTTCTTTTTGTGCTTGCCACCGAATTCATCCTCACTCTCTGCACGAATTCACCTGTCTTGGCAATCCCTACTTTTGGGCCGCCAGTGTTTCGCGCACACTCACCTTTTCAGGAAGATCCTTTGCCAGCGCCGATGTAAAAATCACGGCGCCATCCCGATTGAGGTGCATTCCATCCGGCTGGTAGAACTTCGCTGAAAGTGTCACCGGATCGATCGGGACCAGAACATCCACGCCCGCAGCCTGTGCGGCAGCGGCCATCTGGCTAATTGCGTTTTCGGAATCCAAAGTCGGCGGCACAAGTAGAATCAACCTCGCTCCGTTCGCTTCACACAATTCCCGCAGCCTCTGCAGGCGCGGGATCGATATGTTCGCGAATTCCCTTCCCTCCGGAACGGAGGGCTTCTGATTCACCAGCGAGAAAAGATCTTCCAAATGCGGAACCAGGTGATTCAGGACCTGCATTCGAATCGCGCTTCGCGTATCCCAGAAAGTGCTTGAGTGCGCCAGCAGCAGATTGCTGGTCGCCGTGTGATCAAGTTTCAAGTCGGAGGCCGCCGCGAGCGTGTCCCGCGCGGTGAAAAACATCATCGGCGCATAATCCTGGCGCACGCCGTTCTCCAGAAAATAATTCACGCCGACACCCAGGACCACCACTTGCGGCCTGGCTCCGCGCAGAAACAGCCCGTGCAGCGCATACAGCCAGTCGTAGTAGCCCGTCGCTTCCAGAAAAATGGGGTACAGCCGCATCCGGGAGCTGGTCATCTCCTGCAGGCGGTTCACTTGCACTCCATGCAGCAACAGCGAATTGCCGACCATCAGTACACTCGGCGGTTCACCAGCCCCACCTGGGCGCATCTTCAGCGCCTCGTCGTACTGCCGTGAAATCCGCGCATAAGTTGCCGACTGGTGGTTCAGCAGATAAGCCGAAGCAATTTCGAACACGAGCATGAGCAACACGCAAATCGCCGCGAGTGCCTTCGCATACGCAATAGCCTTGGACTTAGAATCGGAAATAGACGAAGGCATTCAGATTGCTCCCCGAAGAAAGCGCCAGCACAACGAACGCGGCAGTGGCTAACGCCGTTCGAAATGCGTAGGAAGTATTCGCGAATGGGTACTCCTGATTTCCGGCTTCCATGAACAAGTCCACGATGAACAATGGTATGGAGAAGAGACTCAGCATAAGGAACGCCGTCGTGTATTCGCTCCGCCAGGCAAGATCAGAAAGTCCGCCCAAAAACTGCGTTGCCGCCGCGAGCGACGACGCGCGGAAAAAAGCCAGGCTCAGGCAAAATACGTTGAAAGTCAAAATGCGTTGCCCCCAGGTGGACAGAAACTGGGCAAACCCTCGCGATTGGATAGCATCCAAGGACTGCTTTGCGGCCAGAAAAATTAGCCGCTCAAGGGATAGAACGACACCATGAATCGCACCAAAAATGACGAAGGTCCAGTTTGCGCCGTGCCAGAGCCCGGCCAGGACCATCGTCGTAATCAGGTTCATGGAAGTTATCCACTTGCCGCCGGAGCTGCCGCCCAATGGGATATAGAGATAGTCGCGCAACCAGGTGCTCAAGCTGATGTGCCAGCGCCGCCAGAACTCCTGTAACCGCTGTGAAAGATACGGCTGCCGGAAGTTGACCATGAAATGGAAGCCCATTAATTGGGCGCTGCCCCGCGCGATGTCGCTGTACCCGCTGAAATCTCCGTACACCTGCCATGCGAACGCGTAGGTCCCCAGCAGAACAACCCACAACGTCGGTTTCCCGAGTTGGCCGCCAAACGCCGCGTTCGCCAGTACCGCACAATTGTCCGCGACCACGCACTTGCGGATGAGGCCTGAAAAAATCAGCATGATGCCGTCAAAAATCCGGTCCGCATCGAACGAACGTTCTCGCTGCACCTGCGGCAGCAAGTGCCCCGGCCTTTGGATCGGCCCGGCAATCAAGTGCGGAAATAAGCTGACGAAGAGGCCGTACTCAACAAACGACTTCGCCGGCTTCAGCCGCCCCTTGTAAACGTCGACGATGTAGGCCACTTCCTGGAACGTGTAGAAGGAAATCCCCGGCGGAAGCAGGATACGGATCAGCGGCATCGGAATATTGTGGAAGCCTAGCGTTTCCAGTGTCGTCGAGAACGAATCCACGAAAAAATTGAAATACTTGAACGTGCCCAGGATGGAAAAATTCAAGACCAGCGAAAAAATGAACCACTTTCGGCGGTTCGTGCCGCTGCGTTCGGGATCGATCTTCTGCGCGATCAGGAAATCCGCGGTCGTGCTGCAAATCATCAGTGCAAGAAATCGCCAGTCCCACCAGCCGTAAAAGAAATAACTCGCCAGCAGCAGGAAAATATTCTGCCCGCGGTGATTCAGGCGCCAATAAATCAGCGCAACAGGAATTAAGAAAGCGAAATACGCTGGGGAGTCAAAGAGCATGGTGAAAAATACGTTTTCCTATTTTGTGGGATTCTCTGCCGGGCAACTTCAACGAGGTCTTTCTGGCACGCGTTGGCAATCTTCGCGAGAGATTCGCATTTCGTTTTGTTGAACTACCCTTTCGCAGCTGCGTGATAATCGGCATAACCTCCATAACCGTACCCGCTGGTCGTTCTGGGGTCCCAACTGTTCAGAATGGTGCCAAGCACTCGCGTGCCGTCTTCGGCGAATCGCTGGCACGCGGAAAGCGCGCTCTCCGTCGTTGTTTGTCCCGCGCGGATCACCAGCACCACGCCGTCCGAGAGGTGACCTAGCACCCGCGCGTCTGCCAGATGGATCATCGGCGGCGCATCCATCAAGATCATGTCGAACTCCGCTCGCAGCCTCTTCAACAGCGTGGACATACGCTGTGAATAGAAAAGATTCGAGGGCGTGACACCACAACTCCCTCCCGGCAGCAGGTAAAGCCCCGCAACTTCCGTCTCGCGCACCAGGTGTGACACGGAAATATTTTCCAGCGTGCCATCGCCTTGCAGGACGTCGCTTAAGCCCCAGTGGTTACCCACGCCAAATACGCTGTTCAATCTTGGGCGGCGCAAATCGCCTTCGATGAGGAGCACCTTGCGACCGATCTCCGCCACCGCGATGCTCAGGTTGCAAGCCACTGTAGTCTTGCCGTCACCTGGGCACGGACTGGTTATCACGATCACCTGCGGTCCTTCACCATTTTCGCTAGGCAAAAGAATCGAAGTCAGCGTAGTGCGTGCGCATTCCGCCACCATCGATGGCTTGCGTTTCCAGGTGGCAAGCTCCGGACAGTCCGATTTCCAGGCAGGGAGAGACGGAGCAGGCCCTCGGGGACGCAGACCGTTGGGAATTTGACGGAGGACGGCAGTTTCGTCCAACGGTATAACGCCCAATTCGGGTAAATCCAAATAAACCTGCGCGTCGCCCGGAGCGCTGATCCTGCGGTTAACCCGCTCTCGCAGGAGCACAAATCCAAATCCGAAAAGTACGCCGCTGCACAAGCCAATCGCGGAGTTCATAGGCAGACTCGGGCGGTAAGGCAGCAGCGGCGGCCTCGCGCGGTCAACAACCATCACGTTGCTGTCACGCATGGCCGAAGCCAAGCTGGCTTCCTTCACCCGCTGCAGCATAACTTCATAAAGGTGCCGGTTCGAATCCACGTCGCGCTTCAGCGTGTCGTAATGGATTGCCTTCTCGGATTGATCCGCCACCACCTTCGCCTGCACGTCGCGTGCTTTAGTCAAAAGAGTCTCCCGGCGAAGCGCAGCCGAATACTCGTTGCCGATGCGGTGAACCACGTTCGCGCGTTCCCTCTGCATCGCCGACTTCAGTTCATCAATCTGTGCCTGCACGCGTTGAACTTTGAAGTGTTCGGGCGTCAGCGTGGCGCTGAGCTCGGCGTACTGCCGCTGCAAATCCGTCAGCCGCTGGCGATACTCGCGCATCGTAGTGTCGTCCAGCACTTCCGGCAACGTATCCGCCGGCTTACTCCTCGCCCCCTCCAGTTTCGCCTGGTTGGAGATACGGTCCGCCTGGGCCTTCGAAAGATCGTCCTGCAACTCTTTCAGCCGGCTCTCCGCAAGATTTTCCTTTTCCGATGTGAACGACAATCCGGAGGTGTGCGCATACTCCTGCATCTGCGTCTCGGATTGCTCCAGTTGCGCTTTCATCTTGTCCAGGTGGCTCGTCAGCCATTCGGCGGTGCCCTGCGCGGACTTCCATCTCTCTTCCTGGGTCAATTCGATGAATTGGCTGACCAGCGTATTCGCGAAGTCGGCCGCACCTTTCGGATCGGGCGATTCGTAGGTCACCTCCAGCAAGCGCGAGTTGCCGGATGTGCGCACTGTTAAGTTGCGTTCGATCTCTCGCATCAATTTTTCGCGTTCCGGAAGACCCGAGGGGTCGGATAATTGGAACACCCGGTGTATGCGCCACGTAACCGCTCGCAATCCTGATTTTGGCTGCTCATTCTGCAGCTTCAGTTTGTCAATCACGTGCTCCAGCAGCGATTCGCTTTGCAGCAGTTTAACCTGCGTCTCTACGTATGATTCCGGGGAAGTGTTGTTTCCGCCGGAGTCGTTCGGGCCCTTCGGCTCCGGAAAACTAGTGCCCTGAATTTCCAGGGAAGTGCGCACCCGGTAGATCGGTGTCTGGATCAGGCTGATCAAAATCGCAGCAGCCAAACCCGCAACGACAAAACTTAGCAGCGTCTTTCGATGGTGAAACAGAATCTGCCAGTGATCCACAAGGCTGTCATACCCCGCAGGCCCGCCCACCTCCGGCGAGGGCGATTCCGCATGCTTGTACTGCGTAGGACGCTGCTCATTCCACAGATCAATCTCCATCGAGCGCCCATTTTTTCTCTGAATTGGAAATTCCGAAGCTCTCATTTCAACCCTCTGAATTTGATCTCAAGGCACGCGCCAGATGGCCAGGCCGGTTCCTGTCTGAATCGCTGCTTCCAGCCCGCGCAGCGCCGCTTTCTTGCCTGTGCTGCCCGGTATAAACAAAATGTCTTCGCCCTGCAGAGGCATGTCAGGCTTTTTTCCGTTCAACGCATCTTTAACGTCTACGGCTACCTCCACACGTTGATCGGCTTCGGGTTTCAGCCGCAGAATCTTCGCGTGCCGCGGGTCAGCGCCGGTGTTCAATCCCTCGGCGAGCGAAAGCGCCTGCAGCACGGAGATGGACTTATGCTCGCCAAGAACGAATCCACCGGAACGATGTACTTCGCCGATCACGTAGACCATTTCTGCCTTCGGAACGGAAATAACGTCGTGCGGAAAAATCTGAATATTTTCTTCCGGTGTCTTGGCGTCCATGATTTTTCGCAGGTTCACCTCCGCCACGCTGAACTTGCCGGAAGCATCAAGCTGCGCGCCCGGCAAGGAGATGCAACCCCATTCCAGTTGCCGGGTGATTCGAATGCTGTACCCGGCATCCTGGCGAATTCCGCCCGCCAGCGCCAGCATCTCCAGCACCGTCTTGTGCCCCTGCACCTGGTGAACTCCCGGAGAATTCACCGCTCCCAGCACAGAGACCGGCTGGCTGCGAACCTCCGCGACATTCACTACAACTTGCGGGTTGCGAATGTATTTGCTTAGAGCTTTGTTGAGTTCTTGCTCGGTCTGCTGCACGGTCATTCCAGCCACATGGACTGATCCGGCCAGCGGCACCGCAATGTCGCCCTCGCCATCAATGCGAACCGGCTTGTTGGGTATGTCCGTCAGCTCCGGTCCGGAAATCTCCAATTGGTCGTCAGGTCCCAGCAGGTACGTTGAGCGAATCTGGTTGTCGCATTTGGCCTTCTGCTCGCTAGGCGCGCTGGCAGCCGGATTTTGCGCGGTTGCGCCGGCGATCAAGAAGACGCCGGCAAAACTCAGCGCCAGGAATCTGGAGATGAACAACAGGCAAGCTGCCAGCCGTGTGAGTCTAAAGGCGGCCAAGCCATAAAGACTCTGTTGTCCACGATGGTGCCGGTTGATCAATATCCGCGTTTTGTGTTCGCTATTCATTTGGGCGGCCCTGTCTTGCCGCAAACTTAAGTCGGCCTTCAAGTTCTAACCGGAGCTTCGGACTGGGATGGATTGTCGGAACCTAGAACGAATCGCGACGCCGGTTGGTTCGTAAGCAGGCCTCTGACTCTTTTCTTCCATACTTTGAACCGGCCAGGCATTTTGAATTTTCTCAATGCACGCCGCGACCGCATTGGAAAATCCAGTCGTCGTAAACGCATCGAGATCCATCCAAAGCGGAGAGACAGTGTTCTTTCGGTAGAGAGTGAATCCGCCCAGTGATTTCCCGTTTCGTTTCGTCAGGCTGAAGGTCAGGCTCCAGTTTGCATCGCACGGTTCCGGCAGTTGGTCCCAGAAGTATTGGACTTTGGATCTGCTCACCATCTTGAACGGACCGAGATCCGCTTCGACCGGCAATCCAGTCGACAGGTAAAGCCCGAAGCCATCGAACCCGATCGGTTCCAAACACTCCCGCAAAATCTGGCAAACCTCCGGCAAGTTGGTGCAAGTCTCGAGACTCTCTGCCGTGCGCCGCACGCTGATGCCATTGGCGATCGCGTGGCGTTGATTCAGGGTTCGGTTCGCAACGCGTCCGAGTTCCAGAAACTCGTGATACTTCAGTTGCTGCACTCCAATCAGCACCCCGATTCCCACCACCCCCAGGACCGCTGCCAGCGCTGCGCCGCCGGGATTCAGGAGCAACAGGCTGAAGAGGCAAAAGCACGCGCTCACGCTGTAAAGCAACAGCACGGTTTGCCGATGCGAAATGCCCCGGCCAAGCAATTTGTGGTGAATATGCTCGCGGTCGGGCGCGAACAAGCGCTTATAACTTAGGAAACGCCGCAGCACCGCGAACGCCACGTCTAAAATCGGAAGTCCCAAGGAAACGATAGGGATCGCCACCGCCACCATCGTCGGAGATTTGTGCGAGCCGGCGATGGCAATGGCACTGATCAGGAACCCGATCAGAAGGCTGCCGCAATCGCCAAGGAAAATCGAAGCGGGATTGAAGTTGTAACGCAGAAACCCACTGATCGCGCCGGCCAGGGCGAGCGTGAGAATCAGCACAACTTCGTTGTGGCCCACCATTGCCACAACGCAGCTCACCAGAGTCGAAAGCAACGCCGACCCCGCCGCCAGCCCATCAAGACCATCAATCAGGTTGAATGCGTTTGTAATCCATAGAACCCAAAGTACTGTCAGCGGGAGTCCCACAAGCCATCCGAGATGCGGGTGGCCGGCAAGGATCGTCAGTTTGGAAATCCCAATGCCGTTCCAATACAGCAGCACTGCGGCGACTGCTTGTACGGAAAATTTGATATACGCGCTGAGCCCATGAAAATCGTCAATCAGTCCGAGCACGAAAATGATTGTCGCCGGCCCCAGAATCTTCACTGTCAGCTGCGACAATGGAAATTCGCTCATCCCGAAATGTTCGGGCACCCAGTGCCCCAGAACCGCGATGCACCAGAGCGTCAGGAAAATTGCCACGCCGCCCAGCCGCGGGACGGGTCGCGTATGGATATGGCGGTCCGAAGCTGGAGGAGTGGCCCAGCCATGCCGGTTCGCGTAATCGCGAACTAGCCGCGTGAAAACTGCGGAGAGCAGAAGTGCAGCGATAAATACAAGAAATTGCATGGCCTTCTCGAGATCCTTTGGGAAAAATGGATTGGGGGCCGGTCAGTGTTGGCGGGTTCGATCCGGCCTACCCTTGCGTTTCAACTCGCTCCATTAGGTGATTTCAGGTAGCTCTAGGCGAGCCGCACTTTTAATCGTTCAACAGGTTGCGGCGTCTGCAATTCCATCGGGCCGATGAGGTTCCGCAGCCCTCTTTGGATGTGCCACACGGACCCAGGTGTGATCAATTTCCACTGCAATCGAGCGCTGCAGCAATTGGATTGATAAAACTAGTTTCATTCCGGACTTGATTCTGACAACGATCCCGCTCATTCCCTGCAACGGCCCCGTTTCAATCCGGGCCATCTGGCCGACCTGCAAGTAAGGCCACGGCATGGTCGAGAGCTCGCTCCTTCCCACGCGCTGGATGGCGGCGATCTCCTGCTCTTCGATCGGAATTGGCGTCTTGCCCATTCCAACAATCTGAACGACCCCGGGAGTGATCAACACCGGCAACCGATTATTCGGATTCATCCGGCAAAACAAATATCCCGGGAACAGCGGCACTTCAACTTCCTTACTTCGATCAGACCATTTCCGGCTGGATTTACTGACGGGCAAGTAACATTCAAATCCGGAATTCTCCAGCAACAACCTCGCATTTTTTTCCCGGCCCGTCTTAGTCAGAATTGCGTACCACGGCCAGGGCTGATTCCACGTGCTCATTCTTTCCCCCAGACAAGCTACCGCCATTGGAGTCCCATCCGGCTGGACTCCAGATAAATGCAAGGCCTGGTATCCGTGGAACTCGCCGCACCGTTCAGAAGCATGCGACGACTGGAACTTTGACCCAAGCCGGACGATAGCTGAGGCCGATTCCACCGGCAATCCAGTGATTACCCCAAAGATTACTGAGGAAATTCCCCAATAGCGCGGAAGGATGTTCGACCAGACAATGCAAGGATGACATTGAATCCGGTAGTCGAGGTCGGCATAAAAGGGTAGGTAATCTTGTCTGCATCGCCCGGAGTCAAGCTGTCCGCACTCACGGATAGGCAGCTCCCGTGCAGTGAGCTGTTGCACTGGCGACCGTCAAGTTGTGCGCCGCTGCCGACGAAGCGAATAAGACAGTCAGCGCCAGTACTACTAAAACAGCAAAACGCCTACAGCTGCCAGGAACCCAGGGGCGATTGCAAGCAGAGTCCGTCTTTGTTTAGCTTCGCGGACTTTTCGCAACGCAGAAATCTTTGTAGCATTGATTGCAAGAACCGAGGTCCCGGTGACCCGAAACAGCACGCCGTATTTGCACAACAACCTTGAGCAGCGTTGGCTCACACCCCCGCCTACAAGCTATGGGAATTGACGAGAAGGGGATGGGATTTCAGGCCTTTCGTTGGTTCCGAAAGACATGGCTCAGAGCAGAAAGGTGTAAGGAGGACATCAACAACTTTTGGATGGGACACCAACCCGAGACAGTGTCCGAACTCTGCTCCCGAATGGAGTTCGAGCTGGACCGTCGTCGATCAAGCCGAGCGAGTCGGTGTCAGTTTCGCGGTCCCAAGCGTCGAAGTTGCTCCAAGTGCTCCAAGAATTTCGGAAGAAGTCGAACTCGAATTAGCGTTGCAAGAGCAGTAGAATGAGAAGAGTAGCCAAGGATGCGCCCGTAGCTCAGTTGGATAGAGCGTCTGCCTTCTAAGCAGAGGGTCGCCAGTTCGAGTCTGGCCGGGCGCGCCATTCTTTCTTACGGTTAAGTTAAGCAAACCATTCGCACTGTAGTGGAAACGGTTGCGGCCGGGGCACATCAGCAATAACAGCGTGGTCATCGGTATGCGGCAGCCTGGATGTTGTACAGCTCTGAGTATTGACCGCGCTTGGCCATCAGCTCCTCGTGCGTGCCAACTTCCACGAGCCGCGCGCCGTCGAGCACGACGATGAGATCGGCCATGCGCACGGTCGAGAAACGGTGCGAGACGAGAATCGTGATGCGGCCGGTCCGGACTTCGCCGGTGCCACACGCTGCTGCGGCGTAGCGCTCGAACAACGCGTGTTCGGTTTCCGCATCCAAAGCGGCGGTCGGTTCGTCAAGGACGAGTAGCAATGGCTCATCGCGCATGAAGCCGCGCGCGAGAGCAAGCTTCTGCCACTGGCCGAATGACAGTTCGACTCCCGACGGCCACGTTGGACCAAGCTGCGTATCGAGACCTGAGGCTAGTCGGGCGACGACATCGCCGGCGCCGGCGCGGTCGACTGCCGCGACGACCGCGGGCTCATGATCCATCCGGGGGACGTCGCCCAAGCCAACCGTATGCCCTACGCGGAATTCGAAGCGGAAAAAATCCTGGAACGCACCCGCTAGCCTGGCCCGCCAGTCCGCAGCGGGCACGCGCGCCAGTGGCGTATCGTCCAAAAGAATCGAACCAGAGGATGGCTCGTACATTTTCGCGAGCAACTTCACCAAGGTCGTCTTGCCCGCGCCGTTTTCGCCGACGATGGCGATGACCGCTCCCGCGGGCAGTGTTACTGACACATCGTCCAGCACGACACGAGACGTGCCGGGATATGCGAACGACACATGTTCGAGCCGGATGCCGCGGTGCAACATACTGGGAACCGGTTGATCGCCCGCCGCTGCGACGGAGGCGGCGTAGTCCTCCAGCCAAGCGAGCCGCCGCGACCCGTCCATCCAGAATCCGCGCAGGAATCCAATCTCACCCACGGTGGCGCCGATGTACGCCGACAGCCTTGCGCCTGCTGCGAGCACCAGCAACACCGCGCTGGCCGGTGCGCGCAGACCCGATGACACGAACACCACCGCGCCCACATACGCCAAGCCGAAGATGGCCCACGCCAACGCGTGCCACATCGCCGAGCCCCACCGAGCCGCAGCTACCGGTCCATACCAGCACTCCCAGGCCCAACGGCGGTCGGTAATCAGTCGCTCTCCGATGCCAGTTACGCGGACTTCCTTTCCCGGGGGCGCGGTCGTGGCGATGGTGAACAGGTGGCGCGCCAACCGATTGCTCTGTGCTCCACTCTCCTGTGCGTATCGCTCGACTGCGGGCCGCCACGTGGAGGTCAACACCGTCGGAATGGCGAACACGGCGAGAAGCACCAGCGCCGGGTGAATCGACGCCAACAGCGTCATCGTCACACCCAGCCGCAGAATCCAGCCGAGCGTGGAAAAGACCGACATGTACATGTGGTCGAGCACGAACACCTGATTACGCAGCATCGACAAGCGATCGAGATACTCAGGGCGTTCCTGATGGGCGATGGTGGCGACGGAGGCTTGCAGTTTCGCGACGTGCGACTCCAGCGCGATGGTCACCTTGTCTCGGAAGCGGCGCTGTACTCGCGTGCTGACGGTGCGGAGAAACCACGTCGCGGCCGTCGACACGCCCAGCCCAATCGCCGCACCCTTGACCATGCCGGGCCGATGCTCCAAGACGCCTTTGCCTACAAGCATCAGCCACAACGCGAGGAGCGCATCTGGCAGCGCCGCGAGCTGCGACAGCAGGAACGCCACAACCATCAAGCGCGGCTCGTGGCGATATCCCAGCTTGCACAAGCGCCACATGGACGACAGCGCAGGAGGTAGCGGGTCAATTGTCGCGGGCTTCCCGGTCACGCGATCGCGATTAGGAGAGGACGTCATATGTTGTGCCCTCCTCCTCGCTGGGGACGCTGAAGCGTTGCGCCTGCAGATCGAACATCGTGCGATAGCGTCCGCCAAGCGCCATCAACTCATCATGTGTGCCGAGCTCGAGCACCCGGCCGTGTTCCAGCACGCAAATGCGATTTGCGTGGCGCACTGTCGAAAAGCGATGCGAGATCAAGATCGTCGTGCAGTGCCGCGTAGCGGTGAGCAAGCGATCGAAGATCTCCGCTTCCCCGCGCACGTCCAGCTGCGCGGTGGGTTCATCAAGGAGCACGACGCCTGCGCCCATGCGGACGGCCGAAAGCGCGCGGGCCAACGCGACGCGCTGCCACTGGCCGCCGGATAGCTCGGTGCCACCGTCGTAGCCGCGGGCAAGAATGGTTTCGAGTGAAGCGAGCTTCGTCGCGCCTGCTGATTCGAGAGCGGCGCGTACGATATCATCGGGCGCGCCAGCGGGGGCCACATTGTCGCGCAGCGGTAGCTCCAGGCGAATAAAATCCTGGAAAACAGCGGCGGCCCGTGATCGCCACGAGGCGAGATCGAACTCGCGAAGGTCGATACCGTCGATCTCAATCGCTCCGGATTGCGGATCGTAAAGCCGGCACAGCAGTTTGGCGATGGTAGTCTTGCCGGCGCCGTTCTGGCCCACAATGGCCAGCGAAGACCCCGCGGGAATCGTCAGATCGAAACGCTCCAGCACCGGGGCGCCACCAGGATAGGCGAACGAAACATCGCGGAGGCGAATCTCGCGCGCAGGCATGGCATCGGCGCGGCGATTGCCAGAGCGCACCTCGCCTGCAGGACGCATTGCCGGCTCCAGTCGCAGCACGGCGGCGACGGGGGCGGCGGCTCCATCCAGCGCCCAACTGAAGCCTCCAAACGCAATCATCGAAACGCCCACGGCGCTTTGTACGTAGACGACTGCTTCCCCGAGGCTGATGCGCCCAGTACTGACGGAGCTTGCGAGCATCCAAAACACAAAAACGTTCGCCGAAGTGACGAGCAGCATGCTCCAGATTACCGGACGTTCCCGCAATCGTGTGGCGGCGTACTGCAGCTCGTGCAAACGCGTGCGCCGGGCGACGAAACGGTCGATCGTCCACCCGGCCAGGCCGAACAGTCGCAGCTCTTTGCTCGCAGGTGGATCTACGGCCAGCCGATAAGCGTAGTCGGCATCGCGTTGCGCGGCTCGTACCTCCGCAGTGTTGCGGTCGTGCCAGATGGCGCTCTCGCGCAACAGCCAATGCGTCGCCATCCACGCGCCCGCAAGCACGATCGGCGCCCACCACGCATATCTGGTCAGGATCACGGCGGACGCCACGCCGCCAATCATCTCGACCATGCCGCTGGCAATGAAATCCATGGAGATTGCCAGTGGCGGGCCGGTCATTCCGAGGTCGAAGTCGCGCGCCACGGTGAGATCGCCGGTTAGCTTTGCGTCCTCGAGGTGCCCCATCCCTGGCGGGCGCACGCAGGCTTCGGTGAGCCGGTCGTAGAGCCAGGCAGCGGTACGGTCGCCAAGATTAGAGCTAAGTGCCTGATGCATCGGGCTGAGCACCTGAAGCAGTACGAAGATCGTCCCGGCGAAGGCGAGCGGACCAACCAGAGAATTATTGCGTTGGACAGCGCCGACGAGCACACCCATGCCAACGGCGAACGCCGCCGGCAGGATCCCCCTAAGCAGGAGGACCGCCCACCAGGCGATAGCGAGCAAAGGGTCAGCCTTCGGCAAAGCGCCGAAAAATATCCATTCTTTGCGCTGGGTCAGGCGTTGCAGCACAACCGCATTCTGCCACAGAACCGGCGGGCGCAGGCCCTCGCTAAACAACGGCAGATATTCATCACGACCGGGGCGATTCGTGACCAGGTTTCCAGGCTTGCGAGACTACGATGAATAAGGCCACGCAAGTAAATGAACTACGACCCTACCGATGTCCATTGGCCGCGGTGATCGCTCGGGGGGCGAGAGATTCTTGGAGGGCCGCCTGCAGCTTCTTACATCCAGCGGTGATCTCTTCGAGGTCGCTGCTAGTCAGCTCGGAGTGTAAAGCGTAGTCGAGCGCATTGAAAAGCGCGTTGCGGGCATTTCGAAGCATGCGCGGAGCGTGCGGGCTTGGCCTGGAGAGCACGATGCGGCAAAACGTCACCGCCAGATTGAGTTCTGCGAGTATGAATTGTACGCGCACTTGCTTTCCAGCAACTGCGCAGGGCAACGCATCGCCAGGGCACTCCCCTGTCGCCGCGGCATGAAGCGGATCAATGGCGCGTAGTATCGAGCTAATCAGGATCTGCTGAGCTTCGATGGGATCGAGTTCCAGGCCCTCATTCAACCGCGTGGCAAAGGCGTTTGCCTGCGTCCAGGTTCCGAATGGTCCGAATTCCTGGTCAACAATGGGTCCGGCGCGGCCTTCTACCGCATGACACACCACTGCGGCACTTCCCCAAAAGCTCGCCGTAAACGCCAGCCGTTCTTGCATGGACCGACCTACGCTCGAGGCACACAATTGCTCGAGCAAGTCTCCTATTGTATAGATACATCCAATGTAATAGTCAAGTATTCTAAATATCGATGCGGTATATTATAGAAAGGGCGTTTACCTGGAATCAGCAGCCTGCGTTCTTCTTTTTTCGGGAGCGATGTCCACGATGGTGATCACCGCTCCGTCTATCTTATTGTCAATCGTGCGGTACGGCAGGATCTTCAGCTGGTAATGAATCCCTTTTCGATCCGTGAGCTCTTTCTCGAGCGGGTGAAAATCCGTCACTACTTGCAGCACCATCTCCTGAAAATCCGAAATCTCGATACTCGGATTGATGTTCGCGAGGGGACGGCCAATGTCACCGGCAATCAAGCCAAGAAACTTCTGCGCCTTGGGCGTGAAGCGGCGGACGGTAAGGTCACTTCCAATCATGATCACGGCAATATCGATGCTCGAGAGCAGATTGATCAAATCGTTGTTGACCTGAGTGATTTCGTGATCGCGATTCCGGAGTTCGTCATTGACGGTGGTCAATTCCTCATTGGCGGACTGCAACTCTTCCTTGGCTGTTTCCATTTCCTCGTTGGTGCTCTGCAGTTCTTCATTGCTTGAGAGGATTTCTTCGTTGGCGGACTGTAGTTCCTCGTTGGTGGCTTCCTGTGTTTCAATCACCGATTGCAGATACTCCTTGGTTGCGGCCAACTCTTCTTCGAGCTTCGTCACTTGTCCCAAGCCGGCCTCTTCTGCTATCTCGGCCCGGCCGCCACGATGCGCGGCCTGCCGCGGTGGTTCGGGCGGAGCTTCCTGGAAGACGATCATGAAATACATCTCTTCCATATTCCCCAGTGAGACCGGAATCACATCGAAATTGACCAGTCGCTTCGCATCTTCCTTGTCGGTCCCGGCTCCATTTTCACTCTTGATTCGCACGTTCCGTTTTCCGACAACGGTGTTCTCTTTTTTCGTCCTGCTGATGGCGTTACGCAGCTCGATCAGCAGCCCTTCCCGCGCCATCTTTAGAAGGCTCAAGCTGGCCCGCCCCGGCGCGAGCTTCAGATAGCGGTTCACATTCCCCCGCGTGTGAATGATTTCCATATCTTCATTGACGAACACGGTTGCGGGCGCGTATTGGGTGAGGAGACGCCGGTCGAACTCTTTTTGAGCCTCGGCATAGTTCCAGCCGGCATCCGGCTGCTTTATGGACATCCCCGCGGGACTTTGTCCTCCCCGTTCTGCCGGTGAATTCATGTTAAAACTCACGGGCTGCCGCACGGCCGTGGATTTCCTTGAAAATATCTTGTGCGCGCGGTCTTCCACCGTGAATAGGTTTGTGCCCGCGCCAACGCCTTCTGAACTTCCCAGCATAAGAAATCCCCCGGGCCGCAAGGCGTAGTGAAACAAGGAAATCACTCGGTGCTGCTCGGCCGTTTCAATGTAGATGAGCAAGTTGCGGCAGCAAATCAGGTTCATCTGGGAAAAGGGCGGATTGTGAAGCAAGTTGTGCTGCGCAAAGATGCACATGTCCCGGATGCCTTTGCTGATCCGGTAGCCGTTCTCCGTTTTCGTGAAGAATCTCCGCAGCCGCTCGGGCGTCACGTCTCCCAGAATGTTTGCCGGATACACGCCGTTCCGCGCCTTGACGATGCTCGACTCATTCACGTCCGTTCCGAAAAACTGAATCGGAATCTGCGATGCTTTGTCACCGAGGACTTCCAGCAGCACCATGGCCACCGAATACGTTTCCTCGCCGGAAGCGCACCCGGGAGTCCAGATGCGGATGCCGCGCTCCCTCGGCAAACTCTTCAGAACGGCCGGAAATACCGTCGCTTTCAGGGCGTCGAACACTCGCGGATTGCGGAAGAAGTTGGTAACGCTGATCAGCATGTCCTGATACAGCGCCCTGACCTCCGCAGGATTCTTCTGCACGTGCTTGACGTAATCTTTGATTTTCTCAATCCGGTGAACGACCATGCGCCGCTGAATCCGCCGCAGAATGGTTGTGTGCCGGTAAGGAGTGAAATCCATCCCGGCGTGTCTGCGCAAAATCTGGAAAATCGTGCCTAACTCCGTATCCGGCACCAGAGTTGGTTGCGCCGCATCCAGCGCAGGAGTCCGCCCGACGTACGGGTGCCGAGCAATGCGCGCAAGCTCCTTGGCGATGCCCTTCGGAGGGAGCACGTAGTCCACGCAACCTGCGGCCATTGCGCTTCTCGGCATGGCGTCGTACTTGGCGGATTGCGCGTCCTGCGCAAACGTCACGCCTCCGTGTGCCTGAATCTCCGCCAACCCCAATGTTCCATCTGAGCCGGAGCCGGACAAGACCACTCCAATGGCGCGATTGCCCTTTTCCTCGGCGAGCACTCTCAAAAAGTGATCCACAGGCATGTGCAATCCGTGCGATTCTTCGCGCGGGCTGAGATGCAACGTTTGGCCGGAAATTGAAATCGTCGTATTCGGCGGGATCACGTAAACGTGATTCGGCCTTGCATCCTGCCCGTTCGAAACTTCCGCAACGGGCATCGCGGTTTTCCGGGACAGCAACTCCGTGAGCATGCTGGGATGATTTGGGTCCAGATGTTGAATCACAACAAACGCCATCCCTGTCTCGATCGGAAGGTAGGTCATCATATCGCTGAGAGCTTCCACGCCGCCCGCGGACGCTCCAATCGCCACAATGGTGAGATTGTTTTCGTGTTCGGAACCAGGCGGTCCCTGCGCTACGGGTGTTTTCCTTAGCTTGTGTTTTGCACCCGGCTTCGGGCTCATGATTTTCCTCGGATCTCACCACCGAGCTGGCCCGCCAAGGGCCTAACGAGCGGCGATTGCGGGCGACACGGGCTATTGAAACGTTTCGATTAGGGTGAAGTTCTCCTCTGACTAATAAGAGAATTACTGGGGGGATTCTATTCTATTTCCGTAACTGGCGACAACCGCCGCTCACCGGGCTTCCCAATTCCTTCACGGAAAGCCATTCTCCGCTCGGAATAAGGGGGATAGACGCATTCGCCGCGCCTTGACGCGGCTTCACCTTGGACTCAGTTTACACGGCAGCGTGCTGGCGCCACCACTCCTGGCCTGAGGACGGCAACGTGTAAACTGGGTCGTAATACTCGTAAAGGCGCGTCAGCGCTTCCGGATCGTTGGCTTCGATCCCGGTTTTGTAATTCTTCGTCCAGTAGGAAATGCCCTTCTCACGGTCGTATTCTTTCAGTTGCTGCACCCAGCGCTTGCCGACAAACGGCACATCGCAGACAATGCGCGGCGTCGCGAACCCAGGCAGATAGCCCATGATGTCGAGTTGCAGTTTCTGCGTTTCGTGAATCGCCAGGCGCCAGTGTTCGGCGTTGGGGATCATGTCGCACTGATAAAAATAGTACGGCATGATTTTCGCGTGATCGAGCAGCGTGAAGCACAGGTCGAGAAGCTGTTTCGGCGTGGTGTTCACTCCGCGCAGAAGCACGCCCTGGTTTCGCACATCGCGGAAACCCATATCGAGCAGCTTGCGAACGGCCTTGGCCACCAGCGGCGTTACTTGCCGCGCGTTGTTGACATGCGTATGCAAAGCCAGGTCGATGCCCCGCTCGCGCGACTTCTTCGCCAGGCGCTCCAGACCGTGCAGTACATCATCCTGCAAAAAATGCTGTGGAATTCCCAGCAGACCCTTGGTGGCCAACCGGATATCCTTGATGTTTGGTATGTCCATGATGGCGGAAACAAACGATTCGAGCTGGGCAATAGGCACGTTAGCCAAATCGCCGCCGGAAACCACCACGTCGCGCACCGCCGGCGTCTTGCGGAGATAGTCGAGCATCTGCTCGTAGCGGTCCTTCTGCGGAATCTGGAAGCGTAGCTTGACCACTTGCGGCACGTCATTGCCCACCAGATCCATGCGCGTGCAATGCCCGCAATACTGCGGGCAGGTGGAAAGCATTTCGGCCAGAACTTTTGTCGGATAACGGTGCGTCAGCCCTTCGACTGCCCACATATCCGATTCATGCAAGCTGTCGCGGCTGGATTTCGGATGGCTGGGCCATTCCGGATTGCGATCATCGAAGGCCGGCAGCATGTAGCGCCGCACTGGATCGTTCCACAAATCTTTTTCATCCATGGTGTTGAGCATTTGCGGCGGCACCAGGATGGACATCGTGGCGCGTTCCTTGATGTCCCGCTCCATGCTCTCCAGCAAATTCTGCGGCAGCAGCGGCCCGAAGACAGCTTGAAGTTCTTTCAGACTCTTCACCGTGTGACGGCGCTGCCAAAGAGCGGTTTCCCATTCAGCCGAGGTAACATCCTTGTAGCCGGGTAGCCGCCGCCAGTCCGGCTCGACGAACGGAAGTTCGAGTGGGTATTTAAAGGGCTGCTCGCCCCCGCCCACTTTCCCGGCTGGATGCCACACCGGCCGCGCTGTTTTCGTTTCAATCATCAATCAAGCCTTTTGGCCGCACGAGGTCTCCCTGGGAACGCAACTCTGTCTTTCCGGGAGAATGCGGGGAGAAAATTCCGTTCACTTAAGGATACGCTGATTCGCGAAATAAGAAAA
>Ga0210409_10003020_pt1 | contig 19355 bp, 19 predicted proteins | sample IncBWH17MmetaG_FD_161649 | JGI IMG/M metagenome (GOLD analysis project Ga0210409, IMG submission 161649) | Forest soil microbial communities from Barre Woods Harvard Forest LTER site, Petersham, Massachusetts, United States - Inc-BW-H-17-M | ecosystem: Environmental > Terrestrial > Soil >... | reverse complement strand
TCCGGCCCACAGCGCGATCAATTTATCCGCAGCAAGACCGACCCCGGCCCGTTGCCTGCCAACGATGCGGACATCGCCTTCGCCTCCGTAACGCAGCTCTCCCGCTGGATCGAGCAGCGCAAACTCACCTCCGAGCGCCTCACGCAAATCTATCTCCGCCGCATCGAACAATTCGATCCCAAGCTCCGCTGCATCATCACCCTCACGCGCGATCTCGCCCTTGCTCAGGCAAGAAAGGCCGACGCGGAAATCGCCGCCGGAAAATATCGTGGCCCGCTTCACGGCATTCCCTGGGGCGGCAAGGATCTTCTGGACACAGCCGGAATCCCCACGACTTACGGCGCGGAACCGTATCGCAATCGCATTCCCACGGAGGACGCCGCCGTCGTAAAACGCCTCCACGCCGCTGGCGCGGTGCTCCTCGCCAAGCTCAGTCTCGGCGCTCTCGCTCTCAACGATATTTGGTTCGGCGGGCAAACGGTGAATCCATGGCTCCTGGAAGAAGGTGCCTCCGGCTCCAGCGCCGGTCCCGGCGCGGCCACTGCTGCGGGCCTCGTGGGCTTTTCCATCGGCAGCGAGACCGGCGGCAGCATCATCAGCCCCAGCATGCGTTGCGGCATCACCGGTTTGCGTCCCACCTTCGGCCGCGTCCCGCGCACGGGCGCCATGACTCTCTGCTGGTCTCTCGATAAGCTTGGCCCCATGACGCGCACCGTCGAAGACGCCCTGCTCGTCCTCGAAGCCATCTCCGGCCCGGACCCCGGCGATGTTTCCTGCGTCCCCAGCCGCCTTGATTTCGATTCCGGCGCCTCCATCAGGGGCCTGCGCGTCGGCTATATTCCCGCGTGGATGCAGCAGAGTCCCGCCACCGATGTTGACCGCGCCGCTCTGGCCGCGCTTCCGAAGCTCGGCCTCGTTCCCGTTGAAGTCACTCTTCCCAATTGGCCCTACGGCTCGCTCGACCTGATTCTCTTCGCCGAAGGCGCCGCCGCCTTCGAGGAGCTCACGCTCAGCCGCGGCGTCGACCAGCTCAAAGTCCAAACGCCCGACGCCTGGCCCAACATCTTTCGCCAGGCGCATTTTCTCTCCGCCGTGGATTTCGTACAGGCCGATCGCTTTCGCCGCAAGGTGGCTCAGGAAATGGCCCGCATTTTTTCTCAGGTGGATTTATTGCTCGTGCCGTCGCTCCGCGACGAAATGCTCACCATCAGCAACCACACCGGCCATCCATCTCTTACCATGCGCGCCGGCTTCGTCGAAGTTTCCGAAGCCCGTTCCGACTGGGCTCCCGACCCGAAAAATCCTCTCCCAAAGTTCTCTCCCCCGCGTCGTGTGCCCCACGGCATCACTCTGCTGGCGCGCCACTTCGAGGAAGGCACCCTCGGCCGTGTCGGTATCGCCCTGGAGCGCGCCTTCGCCGTTGCCGTCGAGCGCCCGCCTTCCTTCTAATCAGCGTCGCAGTTCTACGCGAGACGAAAACGATGAACGCGCTTCATCGCATATCGTTCCGCTTGCAATGACTGCCCCGGCTGCATCATGTGGCAGCCTCTTAGTCGCGCCAAAACTCCTGCCCAAAGACACATGGAAAGAGTCTTTTCTTTTCTCTTCTAACTGGGAACTGACAGCTGAGAACTCTACTTCATGTCCAGCGGCTGTAGCTTCGCATTCACCAGGAACGGATCATCAAACTCCGTCATCTCACCCCAGCCCTTGCCAAGCACCGGCAGCAACCGCGCCGATAGCGGCTTGTGCCACTTCACCGCCAGGCTGGCCACGTCCCCGATGATCAGCGCAAGCTGCTCCGCGCTGATGTCGCCCGGCAGCGGAATCGTGTCGAGCCCCGTGCCGCACACCGCGGAATAACTCAGCAGCGCGTCGAGCGAAACGTGCCCGTCGCTCCAGCGCTGCGCCAGCCGCGCATCCTCCAGGATCGGCAGCATCAAGCCGGAATATCCGGTCTGTTTTACTTTCACGTCTTTCACGGCTGCGGTAATCGTCGCCGCCGCTGTCAGCGTCCCGCTCATCCCAAATGGTTGCGCCGTCAGATTCTCGATGGCTTCGCCGATGGAAACATTTCCCGCAGGCGCCGGCGAGAGATCGATGCCCATATATGTCCAGCCGGTTTCCATGTCGATGCGTCCCCCGTGTCGCTGGATATCGAACGCGCTGGTCGCCAGAGAGTCCGTCAGCCGCCGTTTGGCCGTCGCCAGGTCTGGCGCATTCTTGAACGCCTCCGCCACAACGTTGGCCGATTCCAGCGCGATCGCAAACTGGTGCCCCAGTCCATTCTGATACGCCGCCGGGAAAAACGGCGTCAGCGGCGGCACCATCGCGATCGCCGCAAAATGAAAATTTCCTTGGCTGTGCAGCGTCGCGGATTCCAGTTTTTTCATTACCCGCGCCGCCGCGCCCACGGCTTTCCAGTTGACGCCGTCTTCGCCCGCCACGGAAACGCTGCCGTTCAACGATTTTGTATTGCTCAGAATTTCCGCGAGCAAATCCGCCTGGGCCTCGCTGTCGTCCGCATTCAGCATCGCCGGCCCGATCGACGCCGCGAATTTTTCTTTCACTGCCAGTGCGTCGTACTCCTTGAAAAACGCTACTGCCTGCTCGTTCGTCAATCCTTTGGTGTACTCCGGAAACGGTTGCGTGGCGATGCGGATCGTCTGCACTTGGTATCCGCGCGATTCAAAAGTCGTCTGCGCGCGCCGCAGCAGCTTTAGCGCATCCGACACCTGCTCCTTGTACTGCGCGCGATCCAAATTGATAAACGCCGTAATCGCCCGTATCTTCGGCTTCGCCGGATCCGCCGTAGTCTTCTGCTGCGCTTCTGCGGCGAGTGCTATCAGAGAAAACATGAGCAGAAAGCTCAAAATCCAGCGGATGGGAATTTGTGGAGTCTTCGAAGCGAGAGCATACATGAGACGTGGCTCCTTGTAGGGGCGCAGCAGTGCAGCGCCCCTACAGCTTACAAGATTCAAAGCCACATACTACGGCTGGATTGATGGCGGCTGATTTGGCAATGGGTTCGATTGTTGAGGTCCGCTTTGCTCGCAGTCGGCCCACCACGAATGGCTATGACGTTCGATGTCGTTGTAGTGGAAAAACTCGCACGATTTCCCGTTTCTTTGTCCCACCCATTGGGGAGGCTGCCCGTCAATCGGGCAAACATTCTTCTGAGCTTGATTCCCGGTGCATCCCGCGACCGCGAGAAGAATTAACGAACTCAGCACAAAGATATTCTTTTTGTCTATTTGGTGCGATTCAATAATTCTAGACATACGCGGCGATGCCGGTGATGCGCTCGCCGATCACCAGCTTGTGGATGTCGTTGGTGCCCTCGTAGGTGAACACGCTTTCAAGGTTGTTCATGTGGCGCATGACGCAGTAATCGTCGACGATGCCGTTGGCGCCGAGGATGTCGCGTGCTTTGCGCGCGGTGTCCAGCGCGATGCCCACGTTGTTCATCTTCAGCATGGAAATGTGTGACGGGTCCACTCTCCCATTGTCTTTCAATCGGCCGACGTGCAGCGCCAGCAACTGGCCTTTTACGATTTCCGTGATCATCCAAGCCAGTTTTTCTTGCACCAGCTGGTGCGAAGCGATAGGTTTGTTCGCAAACTGTTTGCGCGTTTTCGCATATTGCAGTGCGGTGTCGTAGCACGCCATCGCCGCGCCTAGCGCACCCCAGCCGATGCCGTAACGCGCCTGGTTCAAGCAACTCAGCGGCCCTTTCAATCCGACGATGCCCGGCAAGAGATTTTCTTCCGGAATTTCGCAATCGGTGAACGCCAGACCCGAAGTCACAGAAGCGCGCAGCGACCATTTTCCGTGCACGTCCCAGGCTTTGAATCCCAGCGTGCCTTTTTCCACGAGAAACCCGCGAATCTTGTCGTCCTCCGCTTTGGCCCAGACCACCGCCACGTCCGCGATCGATCCGCTGGTGATCCACATCTTCTCGCCGTTCAAAATATATTTGTTGCCCTTCTTCACCGCGCGCGTCAGCATCCCACCTGGATTCGATCCAAACTGCGGTTCTGTCAATCCGAAGCAGCCGATGGCTTTTCCCTGCTGCAAAAGTGGCAGCCATTTATTTTTCTGCGCTTCGCTGCCAAAAGTGAAAATCGGATACATCACCAGCGCGCCCTGCACGGAAACAAAACTGCGCAAACCGGAATCGCCGCGCTCCAGTTCCTGGGTCATTAATCCGTAGGCCACGTTGGACATTCCCGCACAGCCGTAACCGTGCAGGTTCGCGCCGAAAAATCCCAGCTCGCCAAGTTGCGGAATCAAATGTTTCGGAAAAGTCGCTTCGCGGCTGTGTTTTTCAATGATGGGAATGATTTCGTTTTCGACGAATTGCCGCGCCGTCTGCCGCACCAGTTTTTCTTCGTCGTTCAACTGCGAATCAAAATCAATAAAATCCACTCCGCTATATCCCGCCATGATCGCTCCTTGTGCCGCGCGCCCCGTAGAGTGTAACAACCCGTCCGAATCGCCGGCAAACAACCCTCATTTGCACGGGACTTTCGCCGATCATCTTTGATTCTTTGTTCGATCATGCCGCGAAACGAACACCGCTATAATGACGCGACTTACAGATTTCAACGTGCTTCGTGGCTTGCCCCGATTAGGGTGTCCTAATCTGTTGCGCCAGCTCTCTTGCTTGACTTGTCACGTTTCTACCCATGCAACCTTCCCTCGAAATGCATTCCTGAGATGTAAGTCCCATAACTCACTGTATCAAAACACCTTATCTAATGTTTGGCTGCGGCCTCCAAGCTGCTATGTATCCTCGTGGGGAAGCTTATCCAGCTGCCGAGACCCCCTCAGTAAGCGTCCAAAGGAAATTCGAAACAATGAGATTTTATCGCCAGAAGAACTACGACCAACGCCGCCGCGCGAGCGGTTTCAGCCTCCTTGAACTGCTCGTTGTCGTGTTAGTGGTGATGGTGGTCGCGGCGATCGCCATTCCCAACATCCTATTGGCCGTTTCGAACATAAGGTTGCGGGCCTCCGCGGGCGATCTGGCCGGGCTCATCCAGGAGGCGAGAATCCTGGCGGCAAAGAACAACACACCTTACGTGGTGCTTTACGGAACCAACAACGGAGCACAAATCGCATATATACGGGACCCCAGAAATGGCCTTGGCAACTTCGTCATCGGTGAGCCGATGATGCAGTTCAGCGGGAGCACGGTACCGGCCACTGGCGCGCCTACCGGCAGCGGCGGACAACCGTCAGTGTATGTCCTGGCCGGTGATTCGGGAACCGGCTCCTACGACAACACCAACACTCTCGGTTACACGGGCAGAGGGCTGCCTTGCAACTACGATACAACAACAATTCCTGCGACGTGCAACACTCCGGCAGCAAAATATTTCGCGTATTACATGTCGGGCACCCGGGTTGGCTCTGGCGGAGCCGGTTGGGCAGCGGTGATTGTGACCAAAGGCGGACGCACCAAAATCGTGACGTGGAACGGCAACGCATGGAACTGAAACGAAAATCCAGACACCGCAATCAGAGCGGTATGTCCCTGATCGAACTCATGATCGCCAGCCTGGTGCTGACGGTCGGGGTGCTGGGATGCGCTGTCCTGCTTCCCATTGCCATCGGGACGAACTCCAGGAACAGGCAGCAAAGCAATTCCACGGTGATCGCGCAAATGACCATGGAAAAAATAACGAGCGCTTCGGCGGGTGGAGCGGCAGCCCTGACGATCACGGACTGCGCCGGGACGGCAAATACGATCAACACAACCGGGTCCACCGCGGGAACCGGAGCGACGGTGTTGGCCACGGGTTCGATAGATTTCACCCAGGTCCTGGGAAGCGCCGGAGCGCCGGCAGGTTATTACATGTCTTATGCGGCGTGCGGCACCGCCGGCCGCCAATCCACGTACGACGTCCGATGGAACATTCAGACGCCGTCGAACTACGTCAAGCTGGTAACAGTCTCCGCAAAGCTGAGGGGAACGGGCACGAACCCGATCCTGTTCTCGCTTCCGGTGACGATTCGCTCGATGGTCGGAGGAAACTAGCATGAGCCCGAAGCGCCAGGCAGGCAAACTTCAACAAGGGTTCTCCCTCATCGAGATGATGGTGGTGGTGTTGATTCTCGGCGTCGTGAGCGCCGGAATCTTTTTGCAGATTGATACCGCTCAGCAGCGGGCCTTCAGCGAGCAGGTGAAGCTCGACAATCTGCAGGAAGCCCGCGATTTCGTCGACCAATTTTTTCGCGACGTCAACCAGATCGGGTATCCCAACTCACGGATGGTGGATACCACAAGCGCTTTATGGGTGCCGGCGTTAGTTTCCCCGCTTATCAATGACAACCGGCTGGCCATCGGCCTGGTGAAAATAGACGCAAACGAAATCCGCTTCGAAGGCGATATGAATGGCGATGGGGTCGTGCAAAGCGTCATCTACATGGTCAACGGATCGGGGACTTGTCTGCTGTGCTTGCAACGCAGCCAGACGGACAAAATCAGCGCAGATCCGCTTGCGGGGCAGGCACAAAACTGGGGGACGGAAACGAACGACGTGCTCAGCAACCCCATCTTTACCTATTTTAAGGCTGACGGAACTCAGATCGCGACGTTGCCGGTGGATATCAGCACGGCCGCAGGCGCCCAGACCATCGCGTCGATCAAGACCATCAAGATCAGCTTGCTGATCCGTAACAACAACGTGGTCGATCCTAAGACGCTGCAGCCCATCGAGACCACCTTTGAGGGAGAAGTCTCACTCAACAATTGCTCGATGGCGGCGGCGGGCGCACCCATGTCTTGCTAGCAGGAGAATATGATGATTGTTCTTAGCGGAAAGAAACGCAACACGCCGGAAGATGGAATTGCTTTGATCGTGGCGTTGCTGATGTTGCTGCTCATCACCGCGGCCCTGATGGGCATGATCATGATGTCCAATACGGAAACCAATGTAAGCGCGAATTTTCGCGACGAGCAAACGGCGTTTTTTGCGTCGAAGGCGGGGATTGAAGAGGTCCGAGACCGCATGCGCTCCAGCGCTACGAACAGCTTGAGTGGCTTCCTTCCGACGACGGCGCTGCCCGGCGCGCCCAACGGCATTCTTTACATCACCAACCCCGCGGCAGGAGAAACCGTTACTCCCTGGACGACTACCGGAAGCGCGAACACCTATCCCGATGACGAAATCTGCAAGGAATTACTTCCTTGTGGCGTGAACTTGACCGCAGGTACCTGGACCTCACAATCCGCCAGCACGACTTATGCTGCCACTCCGATACTTCCCTGGAAGTGGGTCCGGGTGATGGCCAAGGCCAACAAATCGAACACCGGAGCAACGCGGGTGACCTCCGTCGACGGCACGGTAAACGGCGAGCGAGTATGCTGGAGCGGAACGAATGAAATCGCGACCGCTGCGGTGAGCTGCGTCGCGGCTAATACCAATTATTTGCCCGTGTATGAACTAACGGCCCTGGCGGTAACCACCAGCGGGTCGCGGCGAATGACCCAATACGAAGTCGAACGGACCACTTTCCCGCCCATGCCCGGAGCGATGATTTTTGATGGTCCGAATCCAACCTACGGAGCGCCCAACTCAAACGCATTCGGCGTGAGCGGCACGGATGCCAACCAGGGACCGAATGGCGGAACCGGATGCGGGACGGCGACTAATGAACCTGCCGTAGGAGCATATGACAACGGTTCCGTTACTACCCTGACGGGGCAACTCAACCGTCCGGGAAGTTACACGTCAAGTACGCCGTATACGGCCACACCGGCCGTTTCGAACGTAAATACCCAGCTGGGGCCCCTGACCACAGTGGATGGCATCACGAATCTGGTCAGCAGCATCACCGCCGCGGCGGGACCCAGCAACGTATTTCCCAATGCCAATAACTCAACGCCCACAAACATGGGCACGAATGCTGCGCCCGTGATTAACGTTGTGCAGGGAAACTTTTCGTTAGGCGGCTCCGGTGCGGGGATTCTCCTGGTTACCGGCACTTTGACGATGAGTGGAACGCCCAGCTTCAATGGACTTATTTTGGTAATCGGGGAAGGGAACGTCGTGAAAAATGGCGGAGGCAACGGAACCCTGAACGGATCGCTGCTGGTGGCCAACCTGTACAGCGACACGCCGCCTACTTATACCCACCTCATTCCCTTGGGTTCGAACAACCCTCCTGGCATACCGACGATAAATTGGAACGGCGGTGGCAATGCCACCATCCAGTACGACAGTTGCTGGATCAGCGCGGTCACGCAGTCGTTTCCTTATAAGCTGGTAGCGCAGCGTGAACTGATCTACTGAGCTTGCCGCGCTTTTTCGTGGCAACCATCTCGTTTTTCCCATCGTGCTATTCTGCACATTAGAATTTTTTCGGGTCACTGCACGCGGTCTGTACGCGCTGACGGGGAAATCCGAAATTCCAAGTGAATCTCTGCCCGCGATGAAAAAAAAGCTGCAGCCGCAAATCCTGATTTTCGATGTGGACGGCGTGCTCGTGGATGTCCGTGGAACGTATTGGCGCTCGGCGCTCGATACCGTGCGGCAGCTTACCGGCAAGCGTGTTACTTACGCGGAACTGCACCAGTGGAAGAGCAAGCCGGGGTTCAACGACGACTGGAGCATGGTGTCTGCATGGGTAAGTTCGCTTGGGCGCCCCACGACTTACGAGAAGGCGCGCGAGGAATTCGAAAAATTCTACTGGGGGGCGGACGGTAAACCCGGCAATGTTCGAAACGAAAAGATAATTGTGACTCCCAGGCAGATTGAGCGGTGGGCGCGGCGCTGCGAATTGAATTTATTTACCGGGCGCACGCGGCACGAATTCTCGTTTACGTTCGAACGCTGGCCGGCCACGAAATGCTTTCGCACGGTGATTACCATGGACGATGCGAAACGGAAGCCGCATCCCGAAGGATTACACAAGATTCTTGGCAAACGCGATCCCGAGACGGCGCTCTATCTGGGTGATAATATTGACGACGCGCTCGCCGCGCGCGACGCGGGCGTACCGTTCATGGCCATCATTGCCCCCGGTGAACATCGTTACCGCCAGCGAGCGGCGCGCTTTCGCGAACTTGGCGCACTCGCGCTTCTGCCTCGCGCCACGGATCTCAACGCCTGGCTGGAGTAGACGTGCGGGAACTTTTTCATTTTGAACTGGGAACAAGAAATAGAATAGCTGGATTTGCGCGAGATTTTCCATGAAAGCCACTCATCCCAATAAGCGCCTGAAGTTTATTTTTTTTGCTGCAGTTTGCCTTGTCCTTCCTTGCGCCATGCGCGCGCAATCGCCTCCCGGTCCGATGACCGGAGCGCCGGCTCAGCCTGTTCCGGCCGCGGCAGCCAAACCGGCGCCGCCGTTGCCGCCGCCGCGCACGACTATTCTGGGCGCGTGGAAACTCAATCGCGACGAGAGCGATGACACGCGCAAGAAGAGAGACGAGTCCAGCGATTCGAATACCGGTGGTTATGGCGGGCGGCGCGGAGGCATGGGCGGAGGATATCCCGGCGGAGGCCACGGCGGTTACGGCAGGCGCGGTGAGAGCGATGAAGAGAGGCAGAAAATGCACGAACTGCTTTCGCCTCCCGAAAAGATGACGCTCTCAATGACCGGCGCGGAAGTGGATTTGTTGGAAGACCGGGACCGCAAGCGCGCGTTCATGACTGATGGGCGAAAACTGCAGAAATCCAAAGACGACAGCTATCGAGAGATTGCCGCAAAGTGGGATGGCGCCAAGCTGGCTACCGAGGAAAAAGATCCCCGCGGCAACAAGATGAGCCGCACGTTCGAACTGTCCGATGACGGTCGGCAACTCTACGAGGTGCTGCACATGACTTCCGGCCGCAACAACACGCCGCGCGTCATCCGCTTCGTCTACGACATCCCGCTACAGACGGAAGCGCAGACGAAGCAATAAATCCATTTTGCAATCCGAGGCCGGCGGCCTGGATCGTTTACCCGCCATTCATGGATAATCCCCGGAACTGCGGTACAATTCGTCCGCTAAACGGCGTTTGTAGGCTGGGCGCCTGCCGCCGCTAGTGTGTGTGCCGCCAATCCCATAAGCAGGTAGTAACGGAGGATTTCCATGAAGATCTCGGGCGTAGGTCGTTTTCTGGGTTGCCTGTCGTTTTTCCTGATTGGGATTTTCGCGCTGGCAAGTCCGCCGGCAGTTCATTACCACCTGTTGAAGAAGGCTGCGTTGGGTGCCGCTGCGGGCGGCGGCCGGGAGTATTTTGACTACGTGACGGTAGATTCAAAAGCGCGGCGCGTCTACGCCTCGCACGGCACGGAAGTGAAGGTGGCCGATGCAGACAGCGGCGTGGTGGTCGGAACGATTTCCGGATTGAAACAGTGCCACGGGATCGCGTTGGTGGAGGAACTCGGCAAGGGATTCATCAGCGACGGAGGGGCCGCCAAGACGGTGATTTTCGATATCGCGAGCTTGAAAGTGACCGGCGAGGTCAAGGGCGAAGACGATGCCGACTCCATTATTTACGATCCGGCGTCGAAGCACATTTTTGTATTCAATGGCGACCCGAAGAGCGCGACGGTGATCGACCCGGCAAATGGGACGGTGGTGAGGAGCGTTTCGCTGGGGGGCGGCCCGGAGTTCGCAGCGGCTGATGGCAAGGGAATGGTCTACAACAACATCGAAGACAAGAATGAGCTGGTGGCAATCGATTCCAACACGCTGACGATCAAGTCGCGCTGGCCCGTAGCGCCTGCAGGACAACCGACGGCTTTGGCCATGGACCGCGAGCACCGGCGGCTTTTCGCGGCGGGCCGCAACCCGCAGAAGCTGGTGATTCTGGACGCGGACAATGGCAAGGTGATTCAGTCGTTTCCCATCAGCGCCGGGGCGGACGCCAATGTCTACGAGCCGGAGACGGGACTGATCTTTGTCTCTACGCGGGAAGGCAACGTCCACATCTTCCACGAGGACACGCCCGACAAATTTAGCGAAGTCGAAACGGTGAAGACGGAGTATGGAGCCAAAACCATGGCGCTCGATTCCAAAACTCATAACCTCTACCTGACCACGGCGGATTTTGGGCCGCCTCCCGCTCCTACCGCGGAGCGGCCGCATCCCAATCCAGCCCCCATTCCGGGCACATTTCACCTGCTGATTTACGGAAGGTAACGCGACACGCCGCGTTGACGGGGGGATGCGGCGGATGCTATAAAATATTGTTTCACTGGGCAGCTTCAGGCCCACCGTGAACCCCTGCGGGGTGGGGAAGCGGCGCGGCTGCCAACCTGTCGACCGCCTTGCGGTTGCACATGACAAAGTTTAGGCGACACAATTCTCGATGCAAGATATCGGTCACCAGCTAGGCGAACTGTTCCTTCAGGCTGTGCCTACAGTCCTGATCATCCTGTTTTTTTACTTCATTTTACGGGCGATTTTCTTCAAACCGCTGCTGGCGGTGATGGCGGAGCGCGATTCCCGCACCATCGGGGCGCAAAAAGCAGCCGAAACCGCCCAGGCCGCCGCCTCAGAAAAGGTGAAACAGTACCAGGAAGCGCTGCGGCAGGCGCGCGCGCAGGTCTATGCCGAACAGGATGCGGCGCGCAAGAAGCTGCTGGACGAACGCGCTGCACAACTAAAAGAAGCTCGGACGAAAGCTTCGGCCGAAGTGAACGCGGGCAAGGAACGAGTTGCGGGAGAACTGGCCGGGGCGCGCCGAGAGATTGAAACCACTGTCGGGCAACTTTCCGCTGAAATTGCGCGCCGCGTCTTGCAAGCTCCACTGCGCCCGGGCGCTCCCGCGAGAGAAGCGCGATGACACGAAATCTCCGTGCATTGTTGGCCGTGAGCGTACTGTTTGTGTTGTTGTTCGCCGCGGTGGGAGCGCGGGCCGCGGAGGAAGGCGGCAACGCAACCACAGAGCGCGCGACGGAGATTTTCAAGTGGATTAATTTCGCGATAGTTGCAGGCGCGCTCATTTGGGTGTTCGGCAAGGTTCTGCCGCCAAAGTTCCGAAGCCATGCGGAAATGATCGGCTCCGCGATTACCAAAGCCACGGCGGCGAAGGCCGCTGCGGATGCGCAACTGCGCGAGGCGGAAACGAAGCTCGCGAATCTGCAGAAGGAAGTGGCGGAGCTGCGGGCTTTTGCGGCGCGCGAATCCGCCGCGGAAGTGGAACGGCTTCGGGCAGCGACGCAAAATGACGCGCAGAAGATTGCCGCCGCTGCGAAAGCCGAAATTGAAGCCGCTGAACGCACCGCGCGCCTGGCGCTGAAGGCGCTGGCCGTGAATCTGGCGGTGGATGGAGCGGAATCACTGCTGGCGAAACAGCTCAACGCACAGGCGCAGGAAGCGTTGATCAGCAATTTCGTGAAGAGCCTGGAAGGGAGGCCCAATTGAAGTCCGCGAGCCTCCAATATGCGAACGCTCTGGCAGACGTCGCGCTCGCGCAGGGTGCGGCCGCCCCGACAGTCAAGCAACTGGGTGATTTTGGGACGGCCTACGAACAGTCCACGGAGCTGCGCACCTTTCTGGCGAGCCCTGCGGTTACGCCGGAACAGAAGCATGCAGTAATCGAAAAGGTCATTTCACGATTGGGCGCGAGCAAGATACTTCGCAATTTTCTCTTCATCATTGCGGACAGCCATCGCACTCAGCTTCTGCCGGAAATCATTACCACGTTCGAGGAAGTGCTGCGACAGCGGCAGGGCATTGCGGAAGCGGAGATTTCTTCGGCGGTGGAATTAAGCGCGGCGCAGAAGAAAGAGTTTGCGGCGACGCTGACGAAGCTGACCGGGAAGAAAATCGAGACGAAATATTCGTTAGACCCAGCACTGCTGGGCGGCGCGGTCGTGCGCATTGGGGATACGATTTACGATGGTTCGTTGCGCAACCGGTTGAATGAAATGCGCGCGCAGCTGGCGGCGGAATAAGCAGCAACACAGAGCGAAACGGAAACGACGGAGCAGGCATGGCGAATATCAAGGCAGACGAAATCAGCAAGATTCTGCGCGAGCAGATTGAGAATTACGAGCAGACCGTTTCGGTCGACGAAGTCGGCGCGATCATCAGCGTAGGAGACGGGATTGCGCGCGTTCACGGCCTGGAGAAGGTCATGGCCGGCGAAATGCTGGCCTTTCCGCACAGCGTCTTCGGCATTGCGCTGAACTTGGAAGAAGAAGAAGTGGGTGTCGTGCTGCTGGGCGAGACCACGGAACTGAAAGAAGGCGACGTCGTCAAGCGCACGAACACGATTATGTCCGTGCCGGTGGGCGAGGCGCTGATTGGGCGCGTGATGAATCCGCTTGGCGAGCCGGTGGACGGCAAGGGGCCGATCGCTTCGAAGCAGCGCAATCCGCTGGAGAAAATAGCTCCGGGCGTGCTGGACCGGCAGCCCGTGCGTGAGCCGCTGCAGACGGGGATCAAAGCGATTGACGCCATGATTCCGATCGGGCGCGGGCAACGCGAACTGATCATCGGGGACCGCCAGACCGGCAAGACCGCGGTGATTCTGGACACCATCATCAATCAAAAGGGCGGCGACGTTATTTGCATTTACTGCGCCATCGGCCAGAAGCGTTCGACGATCGCGCAAGTGGTGAAGACGCTTACGGACGCCGGCGCGATGGATTACACCATCATCATTGCGTCCTCGGCTGCTGAGCCGGCTTCGCTGCAGTACATCGCGCCGTACGCCGCTTGCGCCATGGGAGAGTACTTCCGCGACACCAAGCGCCATGCGATTACGTTCTACGACGATCTTTCGAAACACGCGCAGGCTTACCGCGAGATTTCGCTGCTGCTGCGCCGGCCGCCGGGCCGCGAAGCGTTTCCTGGCGACGTGTTTTATCTACACTCGCGCTTGCTGGAACGTGCGGCGAAATTGAACGACAAACTCGGCGGCGGCTCGCTGACTTCGCTGCCTGTGATTGAAACGCAGGCGGGCGACGTCTCCGCATACATACCAACGAACGTCATTTCGATTACCGACGGACAGATTTACCTGGAAGCAGATCTTTTCAACGGCGGCATTCGTCCGGCCATCAACGTGGGTATTTCCGTAAGCCGCGTCGGCGGCAATGCGCAGATCAAGGCCATGCGCCAGGTGGCGGGTTCGCTGCGGTTGGATATGGCGCAGTATCGCGAGCTGGCGGCGTTCGCGCAGTTCGGCGCGGACCAATTGGACAAAGTCACCCAGGGGCAGTTGGCGCGCGGCCAGAGGCTGACCGAAGTTTTGAAACAGGATCAGTACGTGCCGCTGGCGATTGAAAAACAGGTCCTGATACTTTACGCCGCGACGAGCGGGTCGCTGGATACGGTTCCTGTGGCGGAAGTGCGGCGATTCGAACGCGAGTTTCTGCAGTTTACCGAGACGAACTATCCTTCAATCCTGAAGAATATTGCCACGAAGAAGGCCCTCGACGACGCTATCAAGGCGGAGATTAAAACGGCTTTGGATGCGTTTAAGGAGCGATTCACAGCCGCGGTGGCGGCGGCTGCGAAGAAGTAACAGGTTGCGCACTAACGACGAACGATGCCCACACTACTTGATTTTCGACGCCGCATCCGCTCGGTCAAGAGCACCCAGCAGATCACCCGCGCGATGAAATTTGTCGCAGCGGCGAGATTGCGACGCGCGCAGGAAGCGGCGCTGGCGGCGCGGCCGTATGCACGGGAGTTGGCACGCGTGCTGCGGTCGACGATGTCGCGGATTGTGGAGCCGGAGCATCCGCTGCTGGCCGTTCGCCCAGAAGAAAGAATTCTGGCGATCGTGCTCACGGGCGAACGCGGACTGGCCGGCGCTTTCAATACAAATATCTTGCGCAAGGCCAACGAGTTCTTCCGGGCGCGTAAAGACAAGAAGCTTTCCGTGATTCCCGTCGGCAAAAAGGGCCGCGATTCGCTGAAAAAGGCGGGCTTCAATATTCTCGCGGAATACATCAACGTGCTCGCGAGGGTGGAATTTGCCACCGCGCGTGATATTGCCACGCTGGTGACGGGGCTTTACGCGAACGAAGAGATCGATTCGGTCTACATCGCTTTCAGCGAATTCAAGACGGTGATGACGGCGAATCTTGTGGTTGAGAAGCTGCTGCCGGTGGAAGGGGTGCGCGAAGGCGAAGGGGCTGCCGCCGGAGATAGTTCTTCCCAAGTGGATTACATTTACGAGCAGCCGGAAGAGCAGCTTCTGGACAAGTTGCTGCCGCGCTATATCGAGACACAAATTCTAGGCGCGATGCTGGAATCTTCCGCCGCGGAACACGGTGCGCGCATGACGGCGATGGAATCAGCGACGAAGAACGCAGGCGACGTCATTGAGGCTTTGACGCTGCACATGAACAAAGTCCGTCAGGCGGCGATCACGAAAGAAATTATCGAAATTGTGAGCGGCGCATCATCCACCGCTTAGGAGACAGCATGGCAGAGAAATACGCAAACGTCGGACACGTAGTCCAGGTCATTGGGCCGGTGCTCGACATTCAGTTCGAGGCGGGACATCTGCCCGCGATTTACAACGCGTGCCGCATCACCAGCGAAGGCTACAATCTGCCAGAGCCGCTGGACGTCACGGCCGAAGTGCAGCAGCACCTGGGCGAAGGGCGCGTGCGCGCCATCGCGATGGAGCCGGTCGAAGGCATGGTGCGCGGAATGAAGGCTTACGATCTTGGAAAAGGGATCGAAGTTCCGGTGGGCCGGGCGACGCTTGGCCGCGTGATGAACGTGCTTGGGAAACCGGTGGATCAACTCGGGCCCATCGTAAGCAAGACGCACTATCCGATTCACCGGCCTGCACCGACGCTCGAAGATCAATCCACGACGCTGGAAATGTTTGAAACGGGAATTAAAGTAGTGGACTTGATCGAGCCGTACCTCAAGGGCGGCAAAATTGGCTTGTTTGGTGGTGCCGGCGTAGGGAAAACGGTGCTTATCATGGAGCTGATTCACAACGTGGCCATGAAGCACGGTGGCGTTTCCGTCTTCGCGGGCGTAGGCGAACGCACGCGTGAGGGGAACGACCTGTGGCTGGAAATGTCCGAAGGCGGCGTCATCGTTCCGGGCAATTCGGAAAAGTCGCGCGCGGCGCTGATTTATGGACAGATGACGGAGCCGCCCGGGTCGCGGCTGCGCGTCGGCCTCACAGGCCTGACGGTCGCGGAATATTTCCGCGATGAAGAACATCTCGATGTGCTGCTCTTCATCGACAACATTTTCCGTTTCGTGCAGGCAGGTTCGGAAGTTTCCGCGCTCCTCGGCCGCATGCCTTCGGCCGTCGGTTACCAGCCAAACCTCAACACGGAAATCGGCGAATTGCAGGAGCGCATTACTTCGACGAAGTCCGGTTCCATCACTTCCGTGCAGGCGATTTACGTTCCTGCTGACGACTACACCGATCCGGCGCCGGCGGCGACGTTTGCGCACCTGGACGCCACGACCAACCTCAGCCGCCAAATCGTCGAGCGCGGAATCTATCCGGCGGTCGATCCGCTGGCCAGCTCTTCGCGCATTCTCGATCCGCGCATCGTCGGCGCGGAGCATTACGCGGTCGCACGCGGCGTGAAGGGCATTCTGCAACGCTACAAGGAGCTGCAGGACATCATCGCAATTCTCGGCATCGAAGAACTTTCGGACGAGGACAAGCGCACCGTGGCGCGCGCGCGCAAGATCGAAAAGTTCCTCTCGCAGCCGATGTTCGTGGCCGCGCAGTTCACCGGCCTCGAAGGCAAGTACGTCAAGATCGAAGACACTGTGCGCAGCTTCAAGGAAATCGTGGAAGGCAAGTACGACGATATTCCGGAGCAGGCGTTCTACATGGTGGGCACCATCGAGGAAGCGCTGGAGAAGGCCGAAAAGATGAAGGCGACCGCGTAGAAGAAAAATGCTTCCAGAATCCATCGAACTCGTGGTGGTAACGCCGGAGAAACAGCTGCTTCGCCAGACCACCAAGGAAGTGCAGCTTCCCGGCGCGGAAGGCTACCTCGGAATTTTGCCGGGGCACGCGCCGCTGATTACCGAGCTGGGTATCGGGGAGCTGAGTTATCACGACGCGAGCGGCAAGGAGTCGGCGCATCTCGCAATCATCCGGGGATTTGCGGAGGTCCTGCCGGATCGCGTCACGGTGCTCGCCGAGACGGCAGAGTTCGCCGCGGAAATCGATATTGCGCGGGCAGAGGCGGCCAAAGCGCGCGCGGAACAAAGACTGGCTTCTGGAGATACGAATATCGATTGGGACCGCGTTACCGTCTCGCTGCAACGCGCGTTGATTCGCATCCAGGTGGCGCGCAAGTATCGCGGCGTGCCCGTCGATTCCCGTTGATAGCGCTTGCAGCTCACTCCTCGTAATGCATTGCGACCGATCCAGCCCAGGCGCATCTAATCTTGAAGGACAGAAACATGGAACCCATCACCATCTACAGCACCACATGGTGCCCCGATTGCCGCCGCGCGAAGGTCTTTTTGAAGGAGCGCGGCGTGGCTTTTCGCGAAGTGGATATTGAACAGGATCCGTCCGGGGAAGAGATCGTCGTTAAGGCAAACGACGGCAAGCGCACCGTACCTACGTTCGATGTCGGGGGCCGGTACTTTTCCAGCAGCCCCTTTAATGCGGAGCAGCTCGCCAAGGAACTCCACATTCCGCTCAATCCATAAAGCGGCAGAAATCTCGCCGGCTAATTTAACGCCACGCCGCGCGACCATACGTTGGTCACGCGCAATCCTTCATCGAGCAGCAGGATGTCCGCGTCAGCGCACGTCCGCAACGAACCCTTTTTGAATTCGATTCCGAGCAGCGTTGCCGGATTCAGCGTCAACATGCGGACGGCATCTGGGAGCGAAGTGCCCAGCGCTACGATATTTCGCAGCGCGCGGTCGAGCGTAAGCGTGCTGCCGGCCAGGACTCCTTCAGCATTGCGACAGACACCGCCGCTGACGGTTACCTCTAACCCCCCGAGCATGTATTTTCCGTCCGGCATCCCTGTTGCGGAGAGGCCATCGCTAACCAGCGTGACGTGCGCAGCACCCTTAGCCATCAGCAGCAATTTCATCGCGGCTTCCTCGACGTGCACGCCGTCGGCGATCAACTCCGCATTGATATCCGGCGAAGTGAGCACGGCGCCGATGACCCCGGGATCGCGGTGGGTGAACGGGCGCATGGCGTTGTAAACGTGCGTGGCACTGTGGGCTCCGCGAGCCATGGCCGCACGAGCCTGCTCATAGGTGGCATCGGTGTGGCCGATGGAAATAACCAGCCCAGCCTCTCGTGCGGCATCGATGCACGGCGCGGCCCCGAGAACTTCCGGCGCAATTGTGAGGATGCGGGCATTTCCCGCAGCTGCCTTGAGGAAACGGCCAAGCGTTTCCGCCGACGGAAGCTGAATCCATTCGGCGGGATGAACTCCGCGGCGCAGCTTGCTGATGAACGGCCCTTCGAAATGGATCCCCAGGATTTCCGCGTGGGGTTCGTCGGTTTCGTGCTGGTGTGCAATGTAGGTGGCGATGCCTTCGACGGCGCGGACCGTCTCATCAGTGCTGGCAGTGACCGTGGTGGCGACGATGGAGGTGGTGCCGTAGTCCGAGACTTTGCGAGTGACGGAGCGCAACGCAGAAGCGTTTCCTTCCATGACATCGTGCCCACCAGCACCGTGGATGTGAAGATCTACGAAGCCGGGGACGGCGGTTTTGTCTGTTGCACGAATTTCCTGGGCTCCAGCGGGCAAGGTCATCGAAGAGCGCGGGCCGATGCTTTCAATGACATCCTCGTGAATCAGGATGCCAGCATCGTTAATTTCCGTCGCCGGAGTCAGAGCGCGGCCGGCGTGAATGAGAATTGTCGACATGGCAGGGAAACATCGTAGCGGAAATAGCTCGCGGCTCAAAACAAAACGGGCGGAGCCGAAGCCCCGCCCGCATTGAAAAATGCCATGAAACAGTTCTTACATGCCCTTCGCCATGTCGATGCTGGTCAGCTTCAGCGTTTCGCCGTCCACGGTGCCCTTTACGGTCACGTGATGTCCGGCATGCGCCGCGACTTTGTCTTGCGCATCGATGACGTACACCTTCTTGTCGGCGTCGTTCACGAATACGTATTTGGCGCCGTGTTCCTTGACGCACTTGGTGGTGCACTCTGCCGTACCGGCCTTGTCATTCGCGCCCTTTACCCCACACTGGCTGTCCGAAATGTAGCCGGTCCATGAACCATCCGCCGCCATCGCGAGAGCCCCCGCGAAAAGCGTAGCTGCCACTGCCACTGCGAATCGTACTTTCATGATTTCCCCCTCCAGAAATCCACTGCGGTTTTGATTCCCTGGGCCGCCAGTAGCTTGGCACAGCGGCGGTCCGGTGTCCAGACACTTCCTGAGACCTACTACTACTGAATCCTATTCCCGGA
>Ga0210409_10003019_pt1 | contig 19361 bp, 14 predicted proteins | sample IncBWH17MmetaG_FD_161649 | JGI IMG/M metagenome (GOLD analysis project Ga0210409, IMG submission 161649) | Forest soil microbial communities from Barre Woods Harvard Forest LTER site, Petersham, Massachusetts, United States - Inc-BW-H-17-M | ecosystem: Environmental > Terrestrial > Soil >... | reverse complement strand
CGATCAGGGCCCGATCGTGGCGATGATCGCCAATGACCGCGACGGCCTCGTGTGGAATGTGATGCGCAACAATGCGTATCTGGTGCGAGGGCTGCTCCGGGCCGGGTTCACCGGGGGATGGCTGCAATCAACGTAGCAGGTGCGGCATTGAGAATTCGTGCGCGTTGGGCGTGGCCCGCGCTGGCGCTGATGCTGTGCGCCTGCTCGCGCCCGCCCGACGAGCTGACGTTCTGGGCCATGGGCCGCGAGAGCGAGGTCGTCGCCGAGCTGCTGCCCGAGTTCGAGCGCACCCACCCTGGCGTGCACGTGTCGCTGCACCAGCTGCCCTGGACCGGCGCCCACGCCAAGCTGCTGACGGCCTTCGTCGGGGACGCCACGCCTGATGTGGCGCAGCTCGGGAACACCTGGATTCCGGAGCTCGCCGCGCTGCACGCCCTGGAGCCGCTCAGCGCCCGCGTGCGCGGATCCGCGGCCGTGCAGCCGCCCGACTATTTCGCCGGCATCTGGGACACCAACGTGATCGGCGGCGTGCTGTACGGTGTGCCCTGGTATGTCGACACGCGGCTGCTGTTTTATCGCACGGATCTGCTGAAGAAGGCGGGGTACGATGCGCCGCCGGACGATTGGAACCAATGGCGGCGCACGATGTCGGCCCTGAAGGCGCAGGCCGGTCCTGACCGCTTCTCGATCCTGCTGCCGCTGAACGAGTTCGAGCCGTTGACGGCGCTGGCCCTGCAGCAGAAGGAACCGTTGCTGCGCGAGGGCGGCGGGCGCGGCAATTTCGAAACCGCCGGTTTTCGCAAGGCGCTGGGCCTATATGTCGAGATGTTCGATCGCGGCTGGGCGCCGCTGGTGTCGGAGGCGCAGATCTCCAATGTGTGGGACGAGTTCGGGCGCGGCTATTTCGCCTACTACATCTCCGGCCCCTGGAACATCGGCGAATTCAAGCGGCGCCTTCCGCCCGAGCGCAGCCGCGACTGGATGACGGCACCCTTGCCGGGACCGGACGGACCGGGCGCCTCAATCGCCGGCGGCTCCAGCCTGGTGATCTTCGCCGCCTCGCGCCGCAAGTCGCAGGCCTGGCAGCTGATCGAGTACCTGTCACGCCCCGACGTGCAGGAGCGCTTCCGCGCGCTCACCGGCGATCTGCCCCCGCGCCGCTCGGTCTGGAACCTGCCGGCGCTGGCCGCCGATCCCTATGCCCGGGCCTTCCGGCAGCAGCTCGAGCGCGCAAAGCCCGCCCCCAAGGTGCCGGAATGGGAGCACATCGAAGACGAACTGCGGCTGGTGGGCGAGCGCGCCGCCACCGGGCAGATGACGGTGGAACAGGCCGCGCGGGAGCTTGACCGCCGCGTCGATGCGATCCTGGAGAAGCGCCGCTGGATGCTCGCACGCGCCGGCTCAGGTCACGGTGGCCCGTGATGAGACCGAGCCTGGCCGGGTGGTGGTTTGCCGGGCCGGCGCTGGCGGTGCTCGCGGTCTTCTTCGTCGTGCCCGTGGCGGCGGCGTTCGTGCTGAGCCTGACGGATTTCGACATCTACGCGATCGCCGATCCGGCTAACCTGCGGCTGGTCTGGCTGCACAACTACGTTCAGCTCCTCAAGACGCCGCTCTTCTGGAAGGCGCTGGGCAATACTTTGTACTTCGTCGTGGTCGGCGTTCCGCTGTCGATCGCGGTCTCGCTCGCGACCGCGGTGCTGCTCGACTCGGAACTCGCACGGTTCAAGGGCGCCTTTCGCACGGCGCTGTTCGCGCCGGTGGTCACCACCGTGGTGGCGGTGGCCGTGGTGTGGCGCAACCTGTTCCATGCGCGCTACGGCTGGGTCAATCATGCGCTGGGAGCGATCGGCCTCGGGCCGGTCGACTGGCTGGGCGATCCGCACTGGTCGATGCCGGCCATCATCCTGTTCGCGGTGTGGAAGAACTTCGGCATCAACATGATCATCTTCGTGGCGGCGCTGCAAGCGATCCCGCGCGAGCTGTACGAGGCGGCACGGATCGAAGGCGCCAACGCGGCGCAGCAGTTCCGGCACGTAACGCTGCCGCTGCTGGCACCGACGATGCTGATGGTGGCCGTCGTGACGATGGCCGGCTATTTTCAGCTGTTCGCCGAGCCGTACGTGATGACGCAGGGCGGGCCGCTGCAGAGCACGGTGAGCGTGCTGTACCTGATGTACGAGCAAGGCTTCAAGTGGTGGAGCCTGGGCGTGGCCTCGGCGGTCGCCTTTGCCCTCTTTGCGCTGATGCTCGCTTGCACCGCGCTGCTGCTCAGGACGGCGCGCCGCAGAATGGTGGCCTGGGGGAGCACATGAACCGGCCGGCCTCCTACGCGGTCAACGGCCTGCTGCTGGCGGCTGCCGCCATCAGCCTGGCGCCGCTCGCGTGGATGCTGTCGGCTTCGCTGATGGCGGCCGGGCAGTCCAACACGTTTCCGCCGCCTTTTTTTCCGGCGGAGCCGACGCTGGCCAATTACCGGGAGCTCTTCACGCGGGTTGGGGTAGGGCGTTACCTCGCCAACAGCCTGGTGGTGGCAACGGCCGGCACCGGGTTGTCGCTGCTGTTCAACGTCAGCGCCGGCTATGCATTCGCCAAGCTGTCGTTTGCCGGGCGTGAGCGGGTATTGCGCGCGCTGCTCGCAGCGCTGGTGATTCCGGCCCAGGTCGCGATGCTGCCCCTGTTCCTGATGCTGCGGGCGATCGGGCTCGTGAACAGCTACGGCGGCGTTATCGTTCCCGCACTGGCCAGCGTCTTCGGAATCTTCCTCGTGCGCCAGTATGCCCGCTCGATTCCGGACGAGATCCTGGAAGCGGCGCGCCTTGAAGGGGCGGGCGAGGGACACATCTTCCTGCGCATCGTGCTGCCGCTGCTCAAGCCGATCCTGGTCACCCTGGCCATTTTCACGTTCCTGAACATCTGGAACGACTTCATGTGGCCGCTGATCGTGCTGACCGACAGCCGGCTGCAGACGCTGCCGGTGGCGCTGGCGCTGCTGTCCCGGGAGCACGTGCAGGACAACGAGCTGATGATGGCCGGCGCGGTCGTCACGGTGCTGCCGCCGCTGCTGCTGTTCCTGGGGCTGCAGCGCTACTACATTCAGGGATTGCTGCTGGGCAGCGTGAAGGGGTGAGGGCGGAATGCGGCCACGCTGCGGGTCCTCCATGGCGCTTCGCACCGCGCTCGCGCTGTCCGCGCTGCTGGCCTGCGCAGCGCCGGCATTGGCGGGCGGGGCGCCCGCGGGGCTGGACCTGCTGGGACCCGCCTCCGATTGGGTGGCCAGCGCATCGGAGCAGGTCCGCTCCGAACTCAGAGCCGTCCGGGGTCCGAACGGCCCGGGCATCTGCCTGGACTTCGATTTCGCGGGCGTGGCCGGCTATGCAACCGCGCGCCGCGCGCTAGGGCTCGTGCTCGCGCCCGATTTCGACCTGCACCTGCAGCTGCGCGGCCAATCCGCCGGCCACGAGTTTCAGGTCAAGCTGACCGACGCCGGCGGCGAACACGTCTGGTGGTATCGCCGCGCCGACTTCGACTTCCCCGGGGACTGGAGCCCGCTGCGTATCCGCAAGTGGCAGATCGAATTCGCCGGGGACTCCAAGCTCGAGCGACCGCTGCGCGTAGCCACCGCCCTCGAGCTGGTCGTGTCGAAAGGCACTGGCCCGCAGCGCGGATCCGTGTGCGTCGACCGCGTCGATCTGGTCGATCGGCCTGCCGCCGGCGATCCGCCGTTGCCCCGCGTGACGGGTTCTGCGCCCCGCGCGGCGCCCTCGACCGTGCAAGCCGACGGACTTCTGCAGCCGGCCCTCAGCAGCGATGCGGCTGGCGGGCGACCGCGGTGGCTGCAGATCGATCTGGGGCAGGTGCGCGAATTCGGCGCCGTTCTGCTTCGGTGGGCTCGGGGCCAGCATGCGAGCGACTACGCCATCGAGCTGTCCGACGATGACCAGCACTGGTCGACCGTGCGCGAGGTCGTCCATGCCCGCCGCCCGGATCAGACCGTGCCGCTGGCCGGCGCCGAGGCCCGGTATGTCAGGCTCGAGCTGCATGACCCGGCCGCCCGAAGGATCCGACTGATCGGATTTCGCCTCGAGGATCCGCATTTCGGCTCCGATCTGAACCACCTGGTCGAGCTGCTGGCCGCGCGCTCGCCGCGCGGCCACTACCCGCGCGGATTCAGCGGCGAGCAGTCCTACTGGACCGTGGTCGCCACCGACGGGGGCGGGGCGCCCTCGCTGCTGTCGGAGGACGGGGCGCTGCAGGTCGGCAAGAACGGCTACACGATCGAACCGTTCCTGCTGGCTCCCGAGGGGCTGATCAGCTGGGCCAATGTGGAGGCCGAACAGTCTTTGCAGGACGGCTACCTGCCGATTCCGCAGGTGCGGTGGCGCACCCGCGAGCTGGACCTGCAGGTGCGCGCCTTCGCGATCGGCGAGCCGGGGCGCACTGCGGTGGTGCTGCGCTACGTCGTGGGCAATCGATCGGCCCGCACGGCCCGGTTGAAGCTCGCGCTGGCCGTGCGCCCGCTGCAAGTGGACCCGCCCACGCAGTTCCTGAACGTTCCCGGAGGAGTGCACCCGATCCACGATCTGGCCTGGGACGGCGAGGTCGTGACGGTGGACGCAACGCCGGGGCTACGCCCGCTGCGCCGCCCGACCGCCTTCGTTGCATCGACGTTCGACGCCGGCACGGTGGTCGACCGTATCGCGACAGGCGACGAGGCAAGGGTCCGATCGATCCACGACCCGACCGGGCTCGCATCGGGCGCGCTGCTGTACGACCTGGCGGTGGCGCCGGGCGGCGAACAGAGCGTGGATATCCTGGCCTCGGGCGAACCGGGTGGATTGGCGGCGGCGCCGAAGACCCACGGGTCTGATTGGGCGGCGCGGCAGCAGGAGTCGGTTGCGGCCGCCTGGCGCGTCAAGCTCGCAGGCGTGGCGATTTCGGTGCCCCCGGCGGGTCAGGCGATCGCCGACACGCTGCGCAGCACGCTGGCACAGATTCTGGTCTCGCGCGACGGCGCGCGCCTGCAGCCGGGAACCCATTCCTATGCGCGATCGTGGATCCGCGATGGCGCGATGATGGTCGAGGCTTTGCTCCGGATGGGCCACGCAGCGGAGGCCTCGGACTTCGTGGCCTGGTATGCCCGCCATCAGTTTTCCAGCGGCAAGGTGCCGTGCTGCGTGGACCGGCGCGGCGCCGATCCGGTTCCCGAAAACGACAGCAACGGCGAATTCATCTTCGCCGCTGCGGAGCTGTACCGCTACACCGGCGATCGCCGCGAACTGCTCGGGCTGTGGCCGCACGTTCAGGCGGCAGCACGCTACGAGGAGACCTTGCGCCAGAGCGAACGGACCGCCTCCTTCCAGGCCGACCATCCGGAGCGTTACGGATTGCTGCCCGCCTCGATCAGCCACGAGGGCTACTGGGCCATGCCCATGCACTCGTACTGGGACGACTTCTGGGCGCTTGAAGGGTACAAGGACGCGGCGTTTCTGGCGCAGGTGGTCGAAGACGGGCCGGCGCTGGCGCGCCTGGCCGGTGCGCGCGACGAGTTTCGCGGCGACCTGGTCGACTCGATCCGGCTGGCGAGCGGGCAGCATGCGATCGACTTCATCCCGGGAGCCGCCGAACTGGGCGATTTCGATCCGACTTCCACCACGATCGCGCTGGAGCCGGTGGGCGAACTGGCGAATCTTCCCCGCGACATGGTCGAACGCACCTTCGAGCGCTACTGGCGGGAAGCCGAGCAGCGCCAGCTCGGGCAGCGCGCCTGGGAGGATTACACGCCGTACGAGTTGCGCGCGGTGGCGGCGTTCGTCCGGCTGGGCTGGCGCGAGCGGGCGCTGCAACTGCTGCAATTCCTGATGGCCGGCCGCCGGCCGGCCGGCTGGAACCAGTGGGCCGAGGTGGTCGGCCGCGAGCCGCGCCAGCCGCGCTTCGTCGGTGACATGCCCCATGCATGGGTTGCCTCCGATTTCATCCGTTCAGCGCTGGACCTGTTCGCCTACGAGCGCTATTCCGACCAGGCGCTGGTGCTGGCGGCAGGAATTCCCGCCGACTGGCTCGACGGCAACGGCATCGCCGTGGAGGGCCTGCGAACTACGTACGGCCCCTTGAGCTATCGCGTCGCGCGCGATTCAAGCGGCGTGCGGATCGCGATCGACCCGGGCATCCGGATGCCGCCGGGCGGCATCGTGTTCGCGTGGCCCGGCGCGGAGCAGCCGCCGGTCTGGGTCAACGGGCAGCGGGCCGAGTGGGACGAGGGCGCGCTGCGAATTCGCAGCTTGTAGCACGTGCGCCCCTGAGACCTACTCCAGCGTCGCGATCACCGGTGCATGATCGCTCGGCTGCTCCAGGCGCCGCAGCTCGACATTGATCGAGCAGGCGGTGCAGCGCCCCGCCAGTTGCGCACTCATCAGGATGTGATCGATCCGCAGGCCCTGCTTGCGCCGGAATGCAAGGTTGCGGTAGTCCCACCAGGTGAAGCTGCGGCCCGGCTGCTCGAAGAGGCGAAAGCTGTCCCTCAGTCCCAGGTTGAGCAACGCGCGGAAGGCGGCCCGCTCCGGCTCGGAAAAAAGGACCTGCCCGGCCCACGCGTCCGGGTCGTGCACGTCGCGCGGCTCGGGCGCGATGTTGAAGTCGCCGGCCACCAGCAGCTGTGCGTGCTGCTGCAACTCATCGCGCAGCCACTGGTTCAGCGACGCGATCCACTTGAGCTTGTAGGAGTACTTCTCGCTCCCGACCGCCTGGCCGTTGGGCACATAGGCGCACACGACGCGCACGCCGTCGACGGTAGCCGCGATCAGCCGGCGCTGATCATCCTCGCTTCCGGGAAGCTGAGTCAGGACCTGATCGGCCTGCTGGACGGTCGCCTGCCGCAGCAGGATCGCCACGCCGTTATAGGTCTTCTGCCCCGTAAAGAGGCTCCGGTAGCCGGCCTCGGCCAGCGCCTGCACCGGAAAATTCTCGTCCGTAAGCTTGGTTTCCTGCAGGCAGACGATGTCGATCGGCTCGGACTTGAGCCACTGCACAAGATGGCCGAGGCGGACGTTCAGCGAGTTGACATTCCAGGTCGCGACTTTCACCACCGCTCGCCCGCTATTGCGGATTGCCCGGAGCGGGCGCCGCAGCATTTTGCGCTGCGGGAGCCGGCGCGGCAGTCTCTTCGGTCAGCGGCCTGGGGGCCGGCCAGGCCCAGTCGGCCGGCAGCAGGTTCTTGCGCGGGTAGCCCGCCAAGTCGAGCATCTCGTCCCACACGGCGCTGTTGAAACCGGTGATGGTGCGGGCTCCGACCTGGAACACCGGCAACTGGTCCGAGCCCGTCAGTTTCTTAAGAGCCCGCACGTCCTCGGAGGTGCGGATCGCGCGCTCGGCAAACGGAATCGCCCGAGCCTTCAGCATCGAGCGGGCCTTATCGCACGCGGGACACTCGGTCATCGCGTACAGGGTGACAGGGAACTCCTTCACGGTGCGCTGCAGCTCGTAGGGCAGCACCTCCAGCGGGTCGGGCCGGCGGCCCTTGGTCACGCCGTTCAGTGCTTCGATATCGTGAGCGTCGGCCGGCGGCTTGTCGCCGTAGCCGATCCGGCCCTGGTCGTCGACCCACTTGAACTGCGCCTGAGCCAGCGGCGCGCTGACCAGGAGGGTGAGAGCCAGCCAGCTAAAGCGCATACCCAATCCAATTGAGCCCGAAGGGCTAATCGTCTCAGGAACTGCGACTTGAGGCAAACCCTCCTTCGCTCGCTGCGCGAGCTACGGAGGGCGAGCCCTCCTCTAACCGAAGCGCCCGGTGATGTAGTCCTCGGTCTGGCGGCGTTGCGGACGGGTGAACAGTTCCGCGGTCGATCCGAACTCGACCATTTCGCCCAGGTACATGTAAGCGGTGAAGGCGGACACGCGCGCGGCTTGCTGCATGTTGTGGGTGACGATCACGATCGTGTACTCGCGCTGCAGATCGGACAGCAGCTGCTCGACCCGCCCGGTTGCGATCGGATCCAGGGCCGAGGTGGGCTCATCCAGCAGCAGCACCTGCGGGCGCAGCGCCACCGCGCGCGCGATGCACAGCCGCTGCTGCTGTCCGCCCGACAGGCCCAGCGCGCTGGTGTGCAGCTTGTCCTTGACCTCGTCCCACAGCGCGGCTTCCCGCAGCGCTTTTTCGACGCGATCCTCCATCTCGCCGCGCGACAGCCGCACGTGGTGGCGCAGCCCGAAGGCCACATTCTCGAAGATCGACAGCGGAAACGGAACGGCCTTCTGGAACACCATTCCCACTCGCGTGCGCAGCCGGTTCAGCGAGTAGCGCGGATCCAGGATGTTCTCGCCGTCCAGCAGAACCTGGCCGGTGGCCTCCAGGCCCGCGTACACCGAGTAGATCCGGTTGAACACCCGCAGCAGGGTGGATTTGCCGCAGCCGGACGGTCCGATGATCGCGGTGATCTGCTGCTCGGGAATGTCCAGGTTGACGCTCTTGAGCGCGTGGTAGCCGCCGTAGAAGAAATCCAGCGCCTTGACCTGGATCTTGCTGCGCGCCGGGCCCGCAGTGACGCCCGGCGGGTCGGCGCCGTTGGCGCCGGTCACCGTGTGGATCAGGGGCGTGTCGCTAGGCATTGGAATCCATCCGGTTCTTCAGCAGGAAGGCGCGCGCGCCCACGCTGAGCGCCAGCACCACCATGGTCACGACGAACGCGCCCGCCCAGGCGAGCGAGTGCCAGGCGTCGTAGGGACTCATCGCGAACTGGAAGATGACCACTGGCACGCTGGCGGTGGGCCCGTTCAGGTTGGAGCTCCAGAACTGGTTGTTCAACGCGGTAAACAGCAACGGGGCCGTCTCGCCCGTGATGCGGGCCAGGCCGAGCAGAACCCCGGTCAGGATCCCCGGCAGCGCGGCCCGGTACAGAACCTGGACTGTGACCTTCCAGCGCGGGATGCCCAGAGACAGCGCCGCCTCGCGCATCATGTTCGGCACCAGGCGCAACGTCTCATCGGTGGTGCGCACGACCACCGGCAGCACGATCAACCCCAGCGCCAGTGCGCCGGCCAGACCCGAGAAGTGCCCGATCTGGCGCACCACGATCGTGTACACGAACAGCCCCAGCACGATCGACGGAGCCGACAGCAGGATGTCGTTGACGAAGCGGATCGTCTCCCGCCACACGGGCCGCCGCTCGGCGAACTCCGCCAGGTACGTTCCGGCCGCGATGCCGAGCGGGGCGCCGATCAGAACGCCCAGCACGCTCATCACCGCGCTGCCGACCAGCGCGTTGGCGAGCCCCCCGTCCGCGCCCGGGGGCGGGGTAATCTCGGTGAAGATGCGGGGACTGAGCGCCCGCGCGCCGTTGATCAGCGTGACGACCAGGATCCAGAACAGCCACGACAGGCCGAACAGGGTGGCGGCGACGCCCAGCGCCTTGGACACCAGGTTGCTGGCGCGCCGCCTCAGGATCAGGCCGCGGGGCGACTGCATCAGCGGCCCTCCCGGCGTGCCAGGTTGCTCAGCATCAACCGGGCGATCGCCAGCACGATCAGGGTCACGACGAACAGCAGGAAGCCCAGCGCGATCAGTGACGAGAGGTAAATGTCGGAGTCGGCTTCCGTGAACTCGTTGGCGATGGTCGCGGCGATCGAGTTGCCGGGCATCAGCAGCGAGGCGCTGAGCTGATGGGCGTTGCCCAGCACGAACGTCACCGCCATCGTCTCGCCCAGCGCCCGCCCCAGGCCGAGGAAGATGCCGCCGACCACGGCCGATCGCGTGTACGGCAGCACTACCTTCCAGACGACCTCCCACGTGGTCGAGCCCAGCGCATAGGCCGATTCCTTCAACGACGCCGGCACGGTCCGGAACACGTCGCGCATCACCGAGGAAATGAACGGGATCACCATGATGCCGAGGACGATGCCCGCCGTCAGCATGCCGATCCCGAGCGGCGGGCCGCGGAACAGCACGCCGATCCAGGGCAGAGGGCCAAGATGGTCGTTGATCCAGGGCAGCACGTGGTCGGACATGAACGGGACGAACGAGAAAAGGCCCCACATGCCATAGATGATCGAAGGGATGCCGGCCAGCAGCTCGATCGCAGCCGCGATCGGGGCCTGCAGCCAGTTCGGAGCGATCTCGGTCAGGAACAGGGCGATTCCAAAGCTGACCGGCACCGCGATCAGCATCGCGATCGCCGAGCTCACCAGCGTGCCGTAGATGGGGACGAAGGCCCCGAAATGACGGCCGACCGCGTCCCATTCGTCGCTGACGATGAAGTGCCAGCCGAACGTCTGGAACGCCAGGCGCCCGCCCCACAACATCGACAGGGCGGCCGAACCCAGCACCACCAGGACCAGCGTCGCCGACCCGGCGAGCGCCCAGCGAAACAGGCTGTCCTGCCGGCTCTCCGCGGCCGAGCGGTCTCGCGCGCCTGCTGCCTCGACGCCGACCGCTGACGAGGCGGCGGAGTAAACCGTCATTTCGTCCCCATGTGAAGAAGGCCGCGGCGGCATCGGACGGCTGCCGCGCCCACCGCGGTTCCTACTTGATGGTGCTGGCCCAGTAAGCCCCGATCTGCTTCACCAGCGGATCCGGCAGCGGGACGTAGTCCAGGGACTTGGCCTGCTGCTGGCCTTTTTCGAGCGCCCACTTGAAGAAATCCAGAGCCGTCTTGGTGCGTGCGGCGTCCTTGGGCTGCTTGTACATCAGCACGAAGGAGCTCGCCGCGATCGGCCAGGATTTCGCACCCGGCGCGTTGGTGATCACCAGGAAAAAGTCCTTCGAGTTGGCCCAGTCGGCCGAGGCGGCGGCGGCCTGGAACGATTCCGGATCCGGTTCGACGAAGTTGCCGGCGCTGTTCTTCATCGACGTATACGACATCTTGTTCTGCAACGCGTACGCCAGTTCCACGTAGCCGATGGAGTTCTTGATCTGCTTCACGTAAGCGGCCACGCCCTCGTTGCCTTTGCCGCCCACGCCGACCGGCCACTGGATCGAGGTGCCTTCTCCGACCTTCGATTTCCAATCCTCGCTGACCTTGGACAGGTAATTGGCGAAATTGAACGTGGTGCCCGATCCGTCCGAGCGATGCACCACGCTGATGGCGCCGTCGCCCAGTTTCAGGCCGGCATTAAGGGCGGCAATGGCCGGATCGTTCCACTTCTGGATCTTGCCCAGGAAGATGTCGGCCAGCAGCGGGCCGGTCAGCTTCAACTGCCCCGGCGCCACCCCTTCGATGTTGACCACCGGAACGACGCCCCCGATCACGATCGGAAACTGCGCCAGGCCGAACTGGGCCAGCTCGGCGGGATCCAGCGGCTTGTCGGAAGCCCCGAAGTCGACCGTGGCCGCCTTGATCTGGGCGATGCCGCCGCCGGAGCCGATCGACTGGTAGTTGACCTTGACGCCCGTGGCTGTGCTGTAGTCGGTGGACCACTGCGACAGGACCGGGTACGGGAATGTCGCACCGGCGCCGGTGATCTCGGCCGCCAACGCGGCGCCCGCCATCAAGGCGCCTGCGGTCCCGATCGCGACGGACCGGGCGATTCGCTCGAGCATGCTGGGCTCCTCTGTTTTTTTATCGGACTGAAACTTATTCAATCTAGAAGCCGAATATGACAAGTCAGTTACATTGCGGTGCGATCTGCATGAATCCTCGCCGGATCTAACTGCCGATTCCGTTGTGGCGCAGCAGCGGGTCGATGCTCGGCGGCCGCCCGCGAAACGCCACGAACGACTCCATCGCCGGGCGGCTGCCGCCGACCGACAGGATCTCGTCCAGGAAGCGCGCGCCTTGGCGCGGGTCGAGCACGTCGGTGAGCTCCTCGAACGCGGCAAAGCAGTCCGAGGACAGCACCTCGGCCCACAGGTAGCTGTAGTAGCCGGCCGCATAACCGCCCGAAAAGATGTGGGTGAAGCTGTTGGCGCTGCGGTGCTCGGGCGGCGGGATGACCACCGCGACCTGCGAGCGCACCTGGCGCGCCAGCGCCTGCAGGGCGGCACCGTCGGCCCGCTCCGGGTCGAACTCGCTGTGCAGCCCGAGGTCGAACAGGGCGAACTCGAGCTGTCGAACCAGGTGCATCCCGCTGTGAAAATTGCGGGCGGCCAGCATCCGCTCGAACAGCGGCCGCGGCAGCTGCGCGCCGCCGTCGACCTGCTCGGTGAGTTCCTGCAACCCCTGCCACTGCCAGCCGAAGTTCTCCAGGAACTGGCTGGGCAGCTCCACCGCGTCCCATTCGACTCCGTGGATCCCGGCCACGGCCGGCTCGTCCACACGCGTGAGCATGTGATGCAGGCCGTGCCCGAACTCGTGCAGCAGCGTGAGCACTTCGTCGTGGGTCAGCAGCGCCGGCCGCCCCGGCACCGGCCGTGAGAAGTTGCAGGTCAGGAACGACACCGGCGTTTGCAGCCCCGAGCCGTGCCGCCAGCGGCTGCGGGCGTCGTCCTGCCAGGCGCCGCCCTGCTTGTGGTCGCGCGCGTACAGGTCCAGGTAGAACTGCCCGATCAGCTCGCCACCGGGCGTCTCGATCCGGTAGAAGCGCACATCCGCGTGCCACACCGGGGCCTGGTCGGGGCGGATCCTGACCGAGAACAGCCGCTCGATCAGCGCGTACAGCCCTTGCAGCACGCGCGTTTGCGGAAAGTAGCGCTTCAGTTCCTGCTCCGAATAGTCGTAGCGGGCCTGCCGCAGCCGCTCGGCCGCAAACGAGATGTCCCACGGCGCCAGTTCCGGCAAGGCGAGCTCGTCGGCCGCGAAGCGGGCGAGCTCGGCCAGCTCGCGCTGCGCCTGCGGGCGCGCGCGGCGCACCAGATCGTGCAGGAACTGGGCGACCTCCGGGACCGACTGCGCCATCTTCGGCACCAGCGACAGCTCGGCGAAGTTGCCGTAGCCGAGCAATTGCGCGTGCTCGCGCCGCAGCCGCAGCAGCTCCAGCATCAGCGGCGTGTTGTCCCATTGCGCCGGTCCGAACTCGGAGGCGCGCGTGGTGTAGGCGCGGTACAGGCGCTCGCGCAGGCCGCGATCGTGCGCATACTGCAGCGCCGGCAGGTAGCTGGGAGCGTGCAGCGTCACCTTGTAGCCGCTGCGGCCGTCGGCGCGCGCGGCCTCCTGGTATTGCTCGAGCACGTCCTCCGGGATGCCCGCCACCTGCGCCGGATCGTCCAGCACCAGCGCGAAGGCGCCGGTGGAATCGAGCACGTTCTCGGCGAAACGGGTCGCAATCTGCGACTCGCGCTCCCGCAGCGCGCGCAGCCGCTCGCGCTGTGCGGCCGGCAGCTCTGCGCCGCCCAGCCGGAAATCGCGCAACTCGTTCTCGACAGTGCGCCGGCGCGCCGCGCTCCACCGGCCGAACTGCGGCTGCTTCGCCATGCTGCGGTACTTTTCGTACAGCGCCAGGTTCTGCGACAGCTCGGTCCAGAACTGGGTGAGCTTGGGCAGGTTAGCGTTGTACTGGGCGCGCAGCGCGGGCGAGTCGGCCACCGCGTTCAGGTGCGAGACAGCGGCCCAAGCGCGCGTGAGCTGCTGAACGTCCCGCTCCAGCGCCAGCACCACCGTGTCCCAATCGGCCGGCGTGGCCGGATCGGTGACGCGCTGCACCGCGCTTCGGCACTGCGACAGCAGCCGCTCGATGGCGGCTGTCACGTCGCCGGGCCCGATCCGATCGAACGCGATCGGCGCATCGAAGCGAAGCAGCGGATTGGCGGGCGAACCGGCTTCTCCGTCGGGCGACATGGCACCTCGTGCGGTGGGTGGTGCTCGGAAGGTCGCGGCAGTCTACCCGGGGGCCATTTCCGTGATATGAAATAGATACTCACAATTTGAAACTCACCCTCGCGGCTGCTAGAGTGCCAAAGTCCGCTTTTCTTTGGGCGCCGTTGCCGCGGCGCCGAGCACCCTGCGCGAGGTGACCCGATGTCCGCAAATCCGATTGCATTGGCCGCCAACGATCCCGATAACGTCGAGACGCAGGAATGGCTCGACGCGCTCGCCACGGTGATCGAGCAGGAAGGCCCGCAGCGAGCCCATTACCTGCTGGAACGCCTGGTCGAGCAGGCGCGGCGCTCCGGGGTCGACATTCCGCTGTCGGCCTCGACCGCGTATATCAACACGATTCCAACCCACCTGGAGGAGCACTCGCCGGGAGATCCGGCGCTGGAAGAGCGCATCCGCTCCTACGTGCGCTGGAACGCGATGGCGATGGTGGTGCGCGCCAACCGGGGCGAGGGCGATCTGGGCGGCCACATCGCCAGTTACGCGTCGGTCGGCACGCTGATGGAGGTCGGCTTCACCCACTTCTGGCACGCTCCCGACGCCAGCCATGGCGGCGACCTGATCTACATCCAGGGCCATTCTTCCCCGGGCGTGTACGCGCGCGCCTTCCTGGAAGGGCGCATCAGCGAGGAGCAGCTGGTGAATTTCCGGCGCGAGGTCGACGGCAAGGGCGTGAGCTCGTATCCGCATCCGAAGCTGATGCCGGATCTGTGGCAGTTCCCGACCGTGTCGATGGGGCTGGGCCCGATCCAGGGCATCTACCAGGCCCGTTTCCTGAAGTACCTGCAGGCGCGCGGCCTGGCCGATACGGCCCAGCGCAAGGTCTGGGTGTTCTGCGGCGACGGCGAGATGGACGAGCCCGAGTCGCTCGGCGCCATCGGGATGGCGGCGCGCGAGCGGCTGGACAACCTGATTTTCGTCGTCAACTGCAACCTGCAGCGGCTGGACGGCCCGGTGCGCGGCAACGGCAAGATCATCCAGGAGCTCGAGGGTGAATTCCGCGGGGCCGGCTGGAACGTGATCAAGGTGATCTGGGGCTCCTACTGGGATCCGCTGCTCGCGCGCGACACCGATGGTCTGCTGCGCACGGTGATGGAGGAGACGGTCGACGGCGAGTATCAGAATTACAAGGCCAACGACGGTGCGTACGTGCGCAAGTATTTCTTCGGCAAGCAGCCCAAGCTGCTGGAAATGGTGTCGCGCATGACCGACGAGGACATCTGGCGGCTGAACCGCGGCGGCCACGATCCGCACAAGATCTACGCGGCCTATGCGGCCGCCTCGCGCCACACCGGACAGCCCACGGTGATCCTGGCCAAGACGGTCAAGGGCTACGGGATGGGCAAGATCGGCGAGGGCAAGAATCCGACCCACCAGCTGAAAAAACTCGACACCGAGGCGGTGCGCGAGTTCCGCGATCGCTTCCGCATCCCGGTGCCGGACGGCAAGCTCGATGAATTGCCGTTTTACCGACCCGAGGAGAACTCGCCCGAGATGAAGTACCTGCACGAACGGCGCCGCGCGCTGGGCGGGTACCTTCCGCAGCGCCGCCGCCGCGCCGACGAAACCCTGAAGGTGCCGCCGCTGGAGACGTTCTCGGCGCTGCTGGAGGCGACCGCGGAAGGCCGGGAGATCTCTACCACACAGGCGTTCGTGCGCTTCCTGACGCAGCTGGTGCGCGACAAGGAGCTCGGCCCGCGCGTGGTGCCGATCATCCCGGACGAGGCGCGCACGTTCGGCATGGAGGGCATGTTCCGGCAGCTGGGCATCTTCTCGCAGCACGGCCAGCTGTACGAGCCGGTCGACCGCGATCAGGTGATGTACTACCGCGAGGACAAGGCCGGCCAGATCCTGGAGGAAGGCATCAACGAGGCCGGCGCCACGAGCTCGTTCATGGCGGCCGCCACCAGCTATTCGAGCAACAACCGGATCATGCTGCCGTTTTACATCTTCTACTCGATGTTCGGCTTCCAGCGCGTCGGCGACCTGGCCTGGGCGGCCGGCGACATGCAGGCGCGCGGCTTCATGCTGGGCGGAACCAGCGGCCGCACCACGCTGAACGGCGAGGGCCTGCAGCACCAGGACGGCCACTCGCACATCCTGGCCTCGACCATTCCGAACTGCGTTTGCTACGACCCGACGTTCGCCTACGAGGTGGCGGTGATCCTGCGCGATGGCGTGCGCCGGATGGTCGAGGAGCAGGAAAACGTCTGGTACTACGTGACGCTGCTCAACGAGAACTACCCCCACCCGGGCCTGCCGCGCGGGCAGGAGGCCGCGCTGCTCAAAGGCATGTACCGGCTGCGCGAGGGCCCGGCCGGCAGCGGCCGGGGCCAGTCGATCGCCCGCGTGCAGCTGCTGGGCAGCGGGGCGATTCTGCGCGAAGTGCTGGCCGCGGCCGAGCTGCTCGAATCGGACTGGGGCGTGGCGGGCGACGTGTGGAGCGTGACCAGCTTTACCGAGCTCAGGCGCGACGGCCTGGACGCGGAGCGCTGGAACTTGTTGCATCCGGCCAGCCGGCCGCGCAAGGCGTATGCGACCGAGGCGCTGGAGCGAACCGCCGGGCCGATCGTCGCCTCGACCGACTACATGCGCCTGTTCGCCGACCAGATCCGCCCGCTGATGCCGCAGGGGCGTGCCTACCGCGTGCTCGGAACCGACGGCTTCGGCCGCTCCGACACCCGTCAGAAGCTGCGGCAGTTCTTCGAGGTCGACCGCCACTACGTGACGGTGGCCGCGCTCAAGGCGCTGGCCGAGGAAGGCGCCGTCGCCGTCGGCCAGGTGGCCGAGGCGATCAAGCGGTACGGCATCGACCCGGAACGTCCGAATCCATGGCTCGTATGAACTTCCTGAGGATGTGAAGAGGAGAGCATCCAGTGGGCAACATGGTCGAAGTCAAGGTTCCCGACATCGGCGACTTCAAGGACGTCGAGGTCATCGAACTGCTGGTGCATCCCGGAGACCGGATAAAACCCGAGCAGTCGCTGATCACGGTCGAGTCCGACAAGGCCTCGATGGAGATTCCGTCTCCGATGGCCGGCGTCGTGCGCGAGGTGAAGGTCAAGCTCGGCGACAAGGTCTCGCAGGGCTCGCCGATCCTGGAGCTGGAGCCGGCCGCCTCCGCCGAAGCTTCGGCGACCAAGGTCGCCGAAGCTCCGGCTACGGCGGCCAAGGCCGCTATCGCGACGCCCCCGGCCGCTGGGGCCCCCACCGCGAAGCCTCCGGCGGGCTCGCCCGCCGTAGCCGCGGCGCAAGCCGCGGCGCAGGCGGGATCGCCGCCATCGACCGAATTTGCGACCGAGATGGGAGCGCGTCCCGACATCGAGCAGCTCGCCCAGGCGACTTCCCCGCGAGCCCACGCATCGCCCTCGGTGCGGCGCTTCGCGCGCGAGCTCGGCGTGGACCTGGCCCGGGTCAAGGGTTCCGGCCCCAAGGGCCGCATCTGCAGGACGACGTGCGCGCCTTCGTGAAGTCGGCGCTGGCCGGCGGTGCGCGGCCGGCCGCCGCGCCGGCCGCCGGTATCGGGCTGAACCTGCCGCCCTGGCCGCAGATCGATTTTGCGAAATTCGGTCCGATCGAGCGGGTCGAGCTGTCGCGCATCCGCAAGCTGTCGGGGCCGAACCTGCTGCGCAACTGGGTGTCGATTCCGCATGTGACCAATCATGAGGACGCCGACATCACGGAGCTGGAGGCGTTCCGGGTCCAGTTGAACAAGGAAGGCGAGAGCTCGGGCGTGAAGCTGACGATGCTGTCGTTCCTGATCAAGGCGTGCGTGGCGGCGCTGAAGAAGTTCCCGCAGGTCAACAGCTCGATCGATCCGGGCGGCGAGGCCCTGATCCTGAAGCGGTACTTCCATATCGGCTTTGCCGCCGACACGCCCAATGGGCTGGTGGTGCCGGTGCTGCGCGATGCCGACCGCAAGGGGGTGATGGAACTGGCCACCGAGGCGGCCGCGCTCGCGGCCAAGGCGCGCGAAGGCAAGCTCACGCCATCGGATATACAGGGCGGGACCTTTTCGATCTCGTCGCTCGGCGGCCTGGGAGGAACCTACTTCACGCCGATCATCAACGCGCCCGAGGTCGCGATCCTGGGGGTGTCCCGGTCGGCGATGCGGCCGGTGTGGGACGGCAAACAGTTCGTGCCGCGGCTGATCCTTCCGCTGTCGCTGTCCTATGACCATCGGGTCATCGACGGGGCGGGCGCCGCCCGATTCAACTCGTATCTGGCGCAGGTGCTGTCCGATTTCCGGCGCGTACTGCTATGACGGTGGCGATCGTGCCGATCGAGCTGCGGCACATCGAGAGCCTGACCGAATGCGTGGGGGAGGTGGCGCGCGAGCGGCGCTTCCTGGCGATCGTCGAAGGCTTCGCGCTGGACCAGACGGCGGCCTGGGTCGCGGCCGACCGCCTGCGCGGCAATCCGTTCCTGGTCGCGCTCGATCAGGACCGGGTCGTGGGCTGGTGTGAAGTGCGGCGCGACCTGTTGCCGGGCCGGGCGCATACGGGGCTGCTCGGCATGGGGTTGCGGGCGCTGTATCGCGGCCAGGGGCTGGGGCGGCGACTGCTGGAGCAGGCGCTTGCGGCCGCGCGCGGGCGCGGTCTTGAACGGATCGAGCTGCTGGTGCGAAGCCCGAACGCGCAGGCGATCCGCCTGTACGAGCAGACCGGATTTCGCGAGGAAGGACGCAAGCGCGACGCGGTGCGGCTGGACCATGGTTCGGAGGACGAGGTGCTGATGGCGCTGCACCTGGGGAGGAACGACTGATGGGTGAACGGTTCCAGGTCAAGGTGCCCGATATCGGCGACTTTCACGACGTGACGGTCATCGAGATCCTGGTGAAGCCGGGCCAGCAGATCCAGGCCGAGCAGTCGCTGATCACGCTCGAATCGGACAAGGCTTCGATGGAGATTCCGTCTCCGAAGGCCGGCATCGTGCGCGAGCTGCAGTTGAAGCTGGGCGACAAGGTGTCGGAGGGCTCGCCCATCCTGGAGCTGGAAACGGCCGATGTTGCCTCCTCCGCCAAGGCTCCGGAGGCTGTAGCCCCCGCCGCCACTTCCGTCGCGGCTGCGGCGGCCCGGGCTGCGGCGGCCTTGGCGCAGCCGGCCGCGCCGGCTCCGCCGTCGGTCGCTGCGGCGGCGGCGCGGGCCGCCGGGGCCCTGGCCGAACCGGCCGAGGGCGCAGCTCTGGAGTGCGACGTGATGGTGCTCGGCTCCGGCCCGGGCGGCTATTCGGCCGCCTTCCGCGCCGCTGACCTGGGCCGGCGCGTGGTGCTGGTCGAGCGTTATCCGACGCTGGGCGGCGTGTGCCTGAACGTGGGCTGCATCCCGTCCAAGGCCCTGCTGCACGTGGCCGCGGTGATCGACGAGGCCGCGCACTTCAATGCGATCGGCGTCGGATTTAATACGCCGTCGCTCGATCTGGAGAAGCTTCGCCGCCACAAGCAGTATGTGGTCGGACGGCTGACCGGAGGCCTGACCGCGATGGCGAAGATGCGCAAGGTCACCGTGCTGCGGGGCTCGGGCCAGTTTTACGATTCGCACCACCTGGACGTGGTGTTGACCACCGGGGACGGCCGCGCCGAAAGCGGCGAGCATCAGCGCGTGCGCTTCGAGCAGGCCATCA
>Ga0210409_10003018_pt1 | contig 19362 bp, 22 predicted proteins | sample IncBWH17MmetaG_FD_161649 | JGI IMG/M metagenome (GOLD analysis project Ga0210409, IMG submission 161649) | Forest soil microbial communities from Barre Woods Harvard Forest LTER site, Petersham, Massachusetts, United States - Inc-BW-H-17-M | ecosystem: Environmental > Terrestrial > Soil >... | reverse complement strand
GAACTAAACCGCTTCGCGGTAGCCTGACGGCGGTTCGCCTCCGGTCGTGGCTAGGGCTGTGGAGTTGCCCGAGCAACTGGCTCAAGGAGAGTGTCTTGGCGTATGACTACATTACGCCAAAAACTCATCGACGAGATCCAACTGCGTGGATTCTCAATTCATACCCAAGACTCGTACGTCCGTTCCGTCGCGGGCTTAGCCCGATTCTATCGTCGTTCTCCCGATAAAATCGAGGACGACGAGATCAAGACCTATCTTCTGCACCTGTTGCGGATCAAGAAGCTGGCCGTCAGCTCCCTTATCGTCGCCGTTAGCGCACTGCGCTTCTTCTTTGGTCAGGTCCTCCACCGTCCCACCGTCGCAATCGAACAGGCCTTGCCGCGGATGAAGAAGCCCGTGCTCCGACCTCGGGTCTACAGTGTCCAGGAACTGGAGAAACTGCTGGGCTGTCCGAAGCTCAATCGCAGACACCGCGCCCTGTTCATGACAATGTATGCGGCGGGACTGCGGGTCAGCGAGGCCTGTCAACTCCGCCTGGCTGACCTCCTTAGTGATCGGCACCAGATTCGTGTCGTTCAGGGCAAAGGCAAGAAGGATAGGTATACGTTGCTTTCGCCGCGTCTGCTGGAGGAGTTGCGCACCTATTGGCGCCTTTACCGGCCCAAGGATTGGCTGTTTCCCAGCACCCTGTTTCCTGATCGTCCCATCACCCGTGAGGCCGTGGAACGCGCCTTCACGATGGCAGTCGCGCGGGTTGGCCTGCCCGATCGCGGCGGTCCGCATTGTCTACGGCATAGTTTCGCCACCCATCTACTCGAAGCGGGAGTCGACCCGCTGACGCTTCAGCGACTGCTGGGCCACAGCAATCTCAGAACCACGACGACTTACCTGCATGTGCGCCAGGAGCGATTGGAACATATCAGCAGTGCGCTGGACCTGATCGATTTTGGCCGAGCTCGGCAGAGCGTCTAACACCCCATCGCGACGCCCCATGACCGGCGACTCGGTAGCCGGTCAGACGACCTCGCTCTCGTTGGGCCAAGTCGTGCGGGCCGCACTGCCTGATTTCGCCAAAACGCATCGTCTGCCGGTTCATCACTGGAAGGTCCTTCGCGCCATTGCCATGTGTCACACTGCGGCGCTGGGTGGCCACCAGTACCGGTGTGCTCACTGTGGAAAGGAACACTTCGTGCCGCACTCCTGCGGCAACCGGCACTGTCCGAGTTGCCAAAAGCTCAATGGCGCCCAGTGGCTGGAGCAACAGACCGAACATCTGTTGCCCATCCCTTACTTTCACGTCGTGTTTACCCTTCCGCACGTACTCAACGCGCTCATCCGGCACAACCAAGCAAGCCTCTACTCCTTGCTGTTCTGCAGTGCCACGGCCACTCTGTTGGAGTTCGCGCGCAACAACCTCCAGGCCACTTTGGGAATCACCGCGGTGCTGCATACCTGGGGGCAGAACCTCGGCGACCATTATCACCTCCACTGCGTTGTCACCGGAGGCGGGTTATCCCTGAATGGGCAATCCTGGGTGCCGCTGGACCCCAAGTGGCTGTTCTCCGTGCGTGCGTTATCAGAAGTTTTCCGAGCCAAGTTCCGCGACGGCTTGCAGCAACTTTTTAACGAGGGCCAGTTGCAGTTCCCCAGTTCGGAGCCGCGTCCCGGCGAGCCGGTTGCCTTTGCCCGGTGGCTTGGTCAGGCCTGTGAGCACAAATGGGTCGTCTATACCAAACGACCCTTTGCCGGTCCGCAGGCCGTGCTCGCCTATTTGTGCCGCTACACTCACCGGGTCGCTATTACCAACCGCCGATTGCAGGCTCTGGATCTCCAAAGCGGAACGGTCACCTTTGGCTATAAAGACTATGCTCACGGCAGCCAACTGCGATCGATGACCCTTTCACTGCAAGAGTTCCTGCGGCGGTTCTGCCTGCACATTCTGCCTCCACGTTTCGTAAAGATCAGGCATTACGGTCTGCTTGCGAACCGAGATCGTCCCGCCCGCATTGCTCAAGCTCGAGCGCTTTTAGACCAGGCCCCGGTAGGATCCGAGGAGTCCAAGGAAACGCCGCTGGCCATCCAGCATGCAGAGCCTCCGCCGCTAGTCTGCCCTCACTGCGGCCAGCGCGCTCTGGTCTTGATCGGCATCATCGACCGACCGAAAGCTCCGACAACTTTCGATAGCTCATGAAATCCGCGACCAAACCTTGCCGATCGTTTGTTGCGCGCCAACCCGACTTCAGATGGGAACAGGTCGGCTTGTCGGGCTTCACCCCAGCACGACCATCTTTTGGCTCGCCACAGCCTTCAAGAGCGTTTCCGCTCTTGCGCCATCCCCGTCATGGTCGCTCTCGGTGTGTCCGCTCGGTCATTTACTGTCGACAAGGCGTGCTCCCGAGCCATCAGCCCCTCCTGGCACCACCTCCAGGCCAATGCTTTCTCCTGTAGGGTGTTCCCAGATCACCGGCTCAGCGGTTCAGTTCAATGGCAGTGTATCCGCAATGGTTCGGCGATCGCCCAACTGCTTTCCCAGGCTTGTGGCCGAACCATTACGGATACACCACTAAGCATTATGCCGAGCTCGGCATAAGGGGTATTTTCTGTAGCGTTTGATAATGCCGAGTGATCGGGCGGTTCTTCAAAATCATTGAGGAACCGCCCTTTTTTCATTTTTTCCAGTCGGCATTATTAGAGGGCTTGCAGGAAGCCCAAGAGCTGGTCCGGCGGACGATACCGGCCGCGCCCACCTCGGAACGGCTCCGTTTTAGCGAGAGCCTTTTCTTTCAGTTCGATGTTGGAGTGGAGGTAGATTTGCGTGGTATCCATGGACTCATGCCCAAGCCACATCGCGATTACCGACCGGTCCACGCCGTGTTGGAGGAGGTTCATCGCGGTGCTGTGGCGCAGAACATGCGGGGAAACACGTTTGTCTTTTAATGTCGGGCACTTGACTCGCGCGTTGTTCACGTGTTGAGCCAGGATGTATTGGACCCCATCGCGGCTTAAAGGTTGACTGCGGGCATTTGTGAACACTTCATCGCCGGGCTGGCCGTTCCGCTCCCGCAGCCATTGACGCAACGCGTTGACGACCTCTTTGCGTAGGGGGATGCAGCGCGTTTTGCGTCCCTTACCGGTGCAGCGGACGTGAGCGCCAGCCTCCAAAGTCACGTCTTGGCAGCGGAGACCAATCAGTTCCGAGACACGCAAACCTGTCTGTAGGGCGACGAGGAGGAGTGTTCGGTCCCGGCGACCAGACCACATGGTTTGATCCGGTCCGGCTAAAACCGCCTCACTTTCGGCTCGGGTCAGAAAGTCCACAGGTTTTTTCACACAACGTTTGCTTTTGATGGCCAAGACGCGTTGCGCTACCGCTGCGGCGCTAGGTTCGTGGAGGGCGACATAGGTGAAGAACGAGTGGATTGCCGCCAGCCGGACATTTCGACTGCGCACAGAGTTGCCGCGCTCTCTTTCCAAGTAATCAAGGAAACGGGCGATGAATGCGGCATCCAGATCCTGAACCGCAAGCTTGGCCGGTGGTTTTTTCAGACATCGCTCGGCGTAGGCGATCAGAAGACAAAAGGCGTCGCGATAGTTTGCTATGGTCAATGGACTCGCGTTGCATTGTCCCATCAAACGGTCGGTGAAAAAGCCCTGCAATAATTCGGAGAAGGTCGCTGCGGGCTTCATGCTGTTCCTTTCTCCGCCCGCTCCCATCGAAGCGTGGCCAGTTTCAACAGCTCGGGAACGGCGGAAAGATACCAATAGGAGTCGCGCACATGAACGTGACCCAAGTAGGTGGCCAATTCAGGCAGATGCGCTTCAACGTCGGCACCGGATTGATACCAGTTCAACAGCGTGCGGATGGCAAAGTAATGCCGCAGATCATGGACACGCGGTCCGCGCAGGTCACCTGGTTTGCGCAATCCAATTTGGCAGGCGATTAAAAGGAACCAACGGTTGACGTATGGCCGCATAATGGCGGAGTGCATCGACCGTCGAGGAATGAAGCGGAACGATCCTCGATTTGTTCCCTTTGGCCATGCGAACGGTCAGGAGCGCCCGCTTCAAGTCAACATCTCTACAATCCAACGCAAGCGCTTCACCGACCCGCATCCCTGTCACTGCCAGTAATCCGAATAGGGTCGCCAGCGTGGGGCCTTTTATCTGACCGGACGGATCAATCTGGCGTGCCGCATTGATCAGGCGCTGAACGTCCTCGTCGGTGTAGTGGTATGGGTCTCGCCGACAAAGATGATATGGAAGGAGCTTTTGCGCGGGAACTTCCGTGCGAGCATCGTATGCATTCACATAAGCGGCAAACCGGCGTACGACAGTCAGACGACTGCCGCTCTGCGCCGGTTTAATGTTCGGCCGCGCAGCCCACCGAACGGCCAGTTTTGAGGTGATAACGCCGGTGCCCTCCTGTTCGACGAAATGAACGAAATTGCGGAGGAAAAATTCCGCTTCTTGAAGTTTGATCCCAACTGGCGGCGAAGCTTCAAATAATCTTTCAGGTGCTGGGCCAGGTTTTTCATTGGGCACCTCCGATCCACGGCAGGGCTAGCGGTCGCAAAGCGCCAAAATCAACCTTCGCATAGATTTCGGTTGTTTGAGGTAGTTGATGGCGGAGCACCTGACCGATCTGCGCCAGGGATGCGCCATTGCGCAACAGCCCCGTAGCCAGCGAGTGGCGCAACACGTGCGCACCACGATGAGCCGGACTCAAGTCAAGGTGGATCAGCGCCATTCGAACGAGATTGCTGACACACTGGGGACCGGCGAAGCCCTCGAAAGGGGCCTTGCATTGAATGAACACACGCCGGGACGAACACCCAGGGCGGGCCTTTTGCAGGTATTCTGCCAGAGATTGACCGACGTCTTGCAGGAGCGGGAGCCGGTCCACGCGGGCACCCTTGCCTCGAACCAGCAATTCTCCAGCCCGCCAGTCGATGTCATCCAAAGTCAATTGAGCAACCTCGCCCGCGCGAAGACCCAGTCGAGCCAACAAAAGGAAAATGGCATAATCCCGTTTGCCGATTTTCCGCCGCTGGTCGCACGACCTCAATACTCTTTCAACTTCCCGCGCCTCCAGATAATGAGGCAGTTCCGCTAGGCGTCGATGGGGCACTGACGGCACCGCCGCAGCCAGATTCGTCGGGATTCTGCCCTTTTGAAAAAGGAAGTTGAAGAAACTACGCAACACCGTTGCTGTCAGTTGAACAGATCGCTGGCCGCGATTGGAACTATCATGCAAAAGAAAATCAGTGACATCCCCGGCTCGCAGTTTCTTGAGGTAGACTTTCCCCGTAGGAAAGCGTTCGAACAAAAAACGACAGGCCACCTCGAGATAATTTTCCGTGCTGGATGGCATCAAGCCGCGCTCTCCCAAAAGGAAGCTCTCATATTCCTCACAAAGAAGATCGGTATCACTGCCAGTCCCGGTTTCCGGTGGAGGGGCCACAACGTTGGCTTCGCGGAGATGCCGAAGTAAAAGGGCGGTGGTGGTTTGATCTCCAACGTGCCGTTTAAGGCACTTCCATCGGGACTTGAAAAACGCGGCGACTTGCCTCTCATTCAATTCGCTGAGTGGGACCCGATGTTGCTGCAGCCACCGGCTCAACTTCGCAACCAATCGGACTTTAAGCCACCCGGTCCCGCTGCAATAACCTTGCTGGGAAACCAGAGTTGCGAGGCTCGGCAAGTGCGGACCAAGGGGGCCGACCTGCAAGTGTTGCAGGTCTTCAGGACGCGGATTAAAACGAACAATCATAGATGTCATTCCTTTCTTTTGGGTTGAGGTTCGAAAGGAAATGACACGCGGATAAGGCCGAGTTGAAAACTGAAAAAAAGGGCGATCCCTCAATGATTTTAAGCAACCGCCGGGTGCCTTTTCTGCGCGAACCTCAGCTTCCCAAACTGACCCAGGTGGAGAGTGAAGGCTAAGTTGCGCGCGGAAGTTCCCGGTTCCTTCGGGAAAGGGATGACCAGACAGGATGAGCACCACAAACTGCGAAACCAGCAGCAACAACTCCGACCATGACAAACGGCGGGCGGGCGGCGCGTTCGAGCAAGCCCGCGTACCAGAGGGAGATTACACCTGCCGCGAAGACAAAAGGCATGAACCAAGCGATTAAGAGTGAGACGCTTCGCGAACGCGGCATGATCCACGCGTTCGAAAGGCTGCCGCTGAAAGATAGTACCCCTCCGGCTATCGGCAAACGGACCAGTATCTCAGATCCTGACTCTAAGGCGTTTCTCACCACGAACGCGCCGGGATCACGCATGCCGCTCGCGACGAAAGCTTCGTGGAGCCACGCTGTCGCATGCGCTTCAAAGAGGAGATTCAAGGTTAAAGCGAAACTGAGCAAAATCATCACCCCTACCGACCCGCACCATAACCCTGCTACCACGCCCAACTTGATGGATCGAGTGCGCTCCCGCGCGGCGGACCCTGCTGCACCCAATAGCGCTAGCATCAGCAGCGTCGAGCCGGCCCCGCGCGCAAACTGCGCCGTTCTGTTGCTGTCCAACCCGAACCACTCGATCGCATGGCTCAAGATGAGAATCAGGCCCAACATGATACCGGTTTGCGCTCCCGCAATGAGTGCATTCCTGACCTCAGGACGTCGTTGCCGCCATCCCCATAAGGAAAAAACACTGTAGCCGGACATTAGCGCGATGTCCGTAATGAATAGCCCGCTTCCGAGACTCGCAGGATGACGGCCAACGCTGAGGATCATCAACAGAAGCACAAGCAACGAGCCAAGGACTGCAAATCCTCCTAGGGTGCGGTCTTTCGCAAGGCAAACAATAATTCCTAACAACGCTTGCCGCCAGAACCAAGCTGTGGAACGTCCTTCTCGATACTGCTCAATAAGATCGCCGGCCAGAGCATCGCCGTGTGGACCCGGAGCGAGCCTCTCCAATAACCTCGTTGCCAAGATCGGCGGTGGTGAGGTTTTCATCGTGTTCCTCCTTGCAAAGCGGGGATATCTTGCCACAGCTTGATCAGGGTACCTTGCGTGTCGCGAACTTGACGCAGGCCCTTTTCAGTAATGCGGAAATAACGCTTGGCCCGCCCGCCACGCTCCGGCGTCGGTTCACCCACTTCTGACGCCACGAGACCCTTTTCCTCCAGACGCTCCAGAGTGGCGTAGACGCTGCCCACCAGTACTTCACGGTTCGTGCTCTCCTCAATGGCTCTGGAAATAGGAACTCCATAGGCTGCGTTGCCCAAACGGATGACGGCCAGCATAACCATCAGCTCAAAATTTCCAGGCGCCTCGCGGGACATATCTACAACTATAAAGAGGAAATCAACCCAAAGCAAGTGCTAAATGGCGATGCCGTGCCTCCCAAGCGTGGGATTAATGCCGAGTTGTCGGCGTGAAAAAAAGGGCGGTTCCTCAATGATTTTGAAGAACCGCCCGATTACTCGGCATTATCAAATGCTACAGAAAATACCCAAGACTTCGAAGACTTGTATGGTTTGGATGCCCTATGATTACGTGGTCGAGAACTTCGATTTTAAGCAGTTGACCAGCTCGAATGAGGTCGCGGGTGATCTTGATGTCGGCCTCGGACGGAGTCGCCTCACCGCTAGGATGATTATGCGCGATTACGATTGCTGCGGCGCTCGCCATAACAGCCAGCCTAAAGATTTCCCGGGGATGGCAAAGAATTGTATCCAGCGTCCCAATGGACACCAGGTAATGCCCCTTAATGCGTCGACGAGTGTTGAGGATTAGAACCACCAGACATTCACATTCAGGATTGAAGTAAGGATGATCGGGGATATGCGCTCTCCAATAAGCGGCTGCCTCGTCTGGAGTTTCGCACCGTTCCATATTTTCAGGCATCGGGCATTCTCGAAGTGAAACAATTTTCCATTCCTGCGGGTGAGCCGGGAACTTAATCGGCTTGATGATTTGATTGATGGGCTGCGGAGCGATTGCGGGGCATCCTGTCGAGGTGAGGTTTTCCGTCGTGTTCATTTTTTGCCTTTCGTTTTGAAGGAGCGGGACTGCTCTCTTCACCTCCACTCCCCGAGAGAGCAGCCCCGCTCCGGACGAAAGGCACCCGCCCGCGCCCGCGCCGTCGGGCGGCGGAGCATCAGCAACTGAGTGACGGCAGGCGCAAACTCCCCAAATTCCTTTTCGCCTGCCGGCACGATGTTGCGCGGAGCAACCAGAGGCGCGGGTGCGGATGGGATGAACGCGATGGAAATCTCATCGGCGGATGGTCACTGCCTCTGGTGAATGTTTGTCATCACGTGCGCGTTGATGTATGAGTTCACCGTGAAGAAGATTTCTTTCCGTGAAGTTAAGAAACAGGAAGCGCGAAGCCGAATGGCAGCTATCCGCAAGGCGCGGCGCAGTCCCCAGGCGGCGGCAGACCAACAACGTCGCGCTTCACTAGTGGGAAATGGTGCGAAGTGGCGCATTACCAATCTCAAGCAAGTTGCCCAAGCCATCGCCAACTTGCCATAGGCGCAGGCTGACGTTCCTGCGTGCCTTGAAACAACTCATGCCTGCGAGCTTGAATATTCGATGGCAGCAGCCAATTTATGATCCATGATTGAAGTTAAGCAATCGGCGGGCGACGAATGGGTGGTCAGCGTCAAGAGCACCGTTACCACTCATCATCGTGTGCGGGTGGCCAAAAAAGATGTCGAACGCCTGGCTGAGGGCCGGCCCCTCGAAGAACTGCTCCAAGAGAGTTTCCGGTTTCTTTTGGAGCGCGAGCCGAATACCTCAATTCTCCCGTCATTTGATCTGCCTGTGATCGGTCGCTATTTCCCGGAATACGAGCGGGAAATCCAAACCCGGCTTCAGCGAGCGCACTGATGCTCCAGCGATCCTTTTAACAATAATCTCGCGACCTCGGACTTCGCTCATCTACCACGCACTGGACGGCCTTCATGTCACCAGCCCCAGGTCAATTCTGAACGTGCGAGATCAAACTTCAGACCTGGTTTTTGAACCACCGATGCTCGCCACCTTGGTCAGGACGCTTCCGGAGGGGCAAGAGTGGGAATATGAGGTAAAACTAGACGGCTACCGGCTGGAGGCCATCAAGGATGGTGAAAAGGCTCGGCTTTATTCCCGCCGTGGAAACGACTTCACGAAAAAGTTCGCCCGGATCGCGTCGGCCGTTTCCAGGATCAAAGAGGATTCCTTTATCCTGGACGGCGAGGCAGTGGCAGTAAACGAACAGGGTCGGCCGTCTTTCCAGATGCTCCAAAACCGCAGTTCCTTGCCACCCGGCTGGTCGCTAGTCTATTACGCTTTTGACCTGTTGCACTTGGACGGAAGGGACTTGAAAGGCCGCCCTTTAAAGGAACGGCGGGCTTTGCTGGAAAAGGTGATCGGCAATTCAGGCGTGCTGCTGTCCCAATCCCTTCCCGGGACTTTGAACCAGATCATGCAAGCCGTGAAACAGCATGGCCTTGAGGGCGTGGTCGCCAAACGCCTCGATTCAAAATACCTGGCCGGTGAACGAAGCAAGTCCTGGCTCAAGCTGCCCTTAAAACCCGGTCAGGATTTCGTTATCGGGGCATACCGCTTGGATGGGAGCCGATTGGAGTTGTTGCTGGTCGGCTACTTTGAAAACCAGAAGCTTTTGTTCGCCGGGAAGGTGCATCAAGGCTTGAATCCTGCGAACCGAAGGGCATTGCTTAAAGCCCTCCAGCCATTGCGTGTCGAAGAATGTCCGTTTGCGAACCTGCCGACCTTCAAAACGGGCCATTGGGGCGAGGGCGTTACCGGGGAGGAAATGGGGGATTATGTTTGGTTGCGACCCGAGACCGTGGCCGAAATCAAATTCGCCGAATGGACGCATGGTAGCGTCTTGAGGCACGCCGAGTTCGTGGCATTGCGCGACGATAAAGCTCCGAAGGAAGTGATCCGGGAGATCCCCCGAGGTTAACTACAGGCCCCTTGAAATTATCGTAAGAACGTTCAAACCAGTTCTCGCGTTTGGCTGAAAATGCGCGACCTTTAATTCGATGCACGGATTCCAATATCCCCTGCAAAATAACATCAAGCTGCCACCTGGCTCAAAAGACCTGGTTGTGATACGGATGACATTGAGATTCCCATCACTTTTTAGTTTCCATTTACCGACGTAGCGTTAACGCAGGTGTGGCAACTCATTGAGGAGTCGTCTTTGTTTTATCGGCGCTTCGTCCCGGGCTTGAGATTTTACCGCCGTTGCGTTCAAAGCTTAGGGTCCTTGCCTCCCATGCCGAAACCGCTTCCACTAAGAACGCTGCGAGCCGCGGAACCATCGGGTGGGGGGGTATCTTTCGGCTGTAAATTGCCAAGTCTGCTGAAGGCAACTCTGGAAGACCAGAGTCGTTTCCCAACACTACCATGCCTGGAGACACTGAAAGCGGGGACAAAACAGACAGCCCCAGGTCAGCTTCCACTGCAGTTTGTATGGCGTTTAAATTGCCACCAACGAAGACGATTTCGTAGGTTCGTCCCGCTTTTTGAAGCGCTTCAAGAGCAATCGGTCTGAAACGACATTTTGAGCTGAACATCACAAGTGGCAGCGGATCTGTTGCTGGATTGATTTCCGATTTTCGAGCTTTAACCCAAAGCATCTGCTCCTTTTGCAAAAGTGTTTCTTGGATGGAATGCGCGAGCTTGTATTCGGCCATCGCCGTGTAGCCGGCCGAGGCGATAACGAGATCGAAATTGTCGTCCTCCAAATCTTTGAGAAGGTCTTGCGTTAATCCGAGGTCTGAAAACACTTTTACTTTGGGAAAGAGCTTTTTGAACTCTACCAGCCACTGAGGCAGCAGTTGCGGGCCAAAATGGTCGACAACCCCCAATCGCAGCACAGCCTCCTTTTTTGGCTTCGCGACGCGTTGAACCATTTCTTGGTTCAAGTCCAAGAGTCGCCGCGCGTAACCAAGAACAATTTCTCCCTCTGCGCTCAATTCAAGGGGTTTAACCGTGCGCCGGAATAGACGGCACTTTAACTGTTCCTCAAGGCGTTTAATTTTGAGAGTAATTCCGGATTGTGTGACGTGCAGACGCTTTGACGCTTGGGTGAAGCCCCCGCTCTCAACGACGGTCAGCAAACAGCGAATCAAATCGAGATCTAGATCGGGAGGAGTGGTCATAATGACGATTTATTATAGGGGCAATAAAAACTCGCAATTTCTCAAATCAGATGCCGTATGGTTAACTTTAAATGTGAAAAAGACAATTGAACCATGAGGGTATTATGCCAAATCTTGCCGTTGATTTTCATTCTCTCCACGAACAAAAGGACGTTTTAATTCTTCCGAATGCTTGGGACGCAGGCAGCGCGAAGGTCATTGAAGATGCGGGGGCGAAGGCCATTGCTACTTCTAGCGCGGGTGTCGCCTGGGCGCTCGGTTCTACCGACGGTGACGTGCTTCCACCGAAACTCCTTGCGGACCTTACCGCCCGCATAACCGATGCCATCAGCATTCCTCTCTCTGTAGATTTCGAAGGGGGATACACAAGGAACCCGCAAAAAATTGGCGAGAATTTAGAGCCAATAATCGACGCGGGTGCTGTGGGCATCAATATCGAAGATGGAGAGGGAACACCGGACCTTTTGGCAAAGAAAATTGAAAAGGCGCGACAAGCCGCTGAAAGCTTGGGCGTGAATGTATTCATCAACGCACGAACTGACGTTTATCTGGCGGAGATTGGTACTCCCGAAAGCCGTGTTGGTGAGACCATCGAACGAGCTGCGCGTTATCGTGAAGCTGGAGCCAACGGGATTTTTGTTCCGGGACTCTCGGAGCCAGCGGACATTCAGGCTATCGCTGCGGAGGTCAAAATGCCCTTAAACGTCATGGCCGTTCCCGATCTTCCGGGCGCAAAGGAGTTGAAAAGGCTTGGTGTTCGCCGCTTAAGCTCAGGCACCGCCATTCCGCAATCGATCTGGAGTCGTGTCGCAGAATTGGCGAAAGGGTTCCTCGCAACTGGTGATTCAAAGCCGATGTTCAAAGACACCATGCCCTACGGTAAAATGCAAAAACTGTTCAACAAGTGAGTCTTTCGCTTAATCCACCAACTATCAAAAGAGAGATGTCAAGGGTTCGCCCGTTCGGGTCTTCGGCCCTTTCAGGCAAAATAGTTGACTCGGGTTTTGGCCGTCCTCGAAGTTGTGCGCGTAAGAGGGGTGAAATAATCTGGATTCGAGTGCCAGTGAAAGGGTTGTGGCCTGAGTTACGCGGAATGCTTGACAACCTCACGCAAGCGCTTGATTCTATGGGCGTTCGAGAGTTCTGAGCCTGTACGCCTCTGGTGGTGAGGGAGTAGTGCCGGAGTAGTGGTTTCCGCTTCTCCTGTTCGAAAAGAAACACCCGAGGCGCCGGTTGAAAACCGACCACCGCTCTTGATATAAATTCCTCGGACATGCATTGCGAAGAGAAATGTCCTCCGTAAGGTAGAATTTTTGGCACCCTTGCGGGCTCCTATCGGCAGTCATGCTCCGAGACCAAAGCTTCTGATTTTAACAATTCGCTGCTCTCCAGCTTGCTTCGTCCGGCTGGGAGATTATTTTCCCTCCCTAAGCAAATGCCCCAACGATATGCGAATTACAGACGCCCACAGGAAGAAGCTGTCCGAGATGATGCATTGGGCCTTCGTGGAAATTCGACTGCTCGGATCAACTGGCAAAGCGGAGCAGGCGGCCGACCTGGCTGACGCCTTCCACAACTTGCCCAAGGAAATGTGGAAAAGGGAGTTCAGCCTGGAGTATTTCCGTGATGCCTTCCTCGTCGATTACCAGGAGAAATATCCGGACGACCGCATCCGAGATTATATCGCAGTGGTGAACAGGATACTTGCCGAGGGGGAGGATTATCGGACCAACTGACATCACGTGAAAGAAACCATTATGGAGCCAGGAATTCCTGATGATAAATACGGTTGCTCCTGACTGTGCCTTTTGAAAGGCGCACCGGCGTTGCGAAAGATCCGATAAGCGCTTATCGTCTCCAACCGATTCAAATGCAAACCGCAGGAAACACCCGATCACATCGAACTAAAAAAGGGGACTGCGGGAGCTTCGAGAGGGGCTTCACTCTGATCGAGTTGCTGGTCGTCATCGCTATCATTGCCATCCTGGCGGCCATGCTCCTTCCGGCTTTGGCCAGGGCAAAAGAAAAGGCCAATCAAATCTCCTGCCTCAACAATCTGAAACAATGGGGACTGGCAATGGGAATGTATGCGGAGGACAACAACCAGTATTATCCGGCGTCGCGGGACCTACTTTATATCGCCAGTCCAGATCATAATCCGGTTTGGAGTGAAATGTATGCCGACGCAACGGCGTCACCGCCCATTGGGCTGTCTGACTGGTTCAATTCCCTTCCTCCCTATGTCGCCAGTCGTCCGCTCTGGCAATATGGAGCGAGCAGCTTGAGCAACAATGTTTTTACCTACTCCCGATCCATCTATATTTGCCCCACCGCCGCTGCGAGACCCTCCATTCCCCCGGATCCCAATTCGCTGACGGGTATCCAGCCGGGTGTCGGGCCGGGTCCCACCTTTAATTACGGCATGAACCAGCGCATCAATTTTAATCTTCCAAGTCCTGCCAATGTGCCAGAAACCCCGTTTAAGATCACCCAGGCCGTGCATCCCTCGGCTTTCGTCGTCTTCTCGGAGCAGCGGGTGCATCAAAGTGAAACCCCTTATTACGGCACCACTCCGCAAGATCTCAGCAGCACCTACAACTGGTGCAACCGTTTTTCTGGACGGCATAGTGCCGGCGGGAATATCGTCTTCGGTGACGCTCATGCGGCCTATTTCAGATACAGTTATGTAGTCGCTCAGGTCAGCGGCAAGATCGTCGATCCAAAAGATCCTGACGTCAATTGGGAGTTTGACGGCCAGTGAAATATCCTCAACCCACTCATTCCATTGAGCCGATTAATGATTCTCTTTCCATTTCATCTGAATGTGGTTAACTGAAGACTTCTAGAGACAACAGAGGAAAAACAATGAGAAACAAAATGATCGTCTCGGGATTACTCGCATGCGGGTTGCTGGCGAGCAGCATGGCGCTGAGCGCCGTCGCTGAAGAGAAATCGGAAAAGGCCGACAAAGCGAATCTGAAAGAACAAGCAACGGTGTCGAAATCCGAAGCCAAAAAACTCGCGTTGGCTGAGGTAAAGAAAAGGGGACTTCACCACGCCAGAATTAAGGAGGCCGAGCTGGAAAAAGAAAAGGGATTGGTCATCTGGTCATTTGATATTTCTACCAGGGGCACCAAAGACATCACCGAGGTTCAGGTAGATGCGAAGACGGGATCTGTCGTTTCGGTAACGACTGAATCCGCCCGCGACGAGGCGAAGGAGAAACAGGGCGGCAAAGAAAAGGAGGATGACGAGAAGAACGAAAAGAAGTAGCCAGGTCGTTTCAGCGCTACGTTTTTGACCGCTGCCAGGTCGCGCAGGTCCTTTCTAGTCTGTGGGCTTTTTGCGCCTTTTAATTGCCTGAGTCAGGTGTCCGGTGCGGCCTGACAAGGCTCGCTTTTCACGGTGGGGGTGGCTTTTCCGTCATGCCGGTTACACTCGAATTAGAGTTTGAAAGTTCTTACCCGTGAAGCTGATACACCCAAAGCCACGTTCAGTTTCATTCGAACCGCTGGTTGGATGATCCCAGGTTAGGCCCGGCTTCCTGACAGGGAAAAAAACTTGAACACATTCACTTTGTGGCGCAAAGTGAACCATGCGCAGAACATCACCACGGAACACAATTCTGAAGACTCCCAAATGAAACGTTCCCCCGATGAACCAGCCGAGCGCCTTTTGTTCACTCGCAATCTCGCTCGCCACCCTAGCCATGGTGCTTGGTCAGACCGCCTTATTCGGCGAAGTGCATGAGGCCGATGAGGGGGACCGCTGCCCATAACTTTCAGATAGTCATGCCTGCACGGGTACCGGTCGTGGCGTTCCTGGCAATCAAGTGGCTGCAACGAACTCCACGCCGGACATCAGAAGAGATCTATGAGCATTAATGATTCCGGTGAGATAACCTCTGCGTCGAGCCGGGGAAGGCCCAATCGTGGGTTCCTTGGCCTCCTGCGCGCAGTGGCCTTGGTCGCGGTGGTGGCTGGGGCCGCGGGCTCGGACGGTTTGATGCTCTATGCAGGTCACCGTAACGATTCCCGTATTCTGTTAGCGCTGTTTGCAATCTGGGTGATCTCGCCGTTCGTAGCGCTTGCATTGGCCAACATGGTTTCGAAGCGTTGGTCGGTTCTTACGCGAGCGACGCTTCATGGCGTGATGCTGATTCTTACGGTTGTCTCCTTGGCTATCTACGGGAACGCTGTTTCGATACCCCCAGGTTCGAGGCTCGCTGTCCCGTTCCTTGTCGTTCCCATGGGGTCATGGTTACTTATAACGATAGTTATCCCGCTTGCCGCGCTAATATCAGGCAGGCTGCCACGTATGAGGCCAGTTAGATGGCTGATCAAGGCTATTGCAGTGGTCGCCATGTTGGGCGTGCTTGGAATCGCGATTTTGTTGGGATTGCTGTTGCTGGACCATGATAGGGAGACGATGCTACCCACGCCTACTGGTTCGTTCGCGGTCGGCCGCACGACGTACGTTTGGAGCGATCCCGCGCACGCGGACCCACTGGCACCGCAGCCAGGTACCAAGCGGGAGCTTTTTGCCTGGATTTGGTATCCCGCAGCGCCGCCACAACCGTCACAGACTGTCGAAGACTACATGCCCGCTCCATGGCGGAGAGCAACGGAGGGTGGCGTGCTGCTTACGCTCCTCACCCGAGATTTGTCGAGGGTCCGAGCACATAGTATTCGCGCTGCCGAGGTGTCGCCTCAGCAACATTCGTATCCAGTGGTACTCATGAGAACGGGACTTGCGGCCCTGACGACCGATTACACGACCCTAGCCGAGGATCTTGCGAGTCACGGTTATGTGGTCGTGGGTTTCGATGCACCCTATCGAAGTTGGGTCGTCGTTTTCCCGGACGGAAGAGTGATCGCGAGGGCACCGCAGAACAACATGGATCTCTTCGGTGGGTCGCAGGCGGACCAACTCGCCAATAAGCTGGCCCAGGCATGGAGCGCCGATACGGGCTTTGCACTCGATCAACTCGAACGATTGAACACGTCTGACCCTTCGGGCAGGTTCCTGGGACGGCTCGATATGCAGCGAGTTGGAGTGTTCGGCCACTCGCTCGGTGGCGCCACAGCCCTCCAATTCTGCCATGATGATTCACGGTGCAAGGCGGGCATCGACGTGGACGGAGCTCCCCTCGGCAGCGTCATCGCCGAAGGCGTCGCTCAGCCGTTCATGTTTCTACTGAGCGACCACAGTGGGGAGTCCGCCGAAGCGCAGACCCCGGAGGCGATCCGCCAGGCCGGAGCGAACATCCGCTCAATTTACGATCGCTTGCCCAGTGACCGCAGGTTGCAAATCACGATCCGGGGCGCGGGTCACTACATGTTCAGCGACGGAGCGATGTTGAAGAGTCCACTTCTGATGCGCGCGATGCGCATCCTAGGCGTTGTGCGCATCGATGGACGCCGCCAAGTTGCTGTGACGGCGCACTACATCACCACTTTCTTTGACGTATACTTGCAAGGAGCACCTGCTTCGGAACTCAAGAGCCAACCGGAGTATCCTGAGATCGAATACGTCCAATGAGCAAGTTGTGTCGATGACTCAAGAAGAGAGGGACCCAATGTGGTTTTGGAGGTCATCTCCACGGAGGTTTGCGAGGAAACCTGGAGAAAATAATCTGGATTCGAGTGCCAGTGAAAGAGCTTTGTCGGAGTACCTGCGGAGTACTGGTGGAGTTATCCTGAGTTACGCGGAGTGCTTGACAACCTCACGCAAGTGCCTGATTCTATGGGCGTTCGAGAGTTTTGAGGCTGTACGTTTCTGGTGGTGAGGGAGTAGTGCCGGAGTAGTGGTTTCCGCTTCTCCTGTTCGATTCCGACTCCCTCCTCCAAGTAATCGCAGTGTAGTAGCTGATTACTGTCGGTGTACTCGGCGAGTACTTGGTTGTTCACGACCCAGTTTGACCGTTCCTCATGGGTTTGAGAAATACAGTTCACGAACCAGGAAACGAGCTTCCTAGGTCAGGCAGGGTGGTCATGGGCGATTAAGGAGTCGACCGCCAGCCTCGCGTGTTTGTTGATCCGAGCTGCCTTATAGAGGGGATCCGCAACGCCATCGTCTCGCTCTGATTGCCGCCGCTGTCCGGCCAGTCTTCAGCGCAACCCTCTCGTCCGACATGTTTGCAAGCAGCGCCACCTCCTTCTCCGTCCACCCAGGATGCTCTATGAACCGGTTGACGATGTTCAGCGTGGCTCTCTTCAAAGCCACGGCCTCGCACGTGCGGCCGACCTGCTTCGCCACCACGTTGTCAGGCTTCTTGCCGAGCAACGCGACCTCGTTCCTGGTCCACGGCCGGACTCGGCGAAAATGGTTCGGGATATTAAGTTGCCGGCGTTTGGCTGCGACCGACTTGACGGGGCGGCAAACCTTGAGGGCAACTTCCCGGTCCGAAATACGACCCAGCCACTTGATTTCTTTCGGTATCCAATTGCGCTGGCTCGGAAATCGGTTCGTTATGCGGAGCTGCTGTCTCTTTAGCACCACTGCCTGGATGGACCGCCTTGTCTTTGCGGCCACTTCCGTATCGGACTTCCTTCCCAGTAGCCGGACCTCCTCTGGTCGCCACCTTTTGAATCGAGGCTGAGTGTAAGGAGTTTTCAAGCTCAACCTCTTGCTGACCACGGAGGAGGGATGCCGCTTGAGTAGGCGAGCCAGGTCGTGGTCCGGCATGGTCCCCAGCAGTTCAATTTCTCCCTCGGTCCAACGGCGGTGGTCCGGATTGAGTATAGGTATTCGCGCTTTAAACCGCCTGTTTTGCACCGAGGACAGAGTCCGGCCAAGCTTCTGCGCGATTTGCCGGTCCGGGGCTGTTCCTAACAACCGCATTTCCATCAGCGTCCATTCCCGCGACGCGCCCAGAAAATGAGGAATCCCAAGCTCGTGACGCCGATCGCAAACTGCCGTGCGATCCCTACCCAACAGGCGGGCAACCTCGGCGTCTGGGACCGTGCCGAGCAGTTTCTCCTCTTTCGGCGTCCAAGATGGCCGATGAGGAATGCGCAGGGCAAAGCGCCGACGCTGACGGTGGATCCTCACTGCTAAGAGGACGCGCCCCGACTGCCGCGCCAATACGTCATTGAAAACGACAACCAGTTCGCGTCTTCGTTCGCTGTCCACGGCCGACCTGGACCCAAATGCAACATCAGCCCATCAAAAGACACATGCTTCCACAGTGCAACCCTTTTCGTTCCGCCTCCGTCGCTCCGAGTCACTGCGGAAGCGTCAGCATTCTTCGAGACAAAGCAAACCATTGCTTCCACCCGCCAACTTTTGTTCAGGCGCCCAGGGCCTCGAATTTTCAAATCGACCAATAAAGAGTATCCTTGTGAACAGGCGCTTACTGGTGTAGTTGGGTTCATCTCTGTGAACCATGCAGATGAATCTTCCTCGATTCCTGTAAATGAGACGGTTGTCCGGATGGAGGCGTTAGCGAAATCGCCACAGTGCCTTTATGCCGCGCCGCTATCCTTCGACTTCAAAGACCGAAGCCAAAAATGGAAGATGCGCACTCGCGAAATCCAGGAGTGAGTTTCTCTGCGGTGGACAGGTGAACGATGTCCATTCGGTTGATCAAAACTCAGCCTCCCTTTCTCAGGAAGGCATGATCAATTAGGAATAGAAATACCCAAGACTTCGAAGACTCGTATGGTTAGGATGCCCTATGATTACGTGGTCGAGAACTTCGATTTTAAGCAGTTGACCAGCTCGGATGAGATCACGGGTGATCTTGATGTCCGCTTCTGACGGGCTCGGATCACCACTGGGATGATTATGCGCGACCACGATTGCTGCGGCGCTCGCCATAACCGCAAGCCTAAAGATCTCCCTGGGGTGGCAAAGAATTGTATCCAGCGTCCCAATGGACACCAGGTAATGCCCCTTGATGCGTCGACGAGTGTTAAGGATGAGAACCACCAGACATTCACATTCAGGATTGAAGTAAGGATGATCAGGGATATGCGCTCTCCAATAAGCGGCTGCCTCGTCTGGAGTTTCGCACCGTTCCATATTTTCAGGCATCGGACATTCTCGAAGTGAAACTATTTTCCATTCTTGCGGGTGAGCCGGGAACTTAATCGGCTTGATGATTTGATTGATCGGCTGCGGAGCAATTACGGGGCATCCTGTCGAGGTGAGGTTTTCCGTCGTGTTCATTTTTTGCCTTTCGTTTTGAAGGAGCGGGACTGCTCTCTTCACCTCCACTCCCCGAGAGA
>Ga0210409_10003017_pt1 | contig 19363 bp, 16 predicted proteins | sample IncBWH17MmetaG_FD_161649 | JGI IMG/M metagenome (GOLD analysis project Ga0210409, IMG submission 161649) | Forest soil microbial communities from Barre Woods Harvard Forest LTER site, Petersham, Massachusetts, United States - Inc-BW-H-17-M | ecosystem: Environmental > Terrestrial > Soil >... | reverse complement strand
CCTGAATGGGTCCGAAGCGGCCGATGCCGGCATTGTTTACGAGAATGGAGATGGGACCGAGAGTTTCTTCGGTGGTCTTGACCAGAGATTCGATGTCGGAAGCCTTGGTCACGTCGGCGATTTGGGAATAAACGGGATGACCGAGTGCGCGAATTTCATTGTCGGATTCCTCTAGTGCCGACCCGTCGCGGCCACAGATGCCCACTGCGGCGCCAAGCGATGCAAGTTTCCGTGCGATGGCTTTGCCGATGCCGCGGCTGCCGCCGGTAACGAGCGCCACCTTACCTTTCAAGTGAATTTCCCCACTCTCTGAAGTATTTGCAGTACTTATCCCAGTCATTTGTTTTCTTCCTCGCACAGGCTACGTTTTTTATGCGAAACTCATCCAACTCTCAAGGATACCGCGCAAGCTCAAGAACCTTTGAGACGCACATAAGGTTTAACTTGGATTGCGCAAACCCTCAAGTGACCAGGAGAGTTTACTTTGCGTCAGCCCAATAGCGGCTTGCGATTGGGCATGCGCTGCACCTATAATTTCAGGGTTTCCGATACAGGTTGTAAGTTCGCAGGGTTATTCAGTGTAATCCGGCCAGCAATTTGCTTGCGGGATGAATGAACTAATTCCATTTCAGCGGTTGCCGCGAGGAGAAAAGGGAATGAACGGAAAATGTAGAATGGCAAGCATGGTGGTGCTTGCTGCGCTGGGCCTCTGTTACCTCGGCGCGATGCCGGCAGTCGCACAGGAACCGGCCCCCGCCGCGGGCGCGGCTGGTGCTCCGGCTGGGCAGCAAAAGTACACCATGGCGGAATACAACGCGTATCAAGCCGCCGCCGCGGAGAAAGATCCCAACGCGAAGATCAAGCTGTTGGACGATTTCGCTTCCAAGTATCCGAATTCCGCGCTACTGAACTACATTTACCCGCTGTACTATCAGGCCTACGCGGAGCTGAAGAATTGGCCGAAAGTAATTGAGTACGCCGACAAGGAGATCGGACTGGGCACCAAGCTTACACCCAACGAGCGCTACCAGGCGTATTCCGCGCGCGCGTTCGCATACAACAATTTGCAGAATCCGGATGCGGCGCAGGCCAAAGCGGAATATCAGGCTGCACTGGATGGCATCAAGTCGCTCGACGCGTTGCCGAAGCCAGATGGCATGGACGACGCCAAGTTCGCCGAAGAGAAAAAGAAGACCGCGCTGAGCCTGGAAACGACCGCTGCGAACGCCGCGATGGCCGGAAAGGACTATCCCGACGCGATTGCGGCTTACAAGACCGTACTGGTCAGCAACCCCGACGATTTCATCACCAACTATTTCCTGGGAAGAGCCTATGCGGCGATGACGCCACCGCAAACGCTGGACGCCATGTGGTCCTTCGCGCGCGCGGCGAGTTCGAAGAACGCCAACGAAAAACAGTCCAAGCAAGTGAAAGACTATCTACGCAGCACGGTGATCCCGAAATATCAGGGCGGCACGGTTTGCGACCCATTGACGGATGCCGAGTTCAACGAACTGCTGCAATTGGCGTCCTCGTCAGTCGACCGCCCTGCCAGCTACAAGATCCCCAGCGCAGCGGACCTGGATGCGGTGCGGAAAGACATGACCATCGCCTCCGTGGTGACAGACCTGAAGGCTGGCGGCGAGAAGGCCAAGTTGACATGGGCCGCCGCGTGCGGACTGGAGTTTCCGGAAGTGCCGACAAAGGTTCTAGAGGTGAGCGGAGGCCCGGACCCGGCGCAGCTCAAGGGCGCATTCGTCACCAGCGAAGCGGAGTTTGACGCAGCAACAACGCCGAACATGGACTTTAAGATTGTTGGACAGCCGGAAGCCGCGAAGTTGGAGAAAGACGCTTTCGTGCACATCACCGGGACGCTAATGAGCTATGACCCAGACCCGAACTTCATGCTGCATTGGGACAAGGCCAAGGTGAAGGAAGACGATTTGCCGAAAGAAAAGACGCCGGCGAAGAAGCCGGTGCCGAAGAAGCCGGCGGCGAAGAAACCATCCTAAGCCCGAATAGAGTTTTCGAGAGGCCCCGAGAAATCGGGGCCTTTTTTGTGCCAGGGGTCGCATGAGCACTCTGTGTAGGGCCGCAGCACCGCTGCGCTACAGGTCCGCACGATGTTAACTCTCGCGACGTTTTCTCTCACCCTGAAGATGCGTTAGCGGGAACGCCCGCGGCGGTGGTCGAGTTTGTATTCGGTCATTTTGCGGCTCAGGGTATTGCGGTGAATGCCGAGGACTTCCGCGGCCCGCGACTGATTTCCCTCGGTGCGCTCCAGGACACGTTTGATAAACCGTTTTTCGAATTCACCAACGGCTTCGTCAAAGAGAATGCCGCGCTCGACCATTTGCACGATCAAACCTTCCAATTGATCTCTCATCACGTCCGCACTCTCCGCTGTTTGTATTACGTGCTGGGCCGGTAAGCCTTAATCCAGTTCGCGGCCGACCAGAATGCGATAGGCTTCCCGGTATTTGGCGCGCGTAGCGGCGACGACATCGAGAGGCAGCTCCGGGCCAGGCGGGGTCTTGGGCCACTGGATGCGCTCGAGGTAGTCACGCACAAATTGTTTGTCGAAGGACGGTTGCGGGCCCCCGGGTTTGTAAGCGGCGGCAGGCCAGAAGCGGGAAGAATCGGGAGTAAGCGCTTCATCGATCCAGATCAATTCGTTATTCAAAAGGCCGAATTCGAATTTCGTGTCGGCCAGCAGGATTCCGCGCGGCTCGGCATAGGCTGCCGCTTGGCGATAAATTTCCAGTGTGATGGCGCGAACTTGTTCGGCGAGGGGTTTGCCGATGAGGGAGGAGGCCTGATCAAAGGAAATGTTTTCGTCGTGTCCGGTGACGGCTTTAGTGGCGGGCGTAAAAATTGGCTCGGGTAGTTTGTCGGATTCGCGCAAGCCCGACGGCAGAGCCATGCCGCAAACTTCTCCGGTGGCGACATATTCTTTCCAGCCGGAGCCGGAAAGGTAGCCGCGTGCCACGCATTCGATAGGGAGCGGGCTAGTTTTCGTCACGAGCATGGCGCGGCCCACAATATCCGCTGCGTATTGATCGAATGGCGCGGGGAAATCCGTGGCGCTCACCACGTGATTGGGAATGACGTCTCGCAACAAGGTGAACCAGAAAAGAGAAAGCTGCGTAAGGATCAGGCCTTTGTCCGGAATGGGTGTGGCCATGATGACGTCGAACGCGGAAAGGCGGTCGGTCGCGACGATGAGCAGTTTATCGCCGAGGTCGTAGATGTCCCGCACCTTGCCGCGCGCGGACGGCGAAATGCCGGCGAAATTCGTTTCGCGAAGGACTCTCATTTGTGACGCGGCGCTCACAGCCAACTTTCCCCCGACAAAGTGCTAGGCATTCTAACGCACTGCCGGGTGAAGTCAACGACGGCGAAGTACAGCTTTTGCTGGGTTGAATTTCAAGAATTGCTGGTGAGAAAAATAAAAATGGGACGGAACGAATCCGCCCCGGTTGAGAAAAATTCTAAAGAAATTACGCTGCGGTAGCGGCCCGGCGTTTTTGCGTTGGAGATTCGTCGCCCTCCCAGCGGACGCTGACCAGTTTGGAGACGCCGGGTTCCTGCATAGTGACACCATAGAGAACGCTGCCAGTTTCCATGGTTTTTCGATTGTGGGTGACCACGATGAATTGCGTTTGCTCGCTCATTTCGCCGATGAGCCGGGTGAAGCGGCCGACGTTGGCTTCATCGAGCGGCGCGTCGACTTCGTCGAGGATACAGAAGGGACTCGGCTGATAGCGGAAGATGGCGATCAACAGTGCCAGCGCGGTCATGGCTTTTTCTCCGCCGGAGAGCAGCAGTACGTTTTGCAAGCGCTTGCCCGGGGGAGACGCCACGATGTCGATGCCCGCGTCGCCAGAACTATCTGCCTCGGTAAGGCGCATCTCCGCAGTGCCGCCGCCGAAGATAGTATGGAAAGCGGTGGTGAAGTTGGTGTTGATGGCGGTAAAGGCCTGCTCGAATTTCTCCTTGGTGATCAGGTCGAGTTCCTTGATGGCCTGCTGCGTATCAGCGATCGATTGCAGCAGGTCGTCACGCTCGCGGGTGAGGAAGGTGAAGCGCTGCTCGCACTCGTTGAACTCCTCCAGAGCCATCATGTTCACGGCGCCCATGTTTTCAATGCGCTGCTTCATTTCGCGATAGCTGGCTTCCGCGGCGGTCAGTTCTTCGCCGGACATGAATGCGGCTTCGGAAGCGATCAGATCCTCGGGTTGAGCGTTTAGTTCCGCGAGGCATGTTTCACGCAGGTGCTGGCGATCGGAATCGTTGCGGGCCTTTTCAATTTCGAATTTGCTGCGTTCGTCGCGCATTTCCAGAAGGGTCTGGCGAGCCATGCGGAGATGATCTTCGGACTGTGTGGTGCGTGTGCGGGTGGTTTCCCACGCGAGCTCAAGTTCTTTCTGCAGTTCTTCCAGGCGGATTTTTTCGGCCCGCAGGACGGTGAGTTGCTGCGTCGATTCTTCGGTTTGTTTCGCAAGCGCCGCGGTCTCTTCGCTGATGCAGGCTTCCTGCTGCTGCAAAGCCAGTTCGCGGCGTTCAAGTTCCGCCTGCTCGTCGGTCAGACGCTTTGCCGTAGCCTCGGCCGAGGCTAGGCGTTCGTTCATGGCGGCCAGTTCGGCGCGGGCGGTGGAAAGTTCTTCCTGTTCGGTCTGAACGGCGGCGCGAAGTTCGGCCACTTCCGCGGTGAGCCGGGCGCTTTCCGCTTGGGCCTGGGCGCGGCTAGCGGTGGCTATCTCGTGCTGCAATTTGGCGCGTTCGGCGCGTTGCTGGATGGCTTCGATGTCCTTGCGAATTCTTGCAAGCTCGTTCTGACAAAGGTTCAGATCGAGGCCCATGCGCGCCAGATCGCTTTGCGTGCGTTCGTGCTGGTGTTGCGCGGCGAAGAGTTGGCGCTCGGCTTCGCGCAGTTGCGTGTTGAGCTGGTCGAATTCGGCTTCACCGTCTTGCAAAGCGGCGAGCACGGTTTCGAGTTCGGCTTTGGCGACACTGGCGCGCTGTTCAAGTTGAATCACTTCCGATTCGACGGCGCGCAGTTCGCGTTTCATACCCAGCGGGCCCGCTTCATCGGGACGTCCGCCGGTGACCATGCGACCCTGATAGCAGGTGCCTTCAGGTGTGACGAAGGAGTATTGCGGATATTCGCGAGCAAGTTTTTCGGCAGCAGAAGCGCTGTTGGTCAGGTAGCCGGAACGTAGACGTGGCAGAAATTGCTTTGCCGCAGGGCCTAGCGGATCGCGAAATTCGACCAGTTTATCGAGCCGGGAGATTACGCCATCTTCAGAGCGGAAATGAACGATTGGCTCGTACTCTTCGAGTTTCAAATTGCGCAGGGAATCAACGAAGAAAGTAGCTCGGCCGCCGACTTCGTTGCGCAACAGTGAGACACCCGCGCGGGCATGATCGTACGTTTCAACCACGACATATTCCAGTTCGTCGCGCATGTATTGTTCGAAGGCAGCTTCATGCTGCTCGTGGACCTCGGCATAATCCGCGAGAACGCCGACCGCACGGAAATCACCGCCGCCGTGCCGTTCGTTGGCAGCAAAAAGTTTCTGGACCGCTTCCCCCGTGTAGGAGTGGTCATGCAGGATTTGCGTAAGCGTGGAGTGACGGGCGCTGACCCCTGCGAGGGAATTGCGAAGCGCCTCGGCTTCGCGGGAAATTGCTTCGCGCTTGTTTTTCAGCTCGACGACACGGACTTGCACTTGCTGAGCTTTCTGCTGCAGCGAGGCAACTTGGTTGGAGGCGTTCTGCCATTCCTGCGCGGCAGTTTCGGCGTCGTCGCGAACGCGAATGGAAGCTTCGAGCACGGCCGTTTCGCGCGCTTCCTGTTTGTGGAGCGCATCGGTCTGGTGAATCAGCGCTTCTTCGGCTTGTTTTTGCTCGCCGTGAAGGCGGAAGAGATCTTCGCTGGCTTCGGACGCGGCGCGACGCAGGGTCTCCATCCGGGTTTCGGAGCCGGAAATCTGGACGGCGCGCAGAGCCGATCGCGCACTCATTTCTTCAAGGCGAGCTTTGGCCGCCGAAGTTTCCGTGCGCACGGACTCCACAGTGTTTTGTTGAGCGTTGTTGCGGAATCCCCATTCCAGGGACTGTGCATTCAGGGTGGCTCGTTCGGCCGAGAGTTGTTCGTTGCGGCCGGAAAGTTCTGCGACGCGCGATTGATTAAAAGTGATGCGATTTTCGCTGCGGTCCACTTCGAGCGCCGTGTGATTCAGGACGTTCTGGTTCTGGCGAATTTCGGCATCGAGGGTGTAGACACGCTGGCTCAAACGGTCTTGCTCCGCTTCTTGCTCATGGATGGATTGAGCGTATTGCGTTTCCGCGGCGGTCAGCTCTGCCAGGCGCGTTCCGACGCGTTCGGCTTCGGCGTCCAGTTCACGCGCTTTTCCGGCCAGCATCTGGCGAACGATGCCGCGCATTTGGTCGCGAATTTCGGAATAGCGGCGGGCTTTAGCGGCCTGACGTTTCAACGTGCCCAGTTGCTTTTCCACTTCGACCACGATGTCGTTGACGCGCGCCAGGTTCAGCTTGGAGGATTCCAGCTTGGCCTCGCTGAGGCGTTTTTTTGTTTTGAATTTGGTTATGCCCGCGGCTTCTTCGATGATGGCGCGGCGCTCCATGGGCTTGGTGGCGAGGATTTGGCCGATGCGGCCCTGCTCGATGATGGCGTAAGAATCCGGGCCCAGGCCGACGCCCATAAAGAGTTCCTGAATGTCGCGAAGACGGCCAGTACGGCCGTTGATCAAATATTCGCTTTGGCCGCTGCGGTACAAGCGGCGGGAGATCACCACTTCGCCGGGCTTGGCGACCAGCGCGGGCTTTTCATTTTTCTTTTTGCGCTTGCCTTTGATGAAAGACGATTCGGATTCCTGGGCAACTTCGGACGGGTTTGCATCCTGCGCAACTTCCGCGACAGGCGCGGCTTCATCCGATTCAGCCGACGGTTCAACGGTCAGATGCTCGATGGGGGCACTGAGATCGATGATCGCGTCGGTGGTTTCCTCTGCGGATTCCGGAGCGGATTCGGGTGCGGCGTTTTCCAGAACGAAGCGAGCGGCTTCGGCAAGTTCGGGATCTTCCATGGTGATGGTGACTTCGGCGAGGCCCATCGGCGGGCGCTTCATGGTGCCGTTGAAGATGCAGTCGGACATGCGACCCGCGCGCAGCGACTTGTGGCTCTGTTCGCCGAGCACCCAGCTGATGGCGTCAACCACGTTGGATTTGCCGCAACCGTTTGGCCCGACGATGCAGGTGGTCCCGTTGCCGCTGAAGGTCACCACGGTCCGGTCGCAGAAGGACTTGAAACCTACGATTTCGACTTTACGCAGCTTAAGCAAGGTGTCCCCTTTTGTCGTAAATCCACTTCGCGATAAGTTTGGGCGCACGTGTGTACGCCCACAATCAAATAACGAGCCGAGGGAAGACGCGAGGAGAGACGACTTTTCTTTCCTCGAAGGGAGGATTTTTCTCGCAACGCTTCTGCCTGTAACAGACAGAAGACACACACGTTTGGCAGGTTCTCTATCAGAGGCCCAGCCGCCTGGCGCTTGGATGGCGGTACGGGAAAAAAGCGTAGCATGGGGCGGAAAAGCTGTAAAGCACTACTCAAGATGTAGGGGCTGAAAACGACAGACCACAATGTAGTTTTCCAAAGCAAGCAGGTGGACCGGAAGTTTCCGGCTTGGCGAAGACGGTGTAATTGCACTCCTGTCTGATACCCGGCTTTGGCCGGCTAGGTCTTCTGGGGAGCGACGCTTCCCTTCCGACATTTCTAGTTCCGACACTCTAAATAGTGACGCAGGCGGGCGAAAATAGAGTCCCTATAACCCGACACCAAGAAGCTCCGCGAGGTTTCCTTGCCGAATCTAGCTGCGCCTAGGGTTGATTTCGCCAAAGCAGCGGCAGGTAGTAGACGTCGAGATACCACGATAGAGCGAAGAGCACCGAGGCACCCAGGAGCGTCCAGAGGAAAAGGCGGACCGGCAGCGTGCGCACCAGCGGAACTTCGGGAAACGTGGATTCGCGGAAAAGCAGTCCGCTGGCCATGCATATGCAAGCGGCCAGAACGACGCGGGAAAAGGAGGCGATCAGCCGATCCTCCCACCGGGTGCCTGGGACAAAAAATGCCGAGTCCAACAAAGCATAAAGAGAGATGTAGGTGAGGATCAGCGAAACGGCTCTGCCGAGATCGAGAAGCATCGCGGAGCCTCCGGCAGCCGAACTCGTGGCGGGAACAAACGCTCCAGCATGCACCGATGCGAACAGTATAACGCTGATGGAGAGGCGCGTCATGCTCCGCACCATGGCGACTTGTACGGAGGCCGGTAACGGATCGTTGCTGGGCGCGAAGGTTGCGTTTGACGGTGGATACGTAATGCAGGATCCTGTTGGCCGAGACGTCATTCCGAACAAGTATTCGCGAGGTGTGCAGGCATGGGGGGATTGAGTTTCCTCGTCTATCCATGGGGACTGATTGTGCAGGGAATCGCGCTGTGGCACTTCGTGAAGCGGCGGCCGGAAAACTATTGGCTGTTCATCATTATTTTTGGAGGGGTGCTGGGCGCCGGCGTCTATGTGGTTGTGGAGATGATCCCAGACATGGGATTGCTCCGCGGAGTGTTCCAGGGATTCGGGAAGCGCTCGCGGATACAAGCGCTGGAAACGCAGATTTTGGACAATCCTTCGGCGGGAAATCTGGAAGAGCTGGCCGAACTTTATTTCGAGCAGAAGAAATATCAGAAAGCGCGCGAAGCCTTGAACCGGGCGATCGCGGCGCGAAGCGATTCGCCGCATTCGTTTTATCTGCGTGGAAAATCGGCGCTGGGCATGGGCGATTACGCAGGAGCCATCCCGGACCTGGAGTATGTCGTTGGAAAGGATGCGAAATTTGATTATTACCGGGCGACGGGATTGTTGGGCGACGCTTATGCGCGCACCGGAGATCTGGAACGAGCGACGGTATATTTTGCGCCGGCCGCGCAGTATTCGACCACGCCGGAGACGCTGTATAACTACGCAAATTATTTGAAGCTGGTGGGGAAGAAGGAAGAGGCGCGGGAGTGGGTGCAGAAATTAGTGGCTAAGAAGAGAACGCTGCCGAGATATATGCAGAGAGTGGAGCGGCCGTGGTTCCGCAAGGGCAAGGCGTTGCAGAAAGAATTGGCAGGGTGATGCTGGTATTCCGGGACTTGTGCCAAGTCGGTTCCATATGATTTTGAATTGCATTTTATTTCTGAGATTTCGCGGGGTTCACCAGAACGAATTTCTGAACCCTCTTGCCGGTATCCACTTCCCCCGTGTAGAGGTCACCCCGAGAATCAGACACTAACTGGTGAAGCCAGTGGAATTGTCCGGCATTGCGGCCGTTGTGTCCTGTCTGGCCTAGCACCGCGCCATCTTCCCGGCGGAGCGTCCAGATGACGTTGTTTTCGCCATCGGCTACCAATAGAAACTTTTGGTGCTCGTCGGTCGAAAACGCGAACTGCCATACAGAACCTATACCCAATGTTTCCGGGCGCAGAGCGAACTCCTTAACGAATTTCCCCTGTTTGGTGAACACTTGCATGCGGTCATTGACGCGATCGCAGACATAGACAAGTCCATCTCGCGAAATGTGCACGCAGTGTACTGGATTACGAAACTGTTGATCCGGTGGTGCGGCGGGACTGTAGGCACCTGGGTCGGCGTCATTCGGAGGATTTCCGTACGCTCCCCAAAGTCTCTTGAATGCGCCGGTGTCGGAGTCGAACACAATCACTCGCTTGTTCATGTAGCCGTCGGCGATGTACACCTCGTGCGCTTCGGAATCCACCTCGATGCCAGCTGGGCGGCCCAAAAGGTCCGTACGCGAACTATTGGGCGGATCGGAGGAAGGGTGACCGATCTGCAGCAGAAAATGTCCGTCGTTTTTGAACTTGAGCACATGGCGATCGGTTGGGCCGCTGCTGCCGATCCACACGTTTCCATCTTTGTCGACGTAGATTCCGTGTTCGGACTTGGGCCAATCAAATCCCTGGCCAGGTCCACCCCAGAACTGGAGCAAATGTCCTTGCTGGTCGAACTCCAGGACCGGAGGCGCGGCGATGCAGCACATCGAACGCGGCGGCGTGAGTGAGGCGCCGATTTCGTCGACAGTGTTCGAGGCGGGTCGTTGCAAAACCCAGATATGGTCCTGGCGATCCACGGCCAGGCCGCCGATTTGCCCAATGATCCAGTTGTTTGGGAGTTCCTGCGGCCATGACGGGTCCACTCGATATTTCGGCGGATCCTGCGCGCAAGCCGGCAGAGTGAAAGCGCCGAGCAAAATCGCCGAGGCAAGGCTGAAACTGACTAACGCAATCTTAGATTTGTTTTGGAAACGCAAAGTAGGCATGGGGCGCTCCGCACGGAAGGCTCTCGCCGACAAGGTGAGAGGCGGGCGGAGTATAGGACCGTCGCCGGGATGTGTCAACGCAATGGAACGAAGCTAGTAGAACTTATTGTTCGGCAATGACTGGGAGGCGCTTGACGGGTCCCGGTATTGGTCCCCGCCAGGCCCCCAAGAGTGGCGGCCGGCTACTTCGCCGGTACGCTATCGAATTTTGCCGACCCTTCCTCGTAAAAGATCGCGCCTTCTGTCTTGTCGCCACCGCTCCAATGCTTGTGACCGCCGGCGACTCGGAGAAAATCTCCCGGCCCGACGCGTTTTTCGCCCGCTTCATCCTTGTAGAGATAAGCGCCTTTGATGACGACGATCCAGATATCGCTGGTATGCGAGTGCATTCCCGCGTCGTACCCGGGCGCGAACTTCGTGAATGTTCCGTGAGCGCCCTTGTCTGAGTCGCCCCAGAGAGCGGCCATGGAGACCCCACCCCCCGACGGCGATGGCTTGAACGTGGCGTCAGCCGCAGATGCGTAGATGACGTCCTTGTTCGCTTTCTGGGCCTGCACAACACTCAGCGAGGCGGCAATAAGTAAAGCTGCCACTCCCGACAGGATCAGTAATTTCTTCATTTCGCTTTCCTCCGTAGTTTCTTCAGCTGGAATTTCAGATTTTGGATGTCCGAACGGGCACCGTTATACACCCAACCTCGCCGCGTAAGCAAAATATCCCGATGGCATGGGCAGGGCGGCTCCCAAAAACCCTACTAAATCAAACTGCCGGATAAAATGACAATGGTTTTCATTTTGTAGCTCTACGCAAGAACGTGCTCTGACTGACACCGATCAGAACTTATCTGCACTTTTGTGCCGAGTTTTGCGGGACAGTTTGTTATTCTGCGTCGCGTGAAACTGCCATTTCTGATTGACACCGATACGGCGTCAGATGACGCAGTTGCGTTGATCATGGCGCTGCGCTCCCCGCAGATTGAGGTTGTGGCCATCACCACCGTTGCGGGAAACGTGGATGTGCAGCAAGCCAGCCGCAATGCGATCTATACGGCGGAGCTCTGCGATTCGAAGGTGCCGGTGTTTGCAGGTGCGGAACGTCCACTGAAGCGCGCGCCAGTGCGCGCGGCGTGGTTTCACGGAAGCGATGGCCTTAGCGATCGCGGCTACTCGCCACCACGACGTGCTCCGGAAAAACAGAGCGCTATTGATGCCATCATCGACACGATTGAATCGCGCCCGGGGCTGGTCATGGTCACGCTAGGTCCGTTGACGAATGTCGCGCTGGCGTTGCAAAAGAAGCCGGGCATCGCCACGAAAGTGAGTCGTTGCGTGGTCATGGGCGGCGCGCCGTGCTGCGAGGGCAATGTCACTCCGGCGGCGGAATACAACGTCTGGTGCGATCCGGAAGCGGCGCGCATCGTGATAAGAAGCGGCCTTCCCATTGAACTTGTTGGCTGGCACCTGTGCCGCGGCGAAGCAGTGCTGAATTCATCCGACATTCAGCAAGTGCTGAGTTTCGGAACGCGCGTCGCTAAGTTTGCTATCGAATGCAACAGCCGCGCGCAACAGGCTTTCTTCGAACAGACTGGCCAGCACGGGATATCGCTGCCAGACCCAGTGGCCATGGCGGTGGCGTTAGACGCGTCTATCGTCACTTCGCAATCGGAGCATTTCGTGGACGTGGAAACGGAGAGCGAACTGACCCGCGGCACGACCGTGGTTGACCGTCTAAACGTCGCGGAGGACGAACGCAACCGCGATGTGTGGGCCGCAGCTCTCGCCGCAGGGCACAAAGCAAAGGTCTTCTGGAGCATCGACAACGTGCGCTGGAAAGAAGCGCTCTACTCCACACTGAGGTAAGGGCTGAGACTGACTGGTAATCCCGTGCGAAGTTGCATGAGACGGTGCGGGAGGGCTTGTCAACGGACTTTAGTGTCAACGCCTTCGTTCATTAAGGTCCAGTGGGCGCCGGCATCATCGGAGAATTTCGTATTCCAGGTGACGATACCGGGCTTTGAGAAATCGTTGGCGGTGCGAATGAGGATTTTCTTGCCGTCTTTTTCCATGTCGTTGTTGTACGTCCAGATGTCACCCGCGATTGTGAGCGGCACTCTGCGTGGCGCGCCGGATTGGTCCACACTGTAAAATTTATACGACTTGTCAACCGGGTTGTAGGTATAGACGGTGAGATCGTTGCGCATTCCGGCTGGGCCATTAAACAGGTGATCGCAGATCATGTATCCGTTGTACGCGGACCATGCACACGTCATGGTGATGGTGATGCTGCCGGCTGGCTGTACGGCGTATCGTAGAGCTTGCCCTGCGAGGTCCAGCGGCCGCTCCAGGCATCGAGTTTGTGCAGTTCGGGTATCTGTGCGGGCGGGTGTTGTTGCGATTCTTGTTGCGACCAACGAAATGTGCGCGGAAGTACCGTGAGACTGCTTGCCAAGGATACGCCCAGCAAAATCGCCGCTGGTAGCCGGATCGAGCGCATGAAATCCCTCAGAGAGAATGACGCGGCAGCGGTCAGAATGTGAGCACCAGACTTTTTACCGAGAGTGGGCCACAGCGGTCGGGCATTTCTGGGCGACAATGCGGACGCGGCGGTAATCCATGACCCATTTATCGGATTGAAAGAGTTTGGTGCGGGCTTGGTTTTCGATTTCGTCGCGCAGCGCGGATTTTTGCGCTTCCGAGAGATTTTGGATGAAGGAGGCTCCGAACATGTCGAACCAGTTGCGCAGGCCGCGTTCGCCGTCTTCGAGAGCAGTGGGGCGATCGAAGAGGATGGCATAAGTGACTTCGAAGCCGTGCTTTTCCAGCAAGGCGGAGTATTCGGCGATGCTTGGGTAATACCACGGGTGCGGCGCCGTGCCGGCGAGTTGCAGCTTGGTCCAGGAATTTCGGACGGCGTCCAGGAAGCCGGCGGTGTTGCCTTTGCCGCCGAATTCGGCGACGAAGCGTCCGCCGGGGCGGAGGGCTTTGGCGATGCCGGTGATTACGCGCTCGGGCTCCTTGATCCAATGGAGTGTGGCGTTGGAAAAAACGGCGTCATAGGTTTCGCGCACGTTGATTTGTGTTGCGTCCACGACTTCGAAGCGGAGGGTTGGATATTTTTCCTTGGCTTGGCGGATCATCTCCGCGGAGCGATCGATGCCAAGGACTTGCGCGCCTGCTTCGGCGATTTGGACGGTGAGATGGCCGGTGCCGCAACCTACGTCGAGGATTTTTTCGTTGGGCTTGGGCGCGAGTAGTTCCAGGACGCCTGCGGCCATCTTCCAGACGAAGGAATGTTTGTCGTCGTAGAGGTTGGCGTCCCAGATGGCTTGGTGAGTCAAATCAGATTCCTCCGAATTCCAGGACGGCTCCGCCCTTCGATTCGAGGCATTGGCCGTCGGGTAATTTTAATACGGCGTTGGCCAGGCTTGCGTTGGAAACTTGAAACGCGCCGGAGCCGTCGGTTTTGAAATAGGGGAGGCGATGGAGTTCGGGACTTAAGCCTTCGACGGTGAGTTCGATCGTGGCACCCCTTTTGCCTACGGCAGCGAAGGTCCACCGCAACAAATTTTCCTGGCAGATGACTTCGCGCTCGGCCAACTTTGCGAAGCGCGCGAGTTTTCCTTCGTGCTGGAGGATAACATTTCGAAATTTCAGGCCAGGCTGCAGATCGTACTCGAGTGCTTCGATCGTGTTTGCTCCACTCGCGTGGGGAAAATAAGCGTGCATCCAACGCCAGTAGGAGCGGTGACGGTAGCCGCAGTTGTGACCCTGGACGCCGAAGCCAAGTGGCTCTCCGCGGAAAAGTTTTCCGTCAAACTGGATTTCACCGCGGAAGGTCGCATCGGAATGCGGCGAACGCGAAAAGCCGATCCAGCCTTTGTCGCTGAGGACGGTGCTGAAATTGGAATGCATCGCGAGCTTCCATGAAATGGAATGGCCATCGACGGCCAGGTTGCCCCAACAAAAATCTTGCTCGATGCCATTGCCAGCGATGCGGCAGTGGAAGGGAATTTCTTTGCGCGGACTCCAGTGCAAACTCTTGATGGGAAATCCCTGAATGAAGGTGCGAGGCTGGCCGCCCGCCGGGAACCAGGTGGCCCAAGCTTGCACGGGCATTTCCGCCGAAGCGAGGCCGACGCGCGGGATGCCTGGGTTCACGATGAGGTAGCGAAACCACCACGCGCCACTGCCGTCGGCGAGACCGCAGCGCAGAAACCAGACTTCGTAGCGGCGCTTCATGTCGAGGGAGGAATAGACAGCGTTGAGCTTGCTTTGATTCAAGCGGAATCCTTGCATGTTCGCGCGTGCGGCGGCCAGACGTTGGAGTGATTCTACAGCAGAGAGTGCTACAATTTTGGGGACGATTGGCGGGATCGACGGTGCGTTGGCTAGGGTTGCTGGATTGGACAAATAGAACTTGTCAGCCACCGGGGGGCAAAGGAGAATACAGGCAGAAAGAGTGGTTACTGCCTGTCCCCCAGGTAGCCCCCTTACGCGGCTGAAAGATTATGGAAAGCACGCGCCCAAACCGAAGGGATCCTTCACGGCGAAATATCCTGTGCTCCGCCGCACTGGTGTGCGCGCTGAGTTTGTTCTTGCCGGCGATATCGCGCGCTCAAGACGATGTTGCCGAAGCGGCGCGGCAGGAGAAGGCACGCAAGGAAGCGCAGACCAAGAAAGCCCGCCACGTTTATACCAACGAAGATTTGCAGAAGAAGGAAATTCTGGATGAGGAAGATCGCGCCGGTGTCGAAGCGCGGAAGAAGGAAGTTGCTCCAGTTCCGGCGGTAGCGCCAGCGCCGGGTGTCGACTCCGAAAATAGTCAGCCGACGGAATCGCTGGGCGAAGTGGCGCGCCGTTATCGCGCCGAGAAGGAAGCGCGGGAAGCGGAAGAAGCGCTGCGGAAGCAAACGCCTTCACAATTCCCGATGGAGATTACACAGCCCGTGCTGGCTCATCCAATTCTGCCCGCGGAAGGTGGAAAGAAGTCTCCGATTGTGGCCCCGAAATTCGAAATGCCACGGATGGGAAAAATTCGCGATCCGTTTTCGCGTCCGGAAGTTCCTTCGCGGAACGGGATCGGTCCGGCAGCTCCGACTGTCCCGGTAGTGCCGAAAGCGATTGCGATTGTCCCGGGCGCTCCAGTTGTTGCTACACCGGTTGATCCGAAGGCGAACGCGGTCAAGATTGTACCGAATAAACCTGAGGTGACGGGAACAGTTACGGTGAAGGCGGGCGATTCGCTCTGGAAGATTTCACGGGAACATCTGGGCGCTGGCTCGCGGTGGCAGGACTTGCTTGCGGCCAACCCGAATGTGACGGTTCCGACGAGGGTCCAGCCAGGGACGGTTCTGAGTATTCCGAACGCGGCTACCGAGACAGTGAAGCAAGAGAATTCAACTTCCAGGATGACCATTCAGAAGGGCGATTCGCTGTGGAAGATCGCGCTGAGCCAGTATGGCCAGGGCAGCTCCTGGACCTGTTTGGCTCAGGCTAACCCCACGCTCCACGACCCCAACGCAATTTTCCCAGGGCAAACCCTCGTCGTGCCTGCTTCCTGCACGTTGCGCCACTAAACATCCCTACAGCCTTCCTGCGTTGCAGCGGTTGTAATCCCTCGGCTACAATCGAGCGTTTAGTCCGCACCCGAAAGGCGAATAAGCCGAGCGATGCACGAAATCCAGCTTCACAACACCCTTTCCGGAAAAGTAGAAACCTTTCAGCCGCTCAAGCCGGGACAGGTGGGCATGTATACCTGCGGACCGACGGTGTACGACTACGCGCACATCGGCAATTACCGGACGTTTGTTTTTCAGGATATTCTGCGGCGATTCTTGAAATTGCGCGGATTCAAGTTGAACCACGTCATGAATTTAACGGACGTGGATGACCGTATCATCGCGAATGCGGCAAAAGCTGGAGTCGGGATTCGCGAATACACGCAGAAATATGTGCAGGCATTCTTTGATGACTGCAAAACGCTGAGTATTGAATCGCCGGAACATTGGATTCGCGCGACCGACCATATTGATGACATGGTTGCGCTGATCGAAAAATTGCAGAAAAATACTTACACCTATCCAAGCGAAGGGTCAATTTATTACCGCATCGCGAAATTCAAGGATTACGGAAAGCTTTCGAAAGTTGATTTGACGGGAATTCAGGCTGGCGCCCGGGTAGACAACGACCGCTACGAAAAAGAAAGCGCACGCGATTTTGCGTTGTGGAAAGCGCCGAAGCCGGGGGAGCATTTCTGGGAGACGCCGATTGGGGCGGGGCGCCCGGGCTGGCACATCGAGTGTTCCGCGATGGCCATGAAATATCTGGGCGAGACGCTGGACATACATACTGGCGGAATCGACCTGGCGTTTCCGCATCATGAGAATGAAATTGCGCAGAGCGAGGCGGCCACTGGGAAAAAGTTCGTGCGCTACTGGCTGCACGCGGAACATTTATTGGTGGAAGGCGAGAAGATGTCCAAATCGTTGGGCAACTTCTTCACGCTGCGCGATCTGTTTCAGAAGGGCTACAAGCCTTCGGCGCTGCGGTTTGCGTTGGCCAGCGTACCCTACCGCCGGCAATTGAACTTTACGTTCGATGGATTGCAGCAGGCCACCAGCTCCGTGGAGCGCTTACGCAATTTCGCGCTGCGGCTGAAGAATGAAAAATTCCCCGAAGTTGGCAATGGCGACGCCGAGAAGCGCTTAAAGCAGGCAGCAGATGATTTTGACGCCGGGCTTTCGGACGACTTGAACACCGCGCAAGCTCTGGCCGCGATTTTCGATTATGTGCGCGAGACCAACATCCGCATGGACAAAGGAGAGTTTTGGCAGGGAAGTGTGGCCGGCGCGCAGGAGTTGCTGGCGACGTTTGACCAGGTATTCGCGGTCCTGGAAGACAACGACGGCGAGAAGCTGGCGGCGCTTGGCTTTGCGCAGGAACAGTGCGGTTTAAGCGACTCCGATATCGATAAGAAGGTCGCCGAGCGGCAAGCGGCCCGGCAGCGGAAGGACTTTGCGGCTTCGGATCGAATCCGCAATGAGCTGGCGGATCATGGTATACTTATTGAAGATACGAAAGACGGTAGTGTCCGCTGGAAACGCAAATGACGACGCACTTTCAATTTCTGAAGCACGACCAGGTCGCCGTCGGCCCACGGGTCCCGCGTAAGTTTCGTCCCGCCACACTTCGACCGCGTCTCTACAGCGTCGATTAGGCCCCGAAGTACCGCAGGCCTTAACAAAAATATTCAACGCTGAGCGCGCCTGCACTCTCTCCCTCTCTCGCGACTTTAACCTCGAACCGATTCTTGGAGGAATCATGGCCACCGCTACGGAAACGAAAACAAAACTGCCCCAGATTCACACCGCGCTGCCCGGACCTAAGGGCCAGGAAGTGATTGCCTATGATGCGAAGTACATGTCGCCGTCGCTGACGCGGGATTACCCGCTGGTTGCCGAACGCGGCTATGGCGCGATCGTGGAAGATCCGGACGGCAATTGCTTCCTGGATTTCGCCGCGGGGATCGCCGTTTGCTCGACCGGACATTGCCATCCGAAGGTAGTGCAGGCCATACAAAAGCAAGCGGAAGAGCTGATTCACATTGCCGGGACGGATTTTTATCACCGACACATGCCGCAGCTTGCGGAACGGTTGGTGGCGACGATGCCGTCGTCGCACAAGTGGAAGGTGTTTTTTGGGAATTCGGGCACCGAAGCGGTGGAAGGCGCCATCAAGCTGGCCCGCTACGCCACGAAGCGCGACAAACTGATCGCGTTTTATGGCTGCTTCCATGGGCGGACGATGGGGTCGCTCTCGTTGACGGCTTCGAAGAGCACCCAGCGGAAGAACTTCGGCGCGTTGCTGGGCGGCGTCGAACACATTCCGTATCCGTACGCATACCGTTGCGCACTGGGACATACTAACGAAACCTGCGGCGCGGAAATTATCGAACTGCTGGAGCAGCAGATTTTCAAGCGCCTATTTGCGCCCGAAGAAGTGGCCGCGATTATCGTGGAGCCAATTCAGGGCGAAGGCGGATTCGTGCCTGCGCCGCTGTTCTTCCTCCAGGAACTGCAGCGCCTGTGCAACAAGCACGGCATCATGCTGATCATGGACGAAGTGCAATCGGGAATGGGGCGCACCGGAAAGCTGTGGGCCATGGATCATGCCGGAGTGACGCCGGATATCCTGCTGACCGCGAAGGGTATCGCCAGCGGAATGCCGATCAGCGCGTTCATCGCCAAGGAAAGCGTGATGCAGTGGAAGACCGGTTCGCATGGGACGACTTACGGAGGCAATCCGGTGTGCGTCGCGTCGGCTTTGGCGACACTGGACCTGATCGAGGGCGGCTTGATGGCTAACGCCGAAAAAATGGGGAAGTACATCTTCTCCAGGATTGGCGATTGGCCAAAGAAATTCCGCATTGTGGGCGACGTACGCGGCAAGGGGTTGATGATCGGCACGGAAATTGTGCGCGACCAGCGGACAAAAGAGAAGGCTGCCGACCTGCGCGACAAGGTTGTCGAGAATGCGTTTCGCCGCGGATTGTTGACTCTGGGATCTGGCGAAAACTCCATTCGCATGTCGCCGCCGCTGCTGATTGACGAAGAGCAGGCGGATTGCGCGATTGGGATCATGGAAGAGTCGATCCGGGAGGCCGAAAAGAGCCTGTAGTTCTTACGCCAAACGCGATTACCACGAACCCCGCGAAGGCTTAAGCGCCTGCTGCGGGGTTTTATTTATAGGATAGATAGTTTATTGTTTAGGTACAAATATGGAGCTGCTTGGCAAGATCGGGTTCGCGATTGTGAAGTGGAAATCGCGCCGCGGACTGCGCGGCACCGCGAAAGCCGGCGCTGCGGGTGATGCCAAAAAAGAGGCGCTGCGCGTCGGAGTGAACGGCGAGACCTACGCCTATTGGTATTTGCGGAGCTTGGGCTACGTGTTTATCGCCAGAAAT
>Ga0210409_10003016_pt1 | contig 19371 bp, 20 predicted proteins | sample IncBWH17MmetaG_FD_161649 | JGI IMG/M metagenome (GOLD analysis project Ga0210409, IMG submission 161649) | Forest soil microbial communities from Barre Woods Harvard Forest LTER site, Petersham, Massachusetts, United States - Inc-BW-H-17-M | ecosystem: Environmental > Terrestrial > Soil >... | reverse complement strand
GCTGCGCATACTCAGCAACCTCTAATCACGCCTCCGGATTATGCCGGGCCGAAAGCCGTCCCGGCCCACTGTTCATGGGCAAATCTCACACCGCCCGGCATAATCCGGTTCCCGGCATAATGCCGATCATGCCGCTCCCGGCATGATAGGCAAGACTCACTTAGGCACTGCCTTGGGCTATGCCGCTTGTCAGGAGGGCTATTCGGTCCTCTTTGCCGATGCCATCAGCGTCATCAACGATCTGTCCGCTGCTCAGAAGCGTGGCCTGCTCAAACGCCAACTCAAGCGGTATTTGGGCCCGGAACTATTGATATTGGACGAGGTTGGCTACCTTCCGATTGACCAGCACGGTGCCGACCTACTCTTCCAGGTGATCAGCCAGCGTTACGAACGCGGTTCCATCGTTTTAACGACGAACAAACCTTTCAAGCAGTGGCCTTCGATCTTTAACAATGACAGCACCATCGCCTCGGCCGTCTTGGACCGGCTACTACATCACGCCGAGACCATTGTGATTGAAGGGGCCAGTTACAGAATGAAGGACCAGACGAATCCATGACGCCTTTACCATGCGAATTTTCGAACAGCCGTGACCGGAATTTCAAACCGCCGGTTTTCCGCCACATTCGCGCCGCCGCCCACACCTATTCCTGCCTTAGCAGTTCCTTCGTATGCCCTCGTTCCGTCGAGGGTAGTTATGCCCGTTTGCACCCAACCATAATCACGCGAACTGCTGGCAATCCATTGGCTGAAAGAGAGATTCTCGACCTGATTATTCGGGAGCATGTTGGATGCGGCATACATTTTGATGGAAAAGTCAGCTAACGGCAGCGGGCGGCCGCTATCGATCGCCTGTTGCCTGAGTGAAGTCTTTAACGAAAGAAGCCCTTCATCTTCTTGCGAAGCATCAAGAGTCCACTGGCTCGGATAATGGATCGAGATGTGCAATTTGTCGCTTTGATAAATCCTCCAAGTTGAAGTCCCCGAGGATTGTCCCTGTGGCCGTGAGAGAAGGTTGACTAAATCTTGTGCTGTGAGATTGTTGGGTTTTGCGAAGTTGATTGCCGCTGCGCTCAGCGCGATTATTGACAAAATCACGATCAAACGTGTTGTGGCCCTTCCCTCTGGTTGCATGTGATTAGAATAGCAACTTTACCGTGCCTTGTACATACTTTTCAAAATGGCGCGTATTTAACTTGTTTGTTTCCGAAGAAAGCTTGCGAGAGAAGTATCACCTATAAGAGTACTTTTGTTGTGAGAGCGTTACAGTCCCTAAGCGCTTGTGCAACAATTAATTCCGAGTCGTCCTGGGCACCAACCAAGTGATCATACCTCAATGGAGTGCCTTCGCACCACTCCCTGCGGTGAACTGGTTCATCCTGTCAGCGGAAGGATTGATGGAAAGCTGCCGCCATCCTCATCCATCTACCTCTTTATCCAGAACGGAGGCGTAGACCAGTGGTGGATGAGCGGGCAACCGTCTTGGCCCATGAAACGAGGGCATCGGTCTCATCGGAAGCGATGTAGTTTTCGAAGCTCTCTCCTGCGAAATTTTGAAGATGTCCCATAGTGCTGATGTCTTTGGCTGGTAATATCGACCTTGGGGGATGGTGAAATGCAAAGAGAACAGCGCCGCAACTGTCACCAGTGGCGGCATCGGAGGGGAACGCAGCCTCGTCACCTTGCTCCTGGGAAGCAAGCCGTGATACGATAGCCTGATGACAGGACTAACAAAAAGGAATTCCTCACCCATGAACCCCGAAACGAAGAGGCTTGGGAATGCGTTTGTGGGAATACGCCTGTTTCGGACGGCTTCTTCCCGTGCAATAGCAACGGGGATGAAGTTGAGCCCGTTGAGGGTCAATGGGATGACCTCTATGTCTGCGCCAACTGCGGCAGAATCATTCGGCAAGGGGCGCTCGAAGTCGTTGGCCAGAATCCGAAGTGGAAATCGCTGGAGTAATACACCAGACCTTACATGAAGAGAGGGCCCCGGCGAACGAACAACTCGAGGAACTAAACGCAGCTAAAGCAGCATGGGAGCAACGCGAAGTCCTCGCCACAATTTTGGCGGGAGTCGGCACAGTGCACAAGACAATTACTGTCCTTGGGTCATAGCCCGCGACTGGTGCGCGACGCCGAGGGCAAGCCAACGGACACCGTACGGGAATTGTGGCACCGTGAGCATCTTTATCGTCATCAACTATGATGACACCCAAGCCGCACCCGAAAGCTGCAATTCTCTTCCTGAATGAGGTGAACTTACGGGAGTCGAGAAAGGGAGGCGTTCGCTGAACCCGACCGGTGACAATTCACCCGCGCGGATCTCCACGACGCATGAACCGGTTAGATCACAAGCCCCAATTAGCCTGGTTGCTTGAATCAATACATCACCGAACTTACGCGCCAGAGGACTTACGAGCGGAAGATTTTTTGAAAGATTTTACGACCACAGGCCGTATAGGTATAATAAACAACGAATACGGACTCCGCGGACAATATAGACGATCGGTAACCCACTATCAGCGAACTTATTTTTGGTGTCAGTTGGCAACGTGTTTACAACTCGTTGTATGACAGAGTGTTGCGTGTGCACCTAATACAGTCGTATGAAAGTCCTTCTTTCCGAGAACCACCCGGTTGATTCGCGCGCGGCCGATAGTCCCGCAATTGCTTCACATACTGGCAGCGCACCAGAACCTTTGCGACCGGATGAGAGCCGCCAACTTGAAAAATGTGAGGATATCCTTGTAAGAGGATTAGGCACGTTCTTTGAAGTTGGTCAAGCGCTTCTCCTGATCCGAGAAGCAAAACTTTACCGTGAGAATTATTCCACCTTCCAAGCCTACTGCCAGGAACGTTGGGGCATGGGCCGCAACTATGCATGGCACCTAATTGGCGCCGCAGAGAGAGTCAAGCTTCTGCCGCCGGACACTAAGGCACCAAAGCCATCTAACGAGTTTCAAGTCAGACCTTTTCTAAAGTTGGAGCCTGAGGCGTTTCCCAAAGCGTGGGAGCTGGTAATTTCCAGCGCAAAGAATGGCAAAATCACGCCAGCGCTTCTTCGGGGCGTCGTGGCCAAAATGACTCCAAACAGGCCGGCACTTAAAGCCGATGGAAGAAAGCGAAAGAAGGCCAATCGGCTACCAAAGGGTTGTTCAGCCGGTGGGATCCTTGTGCTCTTGAGCGAAGCAAAGAAGGCGATAGAAAGAGGCAATACTGACAAAGTTCTCGAGATTATTGCTCGTATAGAAAAGGAGCTACTAGGGATGTGAGGCCGCAAGCGGCTTAAAACGCTGCAGGGCGTGCGGCGACGGGTCGAGGACGCACACTCGACGCGTGGGGGGGGGCTGGCGCGCAAAACACGCTGCCTCCGCGAATCTTGACGCCTCAAGCGCTTGGCGAGGCTCTGGCTCAAAATCGACCAACCCTTGCATCCATTTCGACGGAGGCTGGCAGCCTTTCCGATTCGCTGGTCCGCAGGTCTGGCAGGCCCGACAGAATGGGTGAGTCCATTTACTTAAATCCTATCCTGTGGAGTTCTTACGCATCGACCGTCTGAGCAAGGCGCCAATCGTACTGGACAAGCCCTGCCTGGTCGGCCTCTGGCTGTGAGCCGCTTCCAAAAATGTTAACAGTTGTCAACAAAATGACCCAGGTCCCAATTGCGCCTATCACCATGGAGGAAGGGCGCCGTGCGCTAGAGTTCCACAGCGTTGGAGTATCGAATTTCTGCAATGGGCTTGTCAGTGGAGTCCGCGGTTTCAACATCATGAAGATAGCGCGCCCCATTTCGCCGGCACCCCCAAATGCGTTCGCATACGGTCAGGCGGTCAGATTTACGGTCAGATAGTCGGATACGTGGGATCCGCGGATACGGCTTAAGGCTTGACAAAGCGGGTGCCGGATTTTCAAATCAACCGTGGATGAATAGCGAGGACCGATTCATCTGGCACGAGACGCACGTGGTTGACGTTCGAGATTCCGCGTTCGCCTCGCGCCTTTATCGCGAGCAAAGGGACGTCAGGTCCTTTCTCGCCTTTATCTCAGATTGGAAGAGGCTTCGCTTAGGATGCGAAATCGGTTCTGGCTATGGCCGGATGACGGCCGTGTTATGCAAGTTTTGTGAGCAGGTGATCGGATTTGAACGAGAGGTTCATTTCGTGCACACGTCGAGGATTCTGGTGCCTACCGCACACTTTCTTCCTATCGAGTCGCTTTCCGAGGTTCCTTCCGAAGCCGAGGCTTTCGACTTTGTCCTTACGTTTACTGTCCTACAGCATCTGAACCATTTGCTTCTCGACCGGGTTTCATTAGAAATAGGGAGAATTCTCGCCCATGATGGTTTTCTGCTGATTTGCGAGGAGACTGACCCGGCGGTAGTCACCGGCTTCCCAAATGATCCTCAAGCTTATTGCACTATTGGTCGTTCGGTAGACACCTACGCTAAACTGTTCGAAACTCTGGACCTCCTGCTTACATGCCCGCGAAGAATCGAACGTAATTCGCCACGCAACAGTGCCGGAACATACATGCTGTTTCGCAAGTCGACAGGAAAGAAAAGTGACATGCCGACAGGCACGCCTTCAGTTGAACCTTCTCCGGGCGTCAAGCAAAGCCCGGCTTGTACAGATTTTGACGTCCTGTAGCCTTTTTGCGTGGTCTGCATTAGAACCATTATGTCGCGGTCAGTGAGAATTTTGTTCGCGTTTCAGGCGACCTTTAAGCCGACGGGCCAAGCAGTTTGTCGAGTCGCCGATAACTTTGTTGGTAGATGCCAAAGCCCTGATGGACCGAAAGAAGACTAAAATTCTGATTGTCAGTGAAAGTCCAAGTGCGCCCACTGGGATGGGCGAGGTCGTCCGGCTCATCTTTGGAACACTGCTGGATAGGTACGGGGGCCATTACGACCTGCACCAGGTTGGCTTATTTCACGCCTACTCTGTAGCCACGCCAATGTGGCCCCTCTACCCAACCAAAGGTGCCACCGATAAAGCCGGAACTCCGCTATTTTTGATTGCCGACGTTAATGGAGAGATCACATTTCGCGAGCTCCTGCCCAAAATCCGTCCCGACATAGTTTTCGCGTTTAACGACACGCACCGAGTGCTTCATCTCTGTTGGCCGCCGGACGATCGAAAACACAAACTTATTCTCTATGTAAACCTGGATGGGTTTCCTTTCCCGCCTCACCAGGGTCCGCTCCTCAACCAAGCCGACCTGTTATTCACGATGAGCGAGTTTTCCAGTCGAGTGGCGGCATCCATTCCCGCGCTTCGCCATAGGAAAATTCAGAACATGTACAGCCCGGCGGACATCACACGCTTTAAGCCAACCACCGAGCCGGAAGGGTATGTGTCGGCCCGCCCCGCTCGGTGTCATCGTCACGTGGATTGATCTTTCGGATGTGAGATGCAAATGGGCAGCGGCTCCCAAGAGCATCGGCAGGAGCAGGCGGATATTTATCCGGGATTGGCGGCGGCGGGCGGAGCAACACGGGAGGTGGTTCTCTGGTTTTTGCCACGGACACAGCGCTTAAATTATGTGCGGTCGTTGCGAGAATACAATTCATCTGATCTGTGCAAGACCGAAAAATGATGAGCTGTGCAGTTTCGCGCCATATCAACTGGATATAATTAGCCTGAAAACCAAAGGCAAGCCGGAATCTAATGAAAACAGAGAACCATCGCTTATTTGAAAAATCCAAGGACTACGCACTGGAATATATGCGAACCGTCAACCAGCGAAACGTCTACCCGTCTCTTAAGGCGTTGCGCGCGCTTGACGTATTCAAGGAGCCTCCGCCGGATGGTCCCACCGAGGCGGGCAAGATTCTGGACATGCTGCACCAATTCGATTCGCCAGCCACAATCGCCCAAACTGGAGGACGGTACTTTGGTTTTGTGAATGGAGGAGCGATCGACGTGGCTCTGGCGGCGAAGTGGCTTGCCGACGTGTGGGATCAAAACACGGCGATGTATGTGCTGTCGCCGATCGCGTCGGTCTTGGAATCCGTGTGTGGGGAATGGTTGGTCGATTTTCTCGGCCTTCCGGATGGCACGGCAGCAGGTTTTGTGGGCGGTACTTCCATTGGTACCCTTACAGGCCTTGCGGCGGGTCGAGACGAGTTGAGGAATTGATCGACATGATCGCGCACCAGACTCAAAGGAACGGCGACAAGGCACGGCCAACAGGATGAGCTTCAAAAACCTTTTAGAAGCCTTTTCCTGCGATCCCACCAAAGTGATCCGCATGCTCCAATGAAGAAATAGACACATTCCAAGATCCACCCCGTTTCTATCTGGCTGCCAGTCATACCAAAAAATGCAGCCAGACCACCCATATACCCCTTGAATCCCACACATAGCCCCGTTGCGGATAAATAGAGCCGCAAACCAAGGAAATTGGCAGAATAAATCATGATACATGAGTTCGGCAGTGTGGGGTTCTGATAGAAAAAACAGACTGCTGCCAATGTCACTTCTGCAACGCATACAAAGCACCAAATCTTCGTCGCCGGAATTTGAAAAAAGGGATCCTTGGGTGAGACCAAGTCCTGCGTGCTCCAGAAATTGCCGAAATATATCGCTGTGGCATTAAAGAGGAGAATCGCGCCGCAGGAGCACGTGAAAATTTGAATCAGTTTACCCATAAGTGAGTTTAATGGTACGCTTGCGTTGCAGAGTCGAGAAAGGCGACAAGCTCGTGTAATCGTTGCCTCTCCACTGACAGAAGTCGGCAATTGTGTCCAACACCGGGTCGAACTAGCAAGGTAACATTCAGCCCCGCCTTAGCTGCCTCATTGCAGTATTCTTTTGCCCGAAAGCCTCCTTCCCCCCAGGTTTCGTCCAGACTTCCGATATCAACTAAAATGCGCTGCTTCTCCAATTTGCCAAACTCAGGAAGAGTAGTTGGACTAAGAAACATCGCACCGCGCCATTGGACATGCTCGCTTTCGAGCAGTTGACAAACTGCGTCAGCGCCGCTGCTAATTGCCAATAAGAATAGGTTGTTGCTATCAAAATAAACCTTGTTTTGCAAGGCGTAGTAAACAGAAAGTGTATCCTCTGCCCATTCAGCGCTCAGGCTATCCCGGCGATCAACGGTCACAAAGTAGGCGCCCCAATTGACGATGGTCTGTGCATAACGATCCCAGTAATAAGATTTCTCTTTATTTCCAAGTATTCCAACTACTAGCGGTGGTACACAATGGGGCTTTACGCGCGCTGGGGGTAGCAAATAATAATTCAACACCCCCCCCGATCGTTTAGTAACTGTACCGCATATGGGCGACTGGCTCGTAGCGTAGTGAAACGGGATATCGGTACTGGAAACTACTGCCTTCAACCTCTTCGTAGAGCAATCGTATTGCCAGATGCCGACAGGCTCATTGCTGATCGCGCCGATAACGAATAGTTGGTTATTTCTGATCTCGTAACTCTTGATTTCCCCACGCCAAGGCAAGTCAATCGCTCTATCACGGTTAAGAAAAACCATAGGATAGTTAAGCCCGAAATCGCTTTCATTAAGGTATGAATAGCCGCTTCCAGAAGGAAATTGACGCAACAGAGTTGGCTTGTAAGCTGCTGGATGAAGTCTTGGGATAATAGAAAACACATTCCATTTAAAGGCGGTGCCAGGATAGCAATCCGCAAGAAAATAATTCTCCTTTGTTTCAGCCAGAATCAAGACATTAGAAAGACCCATGGAACAAGCAAAGCTGATGTCCATCTGGTTGCCTGCGGGCGGTTGCCAGACTTCCACGGACCGGGTGGCGTTCCTAGTACTGCTCCAGATAGCGGCATTTTGCTGCCAGAGCAACGTGTTACTTGAGTAAGCTTGCAAATTTTCGATCAAATTCGTTCCGTAGGCTGCCTCAAAAGGAAAATTTCTGGTAGGCCCTCTCCATCGGCTTTCCGATTTTTCAAACGTAATTACTTGTTTTCCGTCGGAACACGCAAAGACCTCTGGCGTTAGCCAGGCTCCTGAAGTGAGGCTTTCGTTCATGTGGCCTAGAACGGTGAGGCGCTCTGCAGAGATGTCGTACACAACGAGTTCTTTCATCTCATTCCGGCAATACGAAAAGTATCTGTCATCGGGTGACCAGCCGAACGTTCGAACCTGTTCGTAAAGCCAGCTTTCCCGCCACGTGTCAGTGGTAAATATGTCTACGGTCGCCCTCGCGCCATCGGAAATCCTCTGAATGTACATCGCCCAAGTGTCGTTGGTTCGCGTCCCTAACGTTCTATATCGCAGGAAGATGAACTTATCAACAGCGTGGTTCGGGATGGGACGGCCGGCAAACGTCAAAACTGAACCTAATTCGTTAACTATTTGACTTTCATGCGGAATATGGCTTGAGGTCGCCAAGGCGTGGAGAATGATGGCGATCACTGGTGGCACAACTATCAAAATTACACGATAAGAAATCGAGTTAAACTGGTTTGAAAGCATAGAAGATTCGAAGTTTAAGGAATCTGCTAATTTGCTTTTCAGCTGCTTTAGGAACGGACCTGCTAGTACTGCCGTGGTGGCATTGAACCATTCACATCTGCTGAAGTCCTTTCGCGCATCCACAACCAGTCTTCTCTGTCCTTTTCCGTGGTTATTGGAGATCGAGTTTTTCTGGCATGCACCGCCCAGTGGTGAGTTTCGGAATGGCCATCGGCAAACGCAAATTCGCAGCCAAAATTGTGATACGTTCCGGGAACATCAATCCAAAACGGCGTCTGCATTCCAAAGGCGAATGCGGCGTCGTCAAGCTCGATGGGGTCCTCATCAATTAATACCCATAAACGCGCTGGTTCAGGCGCAGTGATGCCCGAGAGCTTGCCATATGTGATCCAAGGTGAATTTCTGCGGTGATCGTCCTTATTGTTGAGCCAGGGACCGTTAACCGATAAATTGGGCACTCCAAAATGTGCAGGCTGCTCCTGCTCCGAGAATTCAGACATGTCGAATCCCTGGCAAATGGTACCCACTGCCTGGCTCATGGAGTACGTGCGCGTGGCTGGTACAAGCTTGCCGATAAGACTTGGATCTCTGCCCTGATACAAACCGCGGCGTGTGTCGCCGGGGCAGTGAAAAACAGAATTCACTCCTCCGAGATAAGAAATCAAAAGGCTCAATTTCTGGTCTCTAAGTACATCGGGATTGAATTCGTCCGCATCTTTGATTCCAGCTTTGCCGCTGCACCAGTTGTGCCCCGGAATTGAATTTCCGTCACTTGGGTTGGGTGGAAAAAGTTCTCTGAAATCGGCGGTGTACATTGTCAACGCCGTCACTAGTTCTTTGGAATTATTCAAACACAGGACTCCTTGTGCCTGCCGTTTGCCCTGCGAAAGGCCGGTGAGCAGCAGAGCTGCAAGTCCCCCAATAATTGCAAGCACGACGAGCAACTCAACCAGGGTAAAAGCCATTTTATCCGGGGAAAGCGAATACCTTTGATTGATGTGAGGCAGATAACCTTTCCCGTTCACACGTCCATCCTTTCCCTCTAACGCGAACAGAAAACGGAATCTAACATTCGTTTGCACAAATACCCAAAGGCTGATGGTATTCCGACATCTTGTGGCCGTCTGTTCCGCACTTTTCGTTGGGAGAAACCTTCGGGCTCTCAGAAGTACAATAACGTTAAAGAAGAAAATCAGCATTTTTAAAACACGCTCTAACAGTTCTAACAACTAATAAGAGCGAATTGTGTGCGCATGAGACCGCCTATTGCCTGGTCGAGTCGCTTGGCGTGCTCATTCAATTCCTGAGTCAAAATGTCTTGGCTGTTGCTTCGCCACGCGTAGAATCTCGCTCCTCGGTCGTGAATTGGCTGGCGAATCCTACTGCGTGAGAATCATCCCATGTCGGGCAGAATAACGAGCAGTTCATATTTGTCAACCATGAACGGAACGGACGGAACGGATACTAAACCGAAACTGCCTTGCGAAAGCGAATTGGCTCAAATCAAAAGTATGAGAAGGGGCGTTGATACCTGGCCGAAGCACCCGCAAAAGTCGCCTGAGCGCTAACGCGCCTGAGTCAGATTGACGGGAGTAAAAAGCCGGCTCTCCAATTGACGCGCACAGCGAGCGACAAGCGGAGCTTCTTTTGCCTCCTTCCTTCTCATTCGTGAAAATCAGTGCACTAAAACTGCATTTTATTATAAACAACCTACATAAAAGCTCTCACATTCCGATCAACTCCCATTCAATGCGCTCAATCGTCTCAATAGCCTTACTTGTATCACCTTGTTGAAACATCCGCTTCGCTTCGTTTAGAAGAACAAGGATTCCGCCGACTGAGCAACCTTTTGGTAATCTACGCCCCATCTTCGTCCTATTCCCAAAAGCTTTCAACTTTCTCTTTTGCGGAGAGAGTTCAGCCACGACTCTTCGAACAATCTCAGGGGTTATTTTGCCATCCTTGGCACTGAAAATAACTTGCTCCCACGCTTTTGGAAATGCGTCCGCTTCGAGCTTTAGAAAGGGCCTAACCTGAAACTCGTTCACTGGTTTTGGTACCTTCGACTCTTGGGGGAGAAGCCTGATTCTTTCTGCTGCACCCGTCAGGTGCCATGCGTAAGTACGGCCCATTCCCCAGCGCTCACGACAATAGACCTCGAACGTTGAAAAGTCCTGCCGATAGAGTCGTTCGACTCGAATTGTCAGGAGGGCCTGACCAACTTCAAAAAATGTTGCTAGCCCTCTTCTGAGGACATCCTCACATCTCTCCAGTTGGCAAAACTCGTCCGGTTTAAGTGCTTCTACTGAACTGCCGGCATTGCCCGGCACTCCACGGCAATCTGATAAGCGAAAACTCACTGTCCTCGCTTCCGACTGGGTCTCCTTTGGATGACAAGGTTTCATATTAACCACGGAACGTTGCAAGTTTTTGTTGTGTTCCACTCAAGTCGTTGCCTCGTAGTTTGTTATGCAAATGTTCACAATTGTGAACAAACGAAGCAGCCATTCACATCAATCGTTAGGAGAGATACGATCCTTACAAAATTCTAGCCTCCCAATCGTAAATTGTTGGCGTGCAAGGTGTCAGCGGTGAAATAGAAGTGGAGCACAACCGCCGGTCTGGAATTGAATCTTCTTCCCTGGCATTTTTTTCGAGGCATTCGCTGAAGAATCTTTTTCCTTCTTCGTCGGTGTGAGTATTCTTCCAGGTGAATTTTCTTCCGCCTGGTTCTTGCGGTTTCCGATACTGGTTATTCCAGATTTGGAACCTAATGAAGCCGCCGCAAGTCCGATGCAAATGCGTTAACTGCAAGGAACGTTTTCTTCCTGATTGTCGTCATGCTCAACGCCAGGGCTACCGCCTAAGGGTTGGGTTTTCGTTCTATGCATAAACCCCGATACACCCTCTCGCTAACTTTTTATGATTCTTCACGGATCATAGTGGGTAGAGATTAAGCTTTCCGCAAAAGAACAGGATGCGAATCCGATAATTGCGGAAATTGCGAAAGCCCCGGGCCGCTGATTTGATGGCCTGAATCTTCGAGTTCAATCCTTCCGTTACTCCGTTGGTAATCTGATGGCGCAGGTAAGTCAGCAGATTGTCCAAGTGACGGTTGAGCATCTGGGCCACCTCGACCACCGGTTTGAGGCGACTACGGCTGACCCAGCTAAACCATTGTTTGAAAAATCGAAAAATCGGCGCGCCCATCCCTTCTCCTGGTACTCCCAGAACTCCCAAAACAGTTCCTTGGCTCCCCAAGCACGCGCCACCTTCAAATGCAAATCCTTCAAAGCCTCGAATTCATCCATCTGTTCGGCACTCAAATTTTTGGGATTATACAACCACAGCTGCCGGGTGCCTTTGAGCCTCTCGTCGCCCTTGGCCATTAGCTCTTTGTACTCCTGACGCCGAACTTTATCGACCGCCTCAGACAAATACTTACTCACGTGAAACTTGTCGTGCACGATGTCCGCGTCCGAAAGGTGCTTTTGAACGCTCTGGATAAACGGCTCCGACATATCCACCGCTACGGCCTCGACACCTTGCTTCTGTTCCGCGCTGAGCGTTTCCCATAATTGATCGGCCGCTTCGGCCGTGCCCTCTTCCACTACGTCCAGCACCCGCGACTCCTCCAAATCGGTCAGCAACGTGATGTAAGAATGCCCGCGCCGGAAGCTCTTTTCGTCCATCCCAAGATGCTTGAATCCCTCCAATTGCCGCCGCTCCAGGCCTCGCTCCACCGCCCGACGCATGATCTCGTGAGCTGCTTCCCAACCGATCCCCAGGAGTTCACAGGCCTGGCTCACGCTGGCACTGGCCAACAAAACGTCCACGGCAAAGCGTTCGAAGAGCAACGTGAAGCGCCCTTGCGGTGCCGCCCAGGGAAGCCCGGCGCGAAGCGGTTGGAGCTCAGTTCCATTAACAGCGCCGCAGCATGAAATCCGGGCCTTCCAACGTCTTCATTCTAAAAGCCCTTTCCTCTTTCACTCTAAACCAGCCACCCTCGAATATCCCTTTTTATAGAGGAACTCTCATAATCTCATAACTCTCATAGCGAAAATATTTGCATCTTTTTGAATTCGCCTCTAGTACAAAGTAGAGGTTTTGGCCACGCGTAGTTTCATGGTCTAGATTTGTTGAGCGTCACGACAAGCGCGCGGCCTCGTTCGAAGACTGAGAAAAGCCCAGATGTAGATCAGACATGCAACCGTAGGTGCGCAAGGTTCAATATGGCGATTGTGCGGGTTTTGAAAAAATATGAAGAAACTCATCCTTCACCAAGAAAGGCCGAACGAAACCTCCAATCCTTTTGTTTGCAAGGAAACCAGCCGCATGAAATCTCATTTGGACAAAGTTGAGGATTGGGCATTTCTCGCACGGCAAGCGAAATGGTCCGTGTCCATGCTGGCGAGGATGTGCAACGTGTCGTCGCGGACCCTTGAAAGACACTTTCTCGAAGCAAGAGGTGAATGCCCCCGTGCTTGGTTGTCCAGACAGAAGCGCCGAGTTGTGGTTGAAATGATAAAACAAGGACTTTCTACCAAGGAAATCGCGGCGCGATTGGGTGTCAGTCATCCTTCGAGCTTGTCGAGGAATTTCAAAAGACTCACTGGTGTCACCATGCATAGACTAAAAGCGCAATTAAAGGCCTAACGGCTGTCGCGATTTGTTATGGAATTTGGCTTGCCGGAAGCGTGAGTAGACGTTATGGGTATTGCGCATCTACCACATGATTGCCTGTCTTGACTTGCGGACGTAATATGCCACCTGCTCGCATACACAAAAAGTGCTGCGGGGCTTTAGTCGTCGCCTTCACCTTGGTTGGTAATTTCTGCGACAGAGTGCATGGTCGACAGCTTCCAAGAACTCAAGTAGCATCTGACCTAACGTTTGAGTCCTTTCTTCAGCATCCTCCAGTTATTTCGAGCGCCAGGTTTCAAATGGAACAACTCGAGCGGCGTGACTTATATTCTCCCGTCGCATCCCTTCCCGAACAGGGCCAATCTCAAAAAAGAGGGAATAACGGTTCGCGGGTTCTGCCGCAATTTGCTCCTTCTCTCCCACGGCCAGCGCGATCAGATACGGCGTGCATTCCCGTGACCTACAGTTACCAAGTGAAACTTGACGGCGAAAACTACCTTTTAGCAAGGCTAAATCCAGGCCCGGGTAGCGGATCTGGTGGTTACTGGAATCAGACGCGCTGGAAGACAACAGGCGAAAGCGAACAAGATACAAACATTGGCCTCGTCCTGGCAGACTTGCAAATCAACCCATCTAACGCGCTCTTCGTAAACCACAAGATTTGCAAGGAACTGGTGCGTAACGTTGCAAATCTTGGAATCTATGAAATGATTCCGGGTAGTACCATTTGGCGGGAAGGCGACCACCATTTCAGCGCTCTTTATGAGGATCCTGAGTCTTTGGCTTCATCAGATGACGCGACATCTAGTCCGCTTCGACTTGAGGTTGACCTAACGTACAGCAATAACGTCCCAGCGACAGCATCGGTTACCATGGATTCTGGACGAGCCTTCACGGTCGTCTATAAGTATAGTGCCCTGTTTTTCGCCGGTCGCTTTCCTGTCGAACTCTCGAGATACTTTGACTTCTCGCGCGGAGAAGACGGCAGGGCCTACACGATACGCTTCGAGGATCTTGCTCTCGGGCAAGGTCCTCTGCCCGTTTCCGAACTGGACCCTCTCCAAGCGCTGGGAGTCAAATTTACAAGCACTATCGTCTGGTCGAACGGTGTTCGTTACAATAGTTCCCCGAAGGGCCTGTCGCGAATTCGCACTTCGGCTGAGATTGCTGCAATTATCGCAAAGCAGCGTGGCCTCAGTCTGAGGTCGCGAGTTGCGTTGCTGCTCTTTCTAACTTTACCTGCAGTTTATCTCGTTGTGCACACTCTCAAACACCGGACCTAAATCTGTCTCAAAACAAATAAAAATCCATTATGAAAAACAAGCTCATTACAAGCATAAAACTGATCACGTTGCTAGGCGGCTTGGTTGTCGCATTAAATGTTCCGCAGCGCTCTATTGCGACATCAAACTGTTGGAATAAAATTAATTTTCTGTGTGGAGAAATACCTTACCTAACGACTGGATCATGCGGCACCCACTACCATAAGAATTATTATTTCTATAGTCACGTCTATTGTGCGCATGATTTTACCAATGGGTATAGCGGCTCCTACTACAGTAGTGCCATGCCATGTAGTTTTTGGTACGTAAGTTGGACCAATCCTTGCAATGGCAGATTATATCACCACGTTAGAGTTCCCGGTTCCCTTAATTCGTATGGCTGGCTGTGCAACAAAACTCCTTGTACGAGTTAGGTGACTTTGACGCTCCGAACAATTAAGCAGGGTTTCTGCGAGAACGCAGACATATGTCAAGACGTATAGCACGCCTTTTCGTTAGGTCTGCGGGTTGCTTGCTGATTCTCACTGGGAGCGCCAAGATTATTAGTTCTACAGGCAGTGCACCTGTATTGGGCCTGCCTGACCCAGTATTTCAGATTCCTTTTCGTTACGAATTCGTCATTGTTGGATTGCTTGAACTCGCGGTCGCAGCCGTATGCATGTTGGATCGTTCACTCTTGCTGCGGCAGATCTTGCTGTTGACTTGGATTTCATCAGCCTTTCTGATTTATCGCCTCTGTGTGGAGTTTATAGGCTACACTGAACCTTGTCGCTGCTTAGGCACGCTCACGGATTCTTTGCATCTTTTGCCGCAGACTGGAAAGCGGCTGCTAACGGGCATGCTCGCTTACATTCTTTGCGGCAGTTATTGGATGCTCTTCTGCATTCGTCGATGGGAGAACCACCATCTAACAACGAGCGAATCTTGTTCTCAGAAGGCGTTTTAAAACCTTCGTAATCGGGACACTTGGTTACCATCTTCGTAGCGCTTTCAATCTATGAATTCACGCATTTTCGAGCAAAAGGTGAGCGAGGCTCTTCAATTACTCGACCTTGGGAAATCCGTCAAAGCATTTCTCGCTTTCAAAGAACTCGTGAAGGCTGCCCCGCGGCAGCCCCGCTTGTGGATGGCCTATGCCTCCGCCGCGTGCGGTCTGGGTCAGCTGGCTGCAGCCGAAGGCGCGTGGAAAAACGCCAAGGAACTCGACCCGAACAACACCGAGAACCTACTGAAAATAGGACATTGCTACGAAGCCTTCCGGTGCAGAGGAATGGCCATGTCGCATTTCGAGGAAGCGGCTCGCTCGGACCCACTTGCAATCAATCCAAGAATTTCTCAGGCACTGCTCCATGAAAAGCTTCATCACCTTGACGCTGCTCGGCGGTCAGTTGAAGAATGTCTAGCCATCGATGCAAGAGATGAGCAGGCTACTTACCTTTCGGCTCTTCTCGACAGTCGGGAAGAGAAGTTTGAAAAAGCAGAGGAGCGCCTCCGAGATCTTATAGCTTCCGACCCAAAGCACGAGTATGTCCGCTACGCTGCTCGTTATAAGCTAGCTGAAATACTTGACCGTACCGGTCGTTATGCAGAAGCGATGGATTGCCTTAAGGCCGCGAAAGTGCTCGTCGCAGGACTAGCGGACATGGAAGTTCTGGCGAGGCAGTATGAAAGCACGGCCCAAGCCCTGCGCGAGCGGGCCAAGCAATCTCCGAAAAATTGTCTTCGCGCGTGGGCCAGAAAGTTTCCAGAAAAGAGTAGAAGCACAATTCCACACCTTGTTTTTTTGGGCGGCCATCCGCGCAGTGGGACGACCTTGTTGGAAAAGGTATTAGGTTCTCATCCCGAGGTAGGAGCGATTGACGAGCCGATGACCACTCAGATTGCCAAGGAGGCTCTCTCACGCCAACCGGTTGGCTCTTGGATTCCGCAGTTGAACCTTGCGCGCCAACGTTATATTCAATGCCTTACACAGGCGCTCCCCGATGATAGGAAATGTAAGGTTCTTCTGGAAAAGAATCCATCGCCCACCGCTTCGCTTCCAATCCTGCTCAAAGTCTTCCCTGAACTACGTGTTATTGTTGCACTGCGAGATCCTAGGGATGTAGTCCTAAGTTGCTATTTTCAGAATATCCCATTAAACGCCACCAATGCCAATTTTCTCACCTTCGAGCGATGCGTCAAACACTACCGATACTTAATGGATGTTTGGCTCGCGGTGAGAGAATGGGAAGCCTTTTCCTGGATTGAGACGAAGTACGAGGACGTTGTAGTGAATCATGAATCCGAATTGCGTCACGTTACCCAGTTCACCGGCGTTGAATGGCATGCGAAACAGGGCCAATTCTTTAGTGAGAATGGGGCCGTTTATTCGCCAACTTATCACGACGTTACACAACCTATATATCCTCGGTCGCTGGCTCGCTGGCGGAACTATTTGCGTTACCTTGAGCCGTTCTTCCCGGATCTAGAACCTTATTGTCGTGCATTCGGCTACTCGTAGTTAAAGTAAAGCCAACATTGAATTCCGTTGAAGTTTGGAAACTTGCATTCGATCTTATGGTTTTCCGCATTGCTTACAGCTGGTCTGGCCGTTGAACACATTTTAGACGGTCCAAATGGTTTTAGAGATTGCGTTGTCATCTGCAAGGAACCAGGAACGCAATGGATGATCTTCGTTTGCGCCTTGGCTTATCTAACGGCTTTCATTCTGACTCTTTGGCTTAATGATCGCAAAAGCACTGCGATGACTGCTGCTCTTGCGGAAGGGTGTCTCTTCTTCTTTGCGGCGATGGCCTATTTTGCGGATTATAAGTCCGCGTCGGAATCTACGGAGCCTCTGCTATTGATGATTTCCGGTGCGATTGGAAGTCTAGCTTGGTTGAGCATTCGACGGCGCAGGGGCACTCGAGAGCAAAGGAATTGCTTGTATGCACTTGTTACAACAATAACGCTGGTAATGGTTACCGCCTGCTTTTTCGGCCCGAGTCGCAGCAGCACTTATTTTTATCGAGGCAACCTTCGCTGGACGGGCCCCTGGAGGGACCCGAACCAATACGGGGCACTCATGGGCGTTGGCATTGTTCTTGCCTTGGGAATAGCTTTTTTGCCGGTGGGCGTGGCAGATTCGCGCGGGCGCTTCGCCAAAATCCGTTGCGCTCGTTTCGGATTCGGCGTCGCAATGGCAGCGTTGCTGAGTATTGGAATTTGGCACAGTTACAGCCGCGGGGCATGGTTGGGCGCTCTCATGGGAATTTCATATTTGGCAGTCAAGGCGTGCAGTACGCGACGTGTCCTGTTGAATTTTATAAGGAGTTACGATTGGCGATATTTCCTGTGCATCTCCATCTCGGTTTTCGTTATTCTTGGCTTGCGGTTTAGGCACAGCAACAGCCCGGTGATCAAGCGACTCGTTTCGCTAATTGAGTTAAATGATTTCTCCTCTCGCAATCGGCTGGTGGCTTGGGATGCTCAGCTGCAAATGATGATGGAGAAGCCGCTGCTCGGATTTGGGTGGGCGAAAGCAGATCTTTGGTATGCTGAGTACTATTCCTCTTTCAAATTTGGCCCTACTGCCGGACTTCGGACAAACGACTATTTTGCTTTGGGAACACGATTGGGAATACCTGCCGTGTGTTGCCTATGGGCTTCTATTTGGCTTGTTTTGAAAGCGAACACTGAACGCCATTGGGATGGAAGGCTACCGCTGCACGTGGGTGAAGAGATTGGTTCCTTGAAGACGGCGTGCATTAGTGGGGCAATCGTGTTAGCAATCAGCTTTTGGTTCGATGGAGGCTTGTTTAAATTCGCCACCAGCGCATTATTTTGGACTTTGTTGAATGCCGGCTGTGTCGAAAGCAAAGACAAATGATCCCTTTTTCGCGGTTCTTTTTCGGCCGGCGGATTAGTAAAATGCGTTGCCTAAAGTGCGCATGCCGGCGCGAGCCGGCGCGTTTTGACAAAAAATTCGTTATTGACAGATGCTGCTTGATTGCTACAATAGTGCGGGTTTACGGTTCAATCAAAAGTGCCCAATGTAAGGAAGGCTCATGTCTAAGAGGCTGCGTAATTACATGGAATTTGGGTTTCTAGCTGATCAAAAAGCATTCACCCTGATTGAACTGTTGGTCGTTATTTCCATTATTGCCATCCTGGCGGCATTGCTGTTGCCAGCCCTTGGGCGGGCTAAGCTACAGGCACAACAGACGCAGTGTCTGAGCAACCTGAGGCAGTTTTCGATCGCACAGAAGCTGTATTTCGATGATTACGGATATATCGAGGCTCCTTCTAGCGCTGCTTCCTCTGTCACATCATCACCTGCTGCGCCTTTTTGGGCGATTGGCTTTGGTCAGTACGGGCTAACGGCTCGTACCCTCCTGTGTCCGTGCGCCCCTTCACACTTAAAGCAGAATAGTCCTGTTGCCGGAACCCTCGGGACTGCAGATGAGGCTTATATTTACGCGGCTCTGGAGGATCGCACTAATTTTGTTCTCGGAATTGTAGCTAGTTACGCCTACAACGAGTGGCTGATGTATCAACCCACTTTCCCACCAGGTTCAGGAGGATTCTCGAAGAGTGGTCCACTGCTTCCATCACAAACACCCGTTTTCGCCGATGCAATAGATAGCGTTGTGGCACCTGCAGCCACCGACCTGCCGTCCTCTAACCTGTATACCGGAGAGTTGTATGCTGCTGATATCGGAATGGGCTATCTTACGATCGCTCGGCATGGAAACCGTCCCGCCTCTGCTGCGCCACGACAGATCGACGTCTCGCAGCGCCTGCCTGGAATGATTGACGCAGCCATGTTCGACGGGCATGTCGAGAAGGCGCAACTTGAAAAGCTTTGGAACTACTATTGGAGCGCAAATTGGCAGATTCCTACGCCTCGTCCTGGAGCCCACTGAGGGCACTTGGACTCGAACCGAAAACTTTTCTCTGGCTTGAATCTAAAAACATACCCTTCAAAACTGATAGTGAGTGGCGACCACCG
>Ga0210409_10003014_pt1 | contig 19374 bp, 16 predicted proteins | sample IncBWH17MmetaG_FD_161649 | JGI IMG/M metagenome (GOLD analysis project Ga0210409, IMG submission 161649) | Forest soil microbial communities from Barre Woods Harvard Forest LTER site, Petersham, Massachusetts, United States - Inc-BW-H-17-M | ecosystem: Environmental > Terrestrial > Soil >... | reverse complement strand
AAACATGATTTCCAGCTCGATGCCCAGCACCGGGTAGTCAGCACGCTCGATGACCGAAGTGGCCGGATAAATGCGCTGCGCCGGCAAGGGAGCGCCCTGTATCGGTCCCTGCTCCGATTTTGCGCCTATCTTCCAGCCGCCGGTCTGCGCCTGTATTTGCCGCAGGAATGCCTGCTGCACCCGGTAAGCCTCTTCGGCGCTGGCCGGCTCCAGCTCCTGCGGGATGCATTCGGCCGCCGCATGTTTGCCGTACGCCGCGGCCAGCAGATGCGCCAGCTGCTCTTGTGGAGATTGCGAAGAAATCATGAAAACCTTTTCTAGTAATTGTGACTGTGCGAGCAGATCGGGCGGCGTCTCCAGGCGACCCCGCCTAAGCGCCGGCTTTCACCGGATTGGCTGCGCCATCCGCCACGTTGTGCTCGAACTTGCTGTCCGGCTGCATGCGGAACGCCAGCAGCACGCCGAACCCCATCAGGATCATGCTGCCGACAAACGGCAGTTCCCAGCTGCCGAAACGGTCGATCAGGTAGCCGGACAGCACCGGCGAGATGATCGCCGCCAGCGCAGAACCGGTGTTCATCATGCCGCTGGCAGTGCCCGAGTATTGCGGAGCGATATCCATCGGAATAGCCCACATCGGGCCGATCGTCATTTCGGCAAAGAAGAAACCGGCGCTCAGGCAAAGGATCGAGACGTACACATTGTGGGTGACCAGCAAGGGCAGCAGCGACAACAGCGTCAGCAGCATGCAGACCGACACCATCTGGCTGCGCGCCCGCTTCAGGTTGCCGGTGCGCTTCAGGATCTTGTCGCTGACAATGCCGCCCAGGGTGTCGCCAAGCACGCCGGCGAAGAACACGCTGGAAGCGAACAAAGCCGATTTCTTGATATCGAGGTCGTAGCTGTGCAGGAAATATTGCGGAATCCAGCTCAGGAACAGCCACAAGGTCCAGCCGTAGCAGAAATAGACGATGGTCACCGGCAGCATGCGCTTGAACAGCGGCCCCCATGGAATCTTCGGCGTGTTTTTCTTCACCGCCGGCAGTATCGCCAGCTCTTCCTTGGTGATGCGCGGATGTTTCTCCGGATGTTCGGTAAACACGAATGCCCACACCAATACCCAGACCAGGCTGATCACCCCGCAGATATAGAATGATTCGCGCCAGCCGTGGGTGGCCATGATGAACACCACCAGGGCGGGCGCGACCGCATTGCCGATGCGCGCGAATGCATGGGTGATGCCCTGGGCGAAACCGCGGTTTTCCTTGGCCACCCAGCGCGACATGGCGCTGGTGGCGGCGGGGAAGGTGGCGCCTTCGCCCAGGCCCAGCAGCAGCCGCGCCAGCAGCAGCGAAAACAGGCCGCCGGCAAAGCCGGTCAGGATGGTGGCGATGCCCCACAGGATGCCGCAATAGATCAGGGTGCGCTTGGCGCCGAACTTGTCGCTCACCCAGCCGCCGATGATCTGGAACACCAGGTAGGGATAGGCGAAGGCGGAAAACACCAGGCCGATCTGGGTTTTCGACAGATCGAATTCCTTGCCAAAACCAGCCGCCGCGGTGCTGACGTTGACGCGGTCCAGGTAAGTAATGAAATACATCAGGCATAACATGATCAGCACGACCGTGGTCGCGCGCAAACGCAGGTGTTTCATTGTTGTCTCCAATATTATGGTGGCCGGCAAGCGCCGCAGGACATCTTTATCCTTGCTCCGCCCATCCTCTGAGGGACGGTGCCGGAGCGCTTTTCGCTATGCTGCTTTCAATACCGGTTTGCTCTTTTGCGCGGCCAGGTTGTCCATCGCCGCCACCACGCCGCTGCCGGCCAGCGGCACGCCGGCCAGTTTCAGTCCCATCTCGCAGCCGGCCAGGGTCGCCATCAATGTCAGCTCGTTGGCTTCGCCCAGGTGGCCGATGCGGAACATGCCGCCTTTCATTTTCCCGAGGCCGGTGCCGAGCGACATGTTGAAGTTTTCATAGATGGTCTTGCGGATCGCATCGGCGTCGAAACCGGGCGGCGTCATGACGCCGGTCAGCACTGGCGAATACAGGGCCGGATCGGCGCACTGGATTTCCAGGCCCCAGGCGCGCACGGCGTCGCGGCAGGCGCCGGCCAGGCGTTGATGGCGCGCGAAGACATTGTCCAAGCCTTCGCCCAGGATCATCTCCAGCGCTTCCGACAAGCCGTACAACAAATTAGTGTTAGGCGTGTAGGGCCAGTAGCCGCTCTGGTTCATTTCGATGATGTCGGTCCAGTCCCAGAATGCTTTCGGCAAGCTGGCGTTCTTGCTGGCGGCGATGGCTTTCTGCGATACCGCGTTGAAGCTGATGCCCGGCGGCAGCATCAAGCCTTTTTGCGATCCCGACACGGTGACGTCGACACCCCACTCGTCATGACGGTAATCGGCCGAGGCCAGGCCGGAGATGGTGTCAACGATCAGCAAGGCCGGATGGCCGGCGGCGTCGATTGCCTTGCGCACGGCGGCGATATCGGAGGTGACGCCGGTCGAAGTCTCGTTATGCACCACGCACACCGCCTTGATCTGGTGCTCGCGGTCCTGACGCAAACGGGCTTCGATGCGGTCGGCCTGGACGCCGTGGCGCCAGCCTTCGATGCCAGGCAAGCCGAGAAACTCCGGCTTCAGGCCCAGCGCTTCCGCCATCTTTTTCCAGAGCGTAGCAAAGTGGCCGGTTTCGTACATCAGTACGCTATCGCCGGCGCTCAAGGTGTTGGTCAGCGCCGCTTCCCAGGCGCCGGTGCCGGAGGCTGGATAGATCACCACCGGCTGCTCCGTCTTGAATATCTTCTTGATGCCGGCCAGAACCTGCAGGCCCAAGGCGCCGAATTCCGGACCGCGGTGGTCGATGGTGGGGTAGCTCATGGCCCGCAGGATGCGGTCCGGCACCGGGCTGGGGCCCGGGATTTGCAGGAAATGACGGCCGGCCGGATGGAAGTCTAATGTCAACATTTACGTCTCCTTTTGAACAAATTGTATTTTGCATTCAAAATACTTTAGCAGTCAGAATTCAGGACGTAAAGTGTTTTTTGCAAGTACCCGACCTCGGGAGCCGGCCTTGTGGAAGAAAAAAGCAGGGGAAAATGGCCTGATTTTTGAATTTATTAGCCTTTTTTGCATATTTACATTCAAATTCAGGCCGCTGCAGGCAAGGATTCTGGAGCGCAGTATTTGATGTTAAAATAGAGACGAATGCGTAGAAAAGGATTTTGAATGCAAAATGCGATAATTGGCGAAGAAACAAAAGCCGCGCCGCTGGTGCCGAAACTGGAACGTCAGCGTTTGCATGACACGGTAGTGGACCACTTGCGCAACCTGATCGTCGAAGCGGTGCTGACGCCAGGCACCAAGCTGAATGAACGCGAGCTGTGCGAAACCCTGGGCATATCGCGCACGCCGCTGCGTGAAGCCTTGAAGGTGCTGGCAGCCGAAGGCTTGATAGAAATATCGCCGAACCGCGGCGCTTCGGTGTCGAAGATGACGGAAACGGAAATCTGGGAAACCTTTGAGCTGATGAGCGGCCTGGAAGCCATGTCGGGCGAGCTGGCCTGCGACCGTATCACGCCGGTCGAGCTGGCCGAAATCAAGGCCCTGCACTATGCGATGCTGGCCTGCAAGGCGCAGAACGACCTGCCCGGTTATTACAGCCGCAACCAGGCAATCCACGACAGGATCAATGACGCTGCCCGCAATTCGGTGCTGCGCCAGACTTACCTGAGCCTGAACCGGCGCCTGCAAGCCTTGCGCTTCAAGTCCAACTTCCAGCCGCACAAATGGGATAGCGCAGCGCACGACCATGACGAAATGGTGAAAGCGCTGGAAGCGCGCGACGGCAAACGGCTGGCCGCAGTGCTGCGCCAGCATTTGCTGGACAAGCGCGATGCCGTGCTGAGCGCGGCGGCCTTGCCGGTGGTGGACAAAGCCGAAACGCTGCCTTGAATCAGGCTGCCAGGTAAGCTTCGAGGCGTTGCGCCGCGGCCGCGGGTATCACTTGCGGTCGTGACGTCAAAACCTCGCGCGTGCGCAGATAAGCATCGGCAAATCCCCGCAATTCACGCGTATGCGGCCGCTCATCCAGACGCCGGCGCAGCAGCGCCTCGGCAATCTTCTTTTCGATCAGGGCCAGCTGGCTATCGATATAGGTCAGCGACAACTGGCGGCAGCGCTCTGAAACGCCGGCCACGGCAAGCAAGGCCGGGGCGATGGAAATGCTCAGGAAACCATCCGCCGGAATCCGCGCCAGCACATCCGGCGCATCGAACAACTCCCTGCGCAAGGACGCAAATACCGCGCGCGCCCATAGTTCGTGTTCCTGGGTCAGCATCCAGCGCCGGCGCGCAATGACGTCGCGTGCCGCCGCTTCATGGATCACGCCATCGCCAACCAGCGTCGGCATGCCGTTGCCTGCGCCGACCTGGATGCAGTCGGCGCCGATATATGCAGCGCCGATGCTGCGCCCGGCCAGGGCCAGGTGCTGCAAGCTATCCGGCAGCAAGGGATCGAGCGGCACCACTGCGCATTGCAGTGGCTTGCCGCTGGCGTGGATAGCGCACAAGCCATCGTCCTGCAGGGCAGGACAGCGCGCCAGGGAAGGGTAGTCATAGCCTTGCGCCACCAGGTTAAAGTAGACGCCGTGGCGATTGCCGGCGCCATGCAGCAAGGTCTCTCCCAGCGTGTCGCAGGCAGCCGCCTCGCTGGCGCTCAGCACATGTTCCTCGCGGCCGACGTGCAAGCGTTCGCCGCTGCGCCGGCGCGGCGTGCGGCTGATCGCCAGGCAGCCGACGAACAGGTCGCGGTGCCGGAACAGTTCCGGCAAAGCCATCGCCGGCGGGCTGTTGCAGCATTTGCCGCAAGCCGTGCAGCCGAAGGCGTAGCTGTTCACCATGGCCGCCGCACCGAATCCTGATAGCGCGTCAGAATGAAATGCGCCACCGTATCCGAATGATAGGCCGCCAGCAGCTGTACCACCCAAGGCTGCGCGCGGTCGGCGGCGCGCACCGCCAGCACGCCTTGCCAGGGCGAACGGGCGTCTTCGATGCCGAGGCTGTCGCGCGCGGGATAAAGGCCGGCACGGAGGGCGTCGCTGCTGTCGATTACCGCGAACGCCACCTTGTCCAGCGCGGCGTACAGACGCTGGCGCGGCAGCTGCGTGATTTTCAGGCGTAGCCGGTTGCTGGTGATATCGGCCGGCGTAGCGTGCAGGCCGGCGCGGTCGCTGAAGGTCAGCAAAGTGAAATTCTGCAGCAAGACCAGCGCCCGCGCAGCGCCGGCGGCATCGGCCGGGATCGCTATGGTGGCGCCGCGCTGCAACTGTGTCAGGTTCTGCAGCTTGCGCGAATAGATCGCCATCGGCAGCGTCACCGTGCTGCCGGCGTTGGCCAGGCCGTAGCGCTGGCGGTTTGCCTCGAAGCTTTGACCATCTTCGAAGCTGGCGGCGTCCAGCTTGTGCGCAGCCAGCGCGGCATCTATGTGCGCCGGGTCCGCGAAGACAAGGATATCCAGCGGCAACCCCTGCGCCTGCGCAACGCTTCGCACCTGTTCAAGGATTTCCGCATGGACGCCAGGGGTCACGCCTATCCTCAGCGGCGCCGCTGCGGCGGCAGACGCATTCTGCGCCAGCAGCGTCAACGCCAGCACAAAGACCAGGCTCAGCTGTCGCGCAGGATGGTGCGGAAGCCGATGTGCGAAGCCGGCAGGTCGGCTTCCTGCTGTTCGCGCGAGGAAGCGCGGTAGCGCACGCAATAGTCGCGCGCGCACAGGAAAGAACCGCCCTTGATCACCATCGGCGTGTTGTGGCGGCGTCCGGCCGGCGCCACCGCGGCGGTATCGCCATTGCTGTGCGACTGATGCGGGCCGCTGTAAACATCCTTGGTCCATTCCCATGCGTTGCCAATCATATCGTAAAGTTTGAAGTCGTTCGCTGCATAGCAGCCGACCGGAGACAGGCCGACGTGGCCATCTTCATTATTGTTCACCAGGGGGAATACGCCTTGCCAGTAATTGGCGGTGGGCTTGCCCCGGGCGTCGCGCGGCGCCGTGTCCAGTTCGGCGCCGTCGTGGCCGGCCTTGCCGGCATATTCCCACTCCGCCTCGCTCGGCAGATCGCGTCCCAGCCAGCGCGCGTAAGCCAGTGCGTCGGCCTGCGTCACCAGCGTGACCGGCAGGCTGGCGAGACCGGACAAGTCGCTGGCCGGTCCTTGCGGATGACGCCAGGAAGCGCCATCCACCCAGCGCCACCAGGCCAGCGGCCGCGCATTCAGTTCTTCCAGCGTCGGCTGGTGGAACACCGCGCCGCCGCCCTGGCGCTCGGCGTCGCTGACGTAGCCGGTGGCTGCGACGAAAGAGGCAAACTGGGCGTTGGTGACATCGGTCTGGTCGATCCAGAAGCCGCCCACCTTGGTCTTGCCGTCGCCGGCCGGCCGTTCGTCTTCATAGCCGGCGCTGCTGCCTAGCACGAATGCGCCGCCGCGCAGATGCACCATGCCGGCCTGGGCATCGCTGCGCCAATGCGCCGGCAAGCCGGAATAGGCTTCACACTGCGGCTCCGAACCGAGCGCCGCCAGCGAGCGGCTGCGGTTCAGATGATCGACGCCGCCACTGCCGGCCGTTGCCAGCGAGGCCGTCAGCAGCGCCGCCAGCACGCCGGCGGCAAGCGTCGCCGTGCCTATCAGCCAGACCTTGATCGCCATGCCGCGCTCAGTAATAGCCGCGCGGACGCAGCGGCTCGACGCCGCCGACGCCGCTCATGTAGCTGTTCCACTGCTGGACCAGGCTGCTGATGACCGACGGATTCTGGGTCGAGACATCAATGTTCTCGCCGCGATCGGTAGCGACATTGAACAATTCCCAATGACCATCCAGCGGGCCGTTAGGCGGTTCGGTCCACAGGGCTTTCCATTGGCCGTCGCTGCTGCGCAGATAGCCGCGGCCATAGGCCTCGTCGCCGAACGGCGCACTATGCACCAGGCCGGTCGCCGTACTGTTGAGCAAAGGCAGCAGCGACTGGCCGCTGATCGGATAGACATAGCGGTTGTTGTAGACCACCTTGCCCTTGTTCTGGTCAGCGCCGGTCAGGCTGTTGAACAGGGGTGGCGCCGGCGTGGTGGGCGCAGCGATCTGGGCCACCGCCAGGAAGGTCGCGGTGTTGTCGGTCACGTGGGTAAACGGACGCAAGGTCGGCAGCTGCGTGGTCTGGCCCGGCAGATGCACCACCAGCGGCGTCGATACTCCGCCTTCGGTGGCATAGCCCTTGGTCAGGCGGAACGGCGTGGCGCTGACTTCGGCCCAGCGCAAGCCGTATTGCAGGCGCTGCGCATTCTGCAGGCCGTTGTCGCTGCCGAGCGCTGCATAGACCGGGTTAGCAGCGTTTGCGGTATCGGTAGCAGTAGGGTCGGCGCCGGAATCGATAGGCCAGCCTTCAGCGCCATTGTCCGACTGGAACATGATGAAGGTATTGTCGTATTCGCCGATATCCTTCAGGTGCTGCACCAGCAAGCCGATGTTGTGGTCGAGATTCTCCACCATGCCGGCGTAGATTTCCATATAGCGCGCCTGCGACTTCTTTTCCGCCGGCGACAGACTGTTCCAGGCCTTGTCGACCACGCCCGGGCCGTAGTCCGAATAGCCTTGCGCGGCGCTGTGCACGGCGCTGATATATTTGGCATTGGCAGTACCGTTGTTGACCGTGGCAGGCGACTGCGCCAGCTTCTCCGGCACGCCGGCGAACGGCGTGAAATCGGCCGGGATGATGCCCAGCGCTTTCTGACGGGCGATGCGCGCATTGCGGATGGCGTCGTAGCCCTGATCGTACTTGCCGCTGTAATTATGCAGGTAAGGCTCCGGCACCTGCAGCGGCCAGTGCGGCGAGGTGAACGCGGCGTAGGCGAAGAACGGCTTGCCGTCGGCCTTGTTGGAATCGATGTAGGAAATCAGGCGCTGCGTATAAAAATCGGTGGAATAGAAAATCGCTGGGCTGCCGCCGCTACCGCCCGGTTGTCCAGGCTGGCCGGGCTGCACATACTTGCCGTCCTCGGTGTAGTTCTTCGATCCTGCCGGCTCGTGCGCAAAGTGATTGGTGGCAGCGCCGCCCAGCAAGGCATAGCTGTGCTCGAAGCCCCACTGGTCGGGGGTCTGGCCGCCGCCGGACGGGCTGCCGGGAATCCCCGAGCCGATGTGCCACTTGCCCGCCATATAAGTGTGATAGCCGCCATCCTTCAGCAACTGCGCCACCGACAGTGCGCGATCATTCAGATAGCCCTCATAACCCGGCAAGCCTTTACGTTCATCGGTCGGCACGCCCATGGTGCCTTCGCCGACCAGATGATGGTCGGTGCCGGATATCAGCATTGAGCGTGTGATCGCGCACACTGTGCCGGTATGATGATTGGTCAGGATGCGGCCGCTGCCTACCAGCGCATCGAGATTCGGCGTGTTGATTTCACCGCCGAAGGCATGGATGTCGGAGTAGCCGAGATCGTCCGCCATGATATAGAGAATATTGGGCCGCTTCTGCACGTTGGACGCATTGGAAACACTTTTGCCGATGCCGCTGTCGGAATCGCCGCAGGAGGCGAGCATCACCAGACTGGCTGCGGCGGCAGCGATGACGCCGAGCCGGGTTGATTGCGATCTGAAATTTTTCATTATTGTTCGACCCGCTCTTGCGGCGGGCAATATGGGCAAACCATGGAAATAGCGCCGTCAAAAAAAGGCGCTGCGCGCTTTCAGCATCAGGAGTGCAGTCTTCGGTTATCCAATGCACGGGCAGGTGCGCCGCGCAGGTTACGGACGACGCGGCCAGAAATCCGGTAAGAGAAATGGCCGGTCATGTCACCCCGCATTCAGTGAGCATGCATCGTAAAAAATTCTGCGAATTTCACAAACTACTTACTATCTATTAGCTTATGTGTGCAAATGCATGGGCGGAATCCGTATATCGATATGCGGATTCCAACAACCGAAACGGCCGAGAAAGTCTGCAATGAGTAAAGTGAAATGACGGTGCGGGATTGTGCTGCAGGGAGGGGGATTCGCTTGAAATCCGGATCAGATTTTCTGTCCGGATTCCGAGCTTGCGGCAGTGGGGAGACTATTTGCTTTCGACGTAATTCTCAGGAAAGAAATGACGTTCCACCAGCTCGATCAGGATGTGCAGGACCTTGATGTGCAGCTCTTGCACACGGTCGGCAAATTTGCCGCCCGGGGTGCAGATGTAGACGCTGCTGAGCGGCTCCAGTACTTCGCTGCGCTTGCCGGACAGGATGATCACGCTCATGCCCTGCGCCTGTGCCGCCTGCGCCGCGCGGATGATGTTCTTGCTGGTGCCGCTGGTGCTGAGCGCCAGCAGGCAATCGCCGGCACGGCCGTGGCCTTCGATGTAGCGCGAGAACACCTGTTCGTAGCCATGGTCGTTGCCGACGCAGGTCAGGTGGCCGGCATCGCTGATGGCGGTGGCGCCAAGGGCGGCGCGGTCGAGCCGGTAGCGGCCGGTCAGTTCCTCGGCAAAATGCATGGCGTCGCACATCGAGCCGCCGTTGCCGCAGGAATAGACCCGGCCCTTGCGCTGGAACACATCGATCAGCAGCTGGCCGGCCTGTTCAATCGCGTCCAGCGCCGCCGGATTGGCGAGCAGGGCATTCAGTGATTGCTGTGCTTCGACCAGGCTTGCGTTGATGTGTTGCTTCACTTTGAAAACTCCGTTCGCGTATTCGCGATTGATGAATTGCGATTGATGAATTGCGATTAATGATTAGCGGTTGATGGTGCGGATGACGCCGGTATCAATCACGCCGTAAGGCGTGACGCTGCTGCCGCTGATGTTGCCATTGCCGCTGTCGCCGTTCGGGGCGACGTGGCCGCAGGCAACAAGCAGGAAGCTGGCAATGATGAAAAAGAATCGGCGCATTGTGGTCTCATGAATCAAGTGGGTGTACTGACAGACAGGTTGTCAGCTGAAACGTTCCGGAACGGAGCGCCTGCTTCCCTGAATCATACTGCAGGTTCGTCTATAAGGTCTGTATCCGGCGCCGCCGGCCGACGTTCTTCTTTCAACCATAGTCCGAATTCTTTCACCACCGCCACTATCTTGCGCAGACGCTGGCCATCGGCAGTGAGGCGGTATTCGACCTTGACCGGCACCTCGGCATACACCGTGCGCAGCACCAGTCCGGCGGCTTCCAGCGCACGCAGGTCGAGCGTCAGCATGCGCTGCGAGATATTCGGCATGTCGCGGCGCAGGTCGTTGAAGCGCTTCGGCCCGTCCAGCAGGTAAGACACCAGCAACAGCCGCCAGCGGCCGCCCAGCAGCAGCATGGCTTCCTCCACGGAACAGCCGGAAACATTCTTTTTCATGCACGTCCTAAGCAATTTTTAAGTATAAATTATGTACCTATATAACAAATTACTGCCTTCTTTACAATAGTAACCGCCATCACCATACTCTTCTCCACCGCGCACACGGCGCGGCTGCACAGGAGATTTGCATGAAATTGTATTTTGCCCCCGAGACTTGTTCGCTGTCGCCGCACATCGTGCTGCGCGAGCTGGGACTGCCGTTTGAACTGGTCAGGGTCGACAACAAGACCAAGAAAGCCGCCGACGGCCGCGATTTCCTGGCGATCAATCCGAAAGGCTATGTCGCCGCGCTGGAACTGGCGGGCGGCCAGGTGCTGACAGAAGGCCCGGCGATCGTCCAGTACCTGGCCGACCTCAAGCCGCAGGCGGCGCTGGCGCCGCCGCCCGGCAGCTGGGAACGCGTGCGGCTGCAAGAGATGCTGAATTTCATCGGCAGCGAAATCCACGCCGGACTGGCGCCGCTGTTCAATGCGGCGCTTCCGGAGCAAGTCAAAACCATCTTCAAGGACAAGCTGGCGCGGCGCCTGGAGCTGCTGCAGATGACGCTGGCGCGGCAAGACCATCTGCTCGGGCGGCAGTTCGGCGTCGCCGATGCCTATCTGTATACGGTGCTGCGCTGGAGTGCGCTTTTTGCCATTGATCTGGCGCGATGGCCAGCCATTGACAGTTACATGCAGCGCATTGCTGCGCGCCCGGCGGTAACTGCAGCGCTGGCGGCGGAAGCCCTGGCCTAGCACCATTTAACGCAGGGTCGTCAGCTGTGCCCACGCGGATCTATCACGGTACTGCGTGGGCAAAAAAGCTGGCCCACCCTACAGGTTCGATGGCCGAAGTAGCGGGTGCACTTTTAATGCCGGCGACCGCAATCTGCCATCAAGGTTAACAGCTCGTCGAATTCCGTCGGACGCTCGGCCGTCAGTAAGGGAAACAAGTGGTTATGGTCGGCATCCGCCACCACCCGCAGCCGGCGCGAGCGCGCCTGGCGCGCAGACAGCAGCAGCCGCTCCGGTATTTCCAGAGGAATAACGGCATCGCGCTCGGCCGCGATCACCAGCAGGTCGCCCTTGAACTGCTTGAGGATTTCCCAGGCGTCGCTGCCGGCCCAGCTGCGGTCGCGGCGGATCACTTCTGAAAACTGCGGTCCGAACGGCAGGTCGTATGCAGTCGGTGTATACACGCCGGGAACGATCAGAACCAGGCCGGCGACCTGCTGCGTTTGCGTCAGCCGGATGGCGTTGTAGGCGCCCATGCTGGCGCCGCAGATCACCAGCGGGCCGGCCGGCGGGTCGAGCAGTTTCCTGGCGGCGATCACCGCCTCCGCCTGGCGCGTGCGGCTGTGCAGCGACGACACCGACAAGACGCCGCCGGTATCGCCATGGCCGATGCAGTCGAAAGACGTGGTGGCAATTCCGCGCTGCTGCAGCGCCGGCCGCAAGCCGGAGCGGCTGGCGGTAGCGCGCGAACTGACGCCGGCGCCGTGCAGCAACAGCATGTGCCGGGAGGATGCGGCGGGATGGAAGTCCCCCTTCAGAATGACATTTTCGTAAGAGACGTCAAAAGACTCGATGGCTTGCATGATCGGCTAGTAAAACGGGGATGGAAAGATGGCGCTGCGCTACCTTACCTCAACTCGCAGCGTCTGCGTTATTTTTTGCCTGACTTCAAGTTAGCTTGAAATTTTACACTCGCTCCGGCATCCGAAATTCTCTCGCCGCACGCAGGAACCGGCGCTGGGGCAGAATGCGATTCTGCTGCAGAAGGGCAAATGCTGCCGGGGTTTTCGTGCCAGAATCAGCCTTATCGCGTTCTGTAGAGGAGCTCACATGCCTGCCAGCCGAATCGCCGGCCTCGCCGCCGCTGCCTGCCTCTTCTTGTCCGCATCCGGCGGCAGCGCGCTCGCGGCCCCGCCGCCGGATGCGGCCGCCAAGCAATCCTCGGTGCTCGATGCGCCCGTCAAGAAAATCGCCGATCAGCGCATCGCCGTGAAGACGCCCCAAGGCAGCGGCGTACTGCCGGTCTATGCCGACCGTCCGCTCAATGCCGCCGCCGCCGATGTCAAACGCGTGCTGATCGTGGTGCACGGCACTTTGCGCAACGCCGACGTCTATTTCGCCGATGGCGGCCTGGCCGTGAATCAAGCAGGCGCGGCGGGCGCCGGCACCCTGGTGGCAGCGCCGCAATTTCTGACCCAGCCAGACATCGACGCATTCAAACTGGCCCCAGACACACTGGCCTGGACGCAAGAGGGCTGGAAAGGCGGCGATCCGGCGCTGAGCCCGGCGCCGCTCAGCTCCTTCAGCGCCATGGATGCCTTGCTGGAGCACTTCAGCGATCGCACGCTGTATCCGGCGCTGACAGAAGTGGTGGTCTCAGGCCACTCCGCCGGCGCCCAGATCGTTCAGCGCTATGCCGTCGCCGGCCAGGCAGAGGCAGCCCTGGCCAATGCCGGGATCAAGGTGCGTTACGTGGTGGCCAATCCGTCGACCTATCTGTATTTCGACCAGCGCAGGCCAAGCGCGGACGGCAGCTTCCAGCCGGCGGCGACCAGCTACTGCCCGCGCGTGAATCGATGGAAGTACGGCATGGAGCAGTTGCCGGCCTATGTCGCCCAGCAAGACCTGGGCGGCATCGAAGCCCGCTACGCAGCACGCAAGGTCATCTATCTGCTGGGGATGGCGGACACCAATCCATACACGCATTTCATCGACCGTTCCTGCCCGGCCATGGCGCAAGGCCCGTACCGGCTGGCGCGCGGCCTGTCCTATTTCAAATATCTGCAAGGACGCCATCCGGCGGCGCTGAATCAGAATGTGGTGGAGGTGCCCGGCGTGGGCCATGACGGCCGCGGCATGTATGGATCGGCCTGTGGCCAGGCGGTCATATTCGGCCAGCCGCTGCCGGCGTCTTGCCCGCATTTGCCGTGAGCTGGATGAGAAACGGGGACGAGAAACGAGGATGAAAAGTGGGGATGAGAAGCGGGAAAGTACAATGCAAAAGATGAAATTTTCCCGAGCGAGAAAATTTCATCCGTTTAAATCGACAGCCGATTTTTCAATCAGGCAGGCTGATCAGGGACATCGCCCTGTTTGTCTTCTGCTTCTTTGTTTTCCAGGTGCTCGGTAACGGCTTCCACACCCTTGTAGCCGGCAACGGCGGCAATGCCTTCGGTCAGGATGGATGCGTTCGGATCCAACTTCTTGACACCTTCAACGGCCACTACAGCGCCAATGACTTCTTCCAGAATACCCATGACCTACTCCTTGAAAAATATCGAACAACGGAATTTTTAACTGCGTAAAAAGTGCGCTCCATGCCGGAACGCAGCATGGCGGCATGACTGCGTATCACGCAATCATGCCGCCATGTTTATCATAGTCGCGATCTGCACGACTATCGCGTTTTATTTAGCGGCAGGGGCAGCGGCCTTGGCGTCCACCTTGGCATCGGCCTTAGCTGCAGGCGCCTTGGCTTTTGCCTTGGCGGTCTTGTGGGCGACCTTGGTTTTTTCAGCTTTTGCAGTCTTGACTTTGGCTGCGGCAGGCGCGGCCTTGGCTTCGCTCTTGGCATCTGCCTTTACTGCCTGGGTAGTGGTTGCGGCGGCGGCAGCTGGTGCGGCCGGAGCGGCAGGCGCAGCGGCTTGAGCAAAAACGGAAGTAGCAAACAGGCCAGCGATCAGAGTAGCGATTAATTTGTTCATTTGTGCACCTTAAAGTTATCTTGATTAACTCAGGTAATTCCCGAGGTCCTGAGCAATTAACGAGTGGTGCCGGCGGGATGTTGACGGCTATTACATGCCGTTACAACTTACGACATTCACGGAATGTGGTCTCGCTGTCGGCACAAGCATTTTCTGGAACCGCGCCCGTAAAAAGCGCGTTGCACAGCCGCGCAATATTTTCTGGGCAGCAGTGGCAGACCTGCCGATCAACATTGCCGTAGGGTGGGCAGATTTTCTGCCCACGCTGAATACATTTCGGATTGACCGACATGCCGCGTGGGCACAGCTACCCACCCTGCCAGTTTCCACAAATAAAATGCCAGAAGGCCACGAGTACGGTGTTGCCGCGCTCGTGGCCTTCTGTGGTTCATGCTCGTGCCAGGCACGGCATGAGGTGCCCTGATTTACTTAGGTGCAGCTTCTTTAGCAGCATCCTTGGCTTCAGCGGCTTTTGCCTTGGCTTTGGCAGCCTTGTGGTGAGCCTTGGCCTTCACATGCTTGGCTGGCGCGGCTACTTCCACTGGCGTGCGGTCATTGCGCGCGTCCGGATGGCTAGCCAAGACACCGCTGGAGTCCTGAGCCTGGACGAATGGGGCAAATGCGATGAGGAGTGCGGCAACACCTAGCAGCTTTTTCATTTTTCAATCCTTTAAATGGTTGAGGTTAACATCCGCGTTTGCTGCGGCATAAGCTTAAAAACGCGGCTGGCGAGATTTGGTTGACCGCTTTCTTGCTTATCTCCCCGATCCGCCCTTTCTGCGACGACACCGATCGATGACGCCTCACCCCCTGTCCGGCCCGGCAATGCTCTCGCAGTTGCCGGCGCCCGCAGGTTTTGCGGTGCATCTGCCTGCCTGGCCATTCTTGCAAAAACAAGTTTTTGCCGCAAGCAAACAACTTTCCGTACGAACAGTTTGTGTGGGTGGCGAACAACAGTAATTGCCTTGCTTCATCGCCAAAAAGCGTTTCATTGTCGTTAATTGTTAATTATTGTCAAAATACATAAAATATTGTCAGTTAATTATTGTTTGGCGATAAAAAACAACATAGAGTCTGCTGAAAATTTCAGCAAATCCAAATGTTACCTACTCCCGCACGCACAGCACCGGCAAAGGGAGTCAGGCCAGGACCTCAGGAATTGCAAGATTTTTAGGGGAAACTGAATAACGCGTCCGGTACTGCGGCCAACTACGCCGCCAAATCCTGCTGCGACCATGGGCGCCTCGTTCAGAGAACGCTTATTTCACCAATCCCGCACTGCCGTATCTCCAAAGCATATTGCTTTACCGCTGGAGCCGTTTATCCGCGCTGCCTTGTCTAGTCCTGTGTGTGTTTTCAGCGCGATCAGTTTGATTTGTTACCCAAGCCCTACTCAATTTTAAATAGAGCCAACCATGAATAAAATTTATCGCACCGTCTACAACGAGACCCTCGGCACCTGGATCGCCGTCTCTGAAAACACCAAGGCGCGCGGCAAGCGCAGCAGCGCAAAGGCGGCAGCGGTTGCGGCGGCATCATTGGTTGCCATGGGTGGGTGGCTGCTGCCTGGCGCTGCCTACGCCGGCGGCGGCGTCTACGTCAACGACAACAACGACACCGCCTGCAGCCAGGTCGCAGATGGCGGAACGGTCCAGGTTACCGGCGCGAAGTGCGGCATTACCGATGCAACGACACAGACCAACCGCGTGCTGTTCTACACGCCGGGCGCGGGAAGCACTGCGACCGACCCCACCAGCGTTTCGGTTGGCGGGCAAATCAATGTCAATGGCACTGGGTCGGTTATCAATGGCTTGAACCTGAATAACCAGAAACTGACCAATGTGGCTGCAGGCACCGCTGCCACCGACGCTGTCAACGTCAGCCAGCTGACTTCCCTATCGACTTCGGCTTCGACCGGATTGAGTACGACCAACAGCAGTGTGTCTTCTTTATCGACGTCAGCATCTACAGGCCTGAGTACCGCTAGCAGTAGCGTGAATTCCCTGTCGACTTCAACGTCGGCCGGCCTGAGCACCACCAACAGCAGTGTGTCGTCGCTGTCTACTTCCGCATCGACTGGCATTACTTCCCTGTCGACTTCGGCGTCGACCGGCTTGAGCACCACCAACAGCAGTGTGTCGTCGCTGTCGACCTCGGCTTCGACAGGCCTGAGCACGACGAATAGCAACGTGAACTCCCTGTCGACCTCAGCGTCGACCGGTTTGAGCACGACTAACAGCAATGTGTCGTCGCTGTCTACTTCCGCGTCAACTGGCATCACCTCCTTGTCGACCTCGGCTTCCACGGGCCTGAGCACGACGAACAGCAGCGTGAACTCCCTGTCGACTTCGGCGTCGACCGGATTGAGCACCACTAACAGCAGTGTGTCGTCGCTGTCGACCTCCGCATCGACTGGCATCACTTCCTTGTCGACCTCGGCTTCTACAGGTTTGAGCACGACCAACAGCAGCGTGTCTTCTTTGTCGACCTCGGCTTCGACCGGTATCACGTCATTATCGACGTCAGCCTCTACAGGCCTGAGTACAACCAATAGCAGTGTAAAGTCCCTATCGACTTCGACTTCAACCGGCATCAGCACCAACACCAGCAATATTGCTTCCTTGTCTACCGGTCTCAGCACCACCAACAGCACCGTATCCTCGCTGTCGACCTCAACCTCAACCAGTATCAGCACCAACGCCAGCAACATTGGATCGCTATCGACCGGCTTGAGCACCACCAACAGCAGTGTGTCCTCGCTGTCGACTTCCGCGTCAACTGGCATTACTTCCTTGTCGACCTCGGCTTCGACAGGCCTGAGCACGACAAATAGCAGCGTGAACTCCCTGTCGACTTCAACGTCGACCGGCCTGAGCACCATCAACAGCAGTGTGTCGTCGCTGTCTACTTCCGCGTCGACTGGCATTACTTCCTTGTCGACCTCGACCTCCACCGGTCTGAGCACGACAAATAGCAGTGTGAATTCCCTGTCGACTTCAACGTCGGCCGGCCTGAGCACCACCAACAGCAGTGTGTCGTCGCTATCTACTTCCGCGTCGACTGGCATTACTTCCTTGTCGACCTCAGTTTCTACGGGCCTGAGCACGACAAATAGCAGTGTGAATTCCCTGTCGACTTCAACGTCGGCTGGCCTGAGCACCACAAACAGCAGTGTGTCGTCGCTGTCCACTTCTACATCGACTGGAATCACGTCATTGTCGACGTCAGCATCTACAGGTCTGAGTACAACCAACAGCAGCGTAAATTCCCTGTCGACTTCAGCATCGATCGGATTGAGCACGACCAACAGCAATGTGTCGTCGCTGTCTACCTCCGCATCGACTGGCATCACTTCCTTGTCGACCTCAGCTTCTACGGGCCTGAGCACGACAAATAGCAGTGTGAATTCCCTGTCGACTTCAACGTCGGCTGGCCTGAGCACCACTAACAGCAGTGTGTCGTCGCTGTCTACTTCCGCATCGACTGGCATCACGTCCTTGTCGACCTCAGCTTCTACGGGCCTGAGCACGACAAATAGCAGTGTGAATTCCCTGTCGACTTCAACGTCGGCTGGCCTGAGCACGACCAACAGCAGTGTGTCGTCGCTGTCCACTTCTGCATCGACTGGAATCACGTCATTGTCGACGTCAGCATCTACAGGTCTGAGTACAACCAACAGCAGCGTCAATTCCCTGTCGACTTCAGCGTCGACCGGATTGAGCACGACCAACAGCAGTGTGTCGTCGCTGTCCACTTCTGCATCGACTGGAATCACGTCATTGTCGACGTCAGCATCTACAGGTCTGAGTACAACCAACAGCAGCGTAAGTTCTCTATCGACTTCTGCTTCGACCGGCCTCAGCACAACCAACAGCACGGTGTCCTCACTGTCGACTTCCACCTCGACCGGTTTGAGCTCGACCAACAGCAGCGTGTCCTCGCTGTCGACGTCCACATCAAGCGGTTTGAGCACCACTAACAGTAGCGTGAATTCGTTGTCGACCTCAACCTCAACCGGTATCAGCACCAACACCAGCAACATCGGCTCGTTGTCTACCGGCCTGAGTACGACCAACAGCAATGTGTCATCGCTGTCGACGTCCACATCAAGCGGTTTGAGCACCGCGAACAGCAGCGTGAGTTCCTTGTCGACTTCGACTTCAACAGGCATCAGTACCAACACCAGCAACATTGGCTCGTTATCTACTGGCCTGAGTACCACCAACAGCAGTGTGTCCTCGCTGTCGACGTCCACATCAAGCGGCTTGAGCACCGCGAACAGCAGCGTGAATTCCTTGTCGACGTCGACTTCAACCGGCATCAGCACCAACACCAGCAACATTGGCTCGCTGTCCACCGGCCTGAGCACCACCAATAGCAGTGTGTCTTCGCTGTCCACATCCACATCGAGTGGATTGAGCACAACCAACAGCAGCGTGTCCTCGCTGTCGACATCCGCATCGAGCGGCTTGAGCAGCGCCAACAGCAGCGTGAGTTCCTTGTCGACTTCGACTTCAACCGGCATCAGTACCAACACCAGCAACATCGGCTCGCTGTCCACCGGCCTAAGCACCACCAATAGCAGTGTGTCTTCGCTGTCCACATCCACATCGAGTGGATTGAGCACTACCAATAGCAGCGTGTCCTCGCTGTCGACGTCCACATCAAGTGGCTTGAGCACCGCGAACAGCAGCGTGAATTCCTTGTCGACTTCGACTTCAACCGGCATCAGTACCAACACCAGCAACATCGGCTCGCTGTCCACCGGCCTAAGCACCACCAATAGCAGTGTGTCTTCGCTGTCTACATCCACATCGAGTGGATTGAGCACTACCAATAGCAGTGTGTCCTCGCTGTCGACGTCCACATCGAGCGGCTTGAGCACCGCGAACAGCAGCGTGAGTTCCTTGTCGACTTCGACTTCAACCGGCATCAGCACCAACACCAGCAACATTGGCTCGCTGTCGACCGGCCTGAGCACGACCAACAGCAGTGTGTCTTCGCTGTCGACATCGACATCGAGCGGCTTGAGCACGACCAACAGCAGCATGAATTCTCTGTCGACGTCGACCTCAACCGGCATCAGCACCAACACCAGCAACATCGGCTCGCTGTCCACCGGCCTAAGCACCACCAATAGCAGTGTGTCTTCACTGTCGACATCCACGTCAAGCGGCTTGAGCACCGCGAACAGCAGCGTAAGTTCACTGTCGACGTCGACTTCAACCGGCATTAGCACCAACGCCAGTAACATCGGCTCGTTGTCTACCGGCCTGAGCACGACCAACAGCAGTGTGTCTTCACTGTC
>Ga0210409_10003013_pt1 | contig 19381 bp, 15 predicted proteins | sample IncBWH17MmetaG_FD_161649 | JGI IMG/M metagenome (GOLD analysis project Ga0210409, IMG submission 161649) | Forest soil microbial communities from Barre Woods Harvard Forest LTER site, Petersham, Massachusetts, United States - Inc-BW-H-17-M | ecosystem: Environmental > Terrestrial > Soil >... | reverse complement strand
GCTATGAATGAGAAGAAAACTGTGTAAACGACCATTGTAACTACGGCGGTAATCGGCGGAGCGGAATTGAAGACGGAATAAAGTAAGGCCTGAGCGGCCGCGCCAGACGGAGAATAGTACATGATCGTCGCCAATGGCCCACCCACCGTGGCAGGCTGAATCCAGAGACCGGAAAGGAAGAGCGAGAGAAAGAACAAGCCTCCCGACAAGGCGCTTGCAATTGTCTGTGATGGAGCCAGGGCTGCAACAACCAAGCCAAGAGAAAATGTCACCGAAATTGAGAGAATGATTGAGAGAACAAAATACGGAATCCCTACGTTAAGCGTCGCCCCGAAGACTAGTTCGCTTCCAAAGATGACGATCAAGATTGTCGCCAAGGCAAGCACAAGGTTGAGAGTTAATTGAGCTGCGAGCAGTCTTGAAGGAGGCGTTGGCGTCGTTGAAACTCTTCGCAGCCAACCCGTCTCCCGATACTTCACCAGTGTGGCGGGCAGAGAACTGATTCCAAGGGAAATAAATCCGACAACCATGATTACTGGAACGTAAATGTCCAAGACTGTGTGGCCCGTACCTGCGACGTTCCCTGGGACTGCTTTTCCAATGAGGCCGAATACCACGAGCAGGATGATTGGAAAACCGATTCCCATCGCCAACCCTGTTGGTTCTCGCAGGGCGAGCTTTCCCTCGACCTTGAGGAGTTCCGCGAATTGACCTTGGAATCGGCCGTCCTTCGAGTCGCCTAGTTTCGAAGTCATGATTCAGGTCTGTCCTGAACCTTAGAAGTGTCGTCCTTGGTCAGTTTGACGAACGCGTCGTCAAGGTTTCCTCCTCTCGCCTCAATGTCAGAGACGTGCACTCCGATCCTCGCGAGAGAGTCGATGACGGATGCCGCGAGGTCGCCTGCACCGATGACCGTAACGTAGGCTTCTTTCCTCTCAATCTCTTTCACGCCAGGTATCGCATACATTGTCTTGTCGTCGACAGGCCTGGAGGTAACAAAGCGCACCCTCTTTCCTCCCGCTTGTGCCGCGATGGCTTCAGGCGTGTCCAGCACTATGAGCTTGCCGTGGTTGATGAGGGCGAGGCGGTCGCACAGTCTCTCAGCTTCGTCCATGAAGTGCGTCACGAGTATCACGGTTGCGCCGCGGTCCCTGATGCTCTCGATAAGTGCCCACGTCTCGCGCCTCGCCTCCGGGTCGAGCCCGGTGGTCAGTTCGTCCAGAATGGCAATCTTGGGGTTTCCCACCAAGGCGAGGGCTATCGACAGTCTCTGCTTCTGACCGCCAGACAATTTCTTGTATGTGGAATTCTTGATGTGGCTAATCCCAAGGGTCTCGAGGAGGCCATCCGGGTCTGCTGGGTTCGGATAGAAGGAGGCGAAGAGCCTCAACGCTTCCCCCACTTTGAGGTGCGGAGGCATCGTGCTCTCTTGGAGCTGAACGCCGAGAAATTCTCTGATCATGTTCCTGTCCTTCAGCGGCGTGAGCCCGTGGATACTGATTGAACCGGAATCTGGGACTCGAAGCCCAGAGATGCACTCCACGGTCGTGGTCTTCCCAGCACCGTTTGGTCCAATGATTCCAAATATCTCTCCTTCCTTTATTGAGAAGGAGACATCGTTAACAGCAACGAATTGTCCGTATCTTTTGACAAGATGCTGAACCGTGACTAGTGGTTCGGATTCCTCGTGCAAAGACTCCAGTGAATCAGCGATTTGCGTGCGACTCATCAAATCGCGTCAACGGACGAACACTTGCAATAGGAGGACCTGAACAATTCCACGGCGGAAGACCATGATTCCAAACTGAAAAAAATGAGTGAATGTTCCTCGTGCTGTCTAGTGCTTCTCTTTCTTCTCGGTGTGATCCAGGCTGATGGCGTAGGATAGGATCAGATACGGGTCGATGGATGTGTTGAAAATCTCGATACCGTAAGAGTCTCTGACCGAGACCCACTTCTTGTGGATCTGAGCAATCGGCTGGCCTGACATGTCTTGGATGTTATAGTCGTGCTCCCAGATGTTTCCCTTCATCTTCGCAATCTCCTGGCCGGACGAGTTTTCCATCCACCACTTCTCTCCGAGAAAAGAGACGATTTTCTTCTTCACTTGCGCAACCATCTGCCCCTGCGCGTCAAAGATCTCGTAAGTGGGGCGTACCGTCAGGACTTTCCCATGAATCTCGCCAAGTTTCTGGCCATTCGTATCCTCGTACCAGAACTTTGGACCAAAACTGAGGAGTTGCTGCTTCACATATGCGAGCAGGTTCCCACTCCGGTCCTTAACCGCGAAAGTATCTCTAATTGCCAGGATCTTCTGGTCGATGATGTATGCGCTCGTGTTGAGCTGCGGGACAATTCGTCCTTGGCCTGACGGCATGTTATAGCTAGCACCCATTGTCTGTCCCATCGGCTGTACCATTGGTTGACCCATCGCTTGACCCAGTTGAGCGCCACAATACGGGCAGAATGAAGATCCGGTTCCGAGGCCGGCCCCGCATCGCGGGCACCTTGCTCCTGACATCATACTAGCTCGTTATTGTCGGGTTTATGAATTGACTAAAGAGAGTTACAGTACTATCGTTCGGGTTGGATCGGAATCATTACGCGGGTCTCGTCCTGCGAGACACGCTAAGCTCGATGATCTTTGGTCGTTGATTTGATGAAAGCTGTCCAACAGCCAACCTGATATCCGGCTTGCGAGGGAACAGAGCAGTTTCCGTTAGTTCGGGTTGAAGTCGAGCATTTGGCCACCGGTATTGAGTGTTGGGTCCGCAACCCAGAATCCAGCGAACGTCCAACCAAATGAACTACCGACGGGTTCCACTTTCCAGACTTGGTAGATGCTGGCAATTCTGTCCCCATCTGAGTCGAGCCCGTTCCAGCCAGTGACTCCATAGTAGTTGCTAGCCACGGTCAGCATGGCGGCCTGAATTCGAGTGCCATTGTAGCCAACGTCTAGGGTTGCGAGTGCTGCAAGCCAGACATCATCGTATGCACTCCGGCAATAGATATCACATACGTTGCCGGGGTATGCTGATGCGAAGGCCGCATAGAGATGAATCGTTTTGGAATTGTTGAGGAAGTCGTAGAGTGTTGAGGGCAGATGGTTCTGCTGGAAGAACTTCGCGGAAGTCGTGTTAGTGGAAATGACAGGGTCTTGCGCCTCGCCGTCAGTGCCGACCCATACGGAAGTTGGGCCCGAACCAAAGCAGCCAAACACTCCAATCGTGCAACCAGGCAGATGCCCGCCTACCAGGTTCGGGTGCTGCAGTTGAATCTGGTAGACGATCTGAGAGAATTCCTCGAACGAGACGGCATCAATCGCCACTCTGTTGATGCTAGAGGTGACGTTAAGCGCGTTGAAATCATTATTCAATACGGTAAGTACGGAAGTGAAGTCTGAGGTACTGGCGTCGTACTGGATAATGCAAACCGTATCGGAGGGAATGCAACCGGTTCTGTCAACAGAACCGGCGTTGGCCGTTAAGAGAAGGTTGAAGTCGTATGCGGTGGCGTTGCTCAGCGAGTCTCCATATGCGTCATGTCTCTGCAAGATGATCAGCTTCGTAGCTCCTTCCGTCTGAACCATCTTCGCGTCCGCCATTCCCTGCCATTTGTCGTTAGGTGCGGTTCTGAAGAAATACTTCGTTGGCGATGCTGGGATCGCGAGGGTCGCAGCGGTTGACGAGGGACTGATCAGAACAATGTGGTTGGCATCTGCAAACTGTATCAAGTTATAGAGTGCACCGCTATTCAATGGCCCGACAACGACTTGTATGCCTGCGGCCGCCAGGGCCTGAAGGTCGGTTAGTGCCTTGGAACTGTCAAGAGCATAGTCGTCAACCTGGCTGGTGAATTTCAGGTTGCAGCCAGCGGTCCCTAGGAACGAGTTGATGTCGTTGATTGCTATGACCGAGCCCTCTTGGGCCCTCACGCCCTGAGTTGAAAGGCCGTCAGTGAGATCGAGAAGTTCACCAATCGTGATGGTCCTACCGGATAGGCAGAGACTGCCTGATACTTGACTCTGAAGGTGAGAAATCTGGACTTGAAGCTGAGCTATTTCTGCTTGGTCGGCGGCAAGCTGGGCGTTGAGAGAGCTGAGTTGAGTGTTGAATGAAGATTCGATAGACTGCAGATTGCTGATTTCCGTAGAGAGCTCGTTTTGGAGTGTCTGAAGCTGAGAGTTTGCCGTAGAAAGCTGAGCCTCGAGAGACTGTATCCGGGTGGCGCTCTGGCTGAGCTGCGAGTTGACCGTTTGGAGCTGGGAGATTTGCGCTGTAAGGTTCGCGATCACGCTTTTGAGAGTCGCAATCTGGTCGTTCAACGAATTCGTGTTGTTGTTGAGACTTGAGACTTGGCTGTTTAGGTCGGCAGCTCTCGTCTGGTAGTAGTAGGCAACCCCACCGAGGGAACCACTCGCCACCGCCAGTATCAGAATGAGCACGATCTTGAGCGGAAGGAAATAGGACATGAGGCGATGAGATTAGAGAATCGGATAATTGAATATTGCTGATAATAGAGAGCCGTTATCAAGAAATTGTTAGAAGCGGGAGAGTAAGGGGGATGTTGGGGCGCAATTTTGATCGTTTTCTTAGTCAAGACTGTTCATTCTTCACGGATATCGCCTGTTTGAACCCTATGCGGCTGAGCAGGGACCGGAATCTGGGGTCCGGCCTTAGGGTGTCGAATCTAGGCTCGACGTTTGCCCAGACGAGCCAGCTCGACCGCTCGGTGTAGGCTCTCTCCAGCCAGATGAAGGCCTCGTCTTTGTTTCCCATGCTCATCTGCACAAGCGCGATCCAGTAGGAAGGGACGTACTGCTTCTTAGAGCGTTCGAGCAGTCTGTCGAGGATCTTTCCCGCATCTCCCTTGTTTCCTGCGGAAGCGTAGGCTTGGCCAAGCGTGGCGAGTGAGACGGTGCTTTCATTCGACAGTTTGACGGCTTCCTCTGACTGTTGGATTGCTTCCTTGAACATGCCTTTCTGCATGTAGGGTCTTCCGAACCAGAGCCGGGCAGGGACAAACGCTGGGTCCGACTCGACAACTTTTCGATACTGGTCTATGGCGAGGTCGTATCGTCTAGACAGATAGAGGACGTGGCCGATCCCAGTGTTAATCGAGTATGATAACGGGTCCAGAGTCAAAGCTTTTCTCATCTCCTCTAGTGCTTCGTCGAATCTTCCGAATGATTTGACAAAGTCCGCGTAATACTGGTGAGCTTGGGCGTATCCTGGGTTCAGCTCGATAGCTTTCTTGAATTCTGCTTCGGCGCCGTTCCAGTCCCATTCGTAGTAGAACTTGACGAGCCCGAGCGATGCGTGAGCCTCTGCGAGATGATCGTCTATTGACAGCGCTTTCTCTGCAGCTGTCTTCGCTTTCGGGAAACCTTCCCTAGGTGGAACGTATTCTAGGGAGTAGGATGCGAGGATCGAGTAGGCATCAGCCAGTCCGGTATAGGCGAGGGCGAACTTTGGATCTTGTCTTATCGACTCCTCGAAGTGGTTGATGGCATCTTTCAGCCCTTTCTCCGTCCTCGTGTTCAACGAGTGTCGACCCTTGAGATAGAGAGAGTACGCGTCGGGTACTCGGGTTGCCTTCTTCTCAAGCCGGAGGGTCTCGCTCTGTAGAACGCGGACTTTCAGGGCCTTTGTGATTCTCTTCGCGATGTCTGTCTGAATTGCGAACGCATCTTCGAGGCTACGGTCATAGGTCTCGGCCCAGAGGTGTTCTTCTGTAACTGCGTCTATTAGTTGTGCTGTTATCCGAAGTTTCTTGCCTGCGACTCGAACACTGCCTTCCAATACTGTTCCGACGTTGAGTTCTCGACCGATCTCTACGACTGGTTTGGTCAGGCCTTTGTATCTGATTATTGATGTCCGCGCGATGACGCCTAGATTCTTGATTCTTGAAAGTGTGGCGATTAGTTCTTCGGTCATGCCGTCCGAGAAATATTCGTCGCTGGGACTCGCACTAATATTTGCAAATGGGAGGACTGCTATCCGTTTCTTGTCGGGCTGAGCTGGCGAAGAGATTCTCTCTGTTTGCCAGGGTAGCACGACCTTGTAGAGTTCGATCGGCGTTGCGACGTTCTTGAGGGTCTTGGTGCCGAGGCTTGTGAGCGGCAGTTCGAATTTGTTTTGGACTTGGTCGTAGACTTGTCTGCTGAGGCTTATGCCTCCATTTTCCGCGAATGGGCCAATCCGGGACGCGACGTTTACAGCGTCTCCTGAAATGTCTCCGTCTGATTCGACTACATCGCCTAGGTGGATTCCTATTCTTAGATGGACCCGTTTTTCTTCCGAAAGTGGATCGTTGCGCTCTCTAGCTTTTCCTTGAATATCGTAGGCGCATCTGACAGCGTCGAGGGCGCTTGGGAACTCGATGAGGAACGCGTCGCCAATGGTCTTGACTTCCCGTCCGTTGTGACGGTTCAGAATTTCTCTAACCAGTTTTCTCTGGTCTTCTAAAAGTGAAAGGGAGAGTGATTCGTTCTTCTGTCCCAGCAGCGTGTATCCGACTATATCGGTGAACATGATCGCGGCTAGCCTCCGCCGCTTCTGGGACGACACGTTCCTGCGATTTTCGCTCTCGTTCCTCGTTGATAAATCGGTTGCGAAACTTAGTTTGACGAGTTACTTGGATGGCCTGTTAGAATCAGGCTCTTCTGCCTGCATTCGAGTCTTTGCAAGCGTCTCAACGTACTTCTCCGCCGAAGGTGTGACGACGGTACAGTCCCTTTTTGCGCGGGCGATAGATCGGTTTCTGGGGTGGGAGACCTTTCGAGATCAGGTCAGCACATTTGGAGCACATGACCCAGGTGCAGTCAGCTTTGCAGAAGCAGCATTTCGATACTTGTCCCCGAGAGTTGTCCCAAGGGAAAACATCGGTGGGATGCTCTTTCTTGTACCTGCTGACCATTCTGTAAGAAAGAGGACGATCAACGCATATGGCTCTTACGTTTCATTGCCCTTGTCATGCAGCGGACGGAGGGTATCGTTTTAAGACCGTAATAGTCGCCCGCAGCGAGAGAAGCGAAGAGACAACCTGCTTGACAAAATGGAGTTCCCAGGCCCGAGCATCCCCTCACTAGAGGTGAGAGGACCTCTCCCACGCGGGAGAACTCGCCCAGAACAAGCCCTGATCACAAATCAGGGCAGGCGGTCCGGTTACCCCCCTAGTTTCACGCTTCTCCCTAGGGGGAAGAGTACCGTTCCGAAGAACATGATCAAAGCCCATTCTACGCCGTAGAACAGAGTCCTCGCCGAGAAACGTTCCGGCTAGCGAGAGCCTCCAGAGAAAAAGGGGGGCAACAATTCTTCTCTCGCGACGCGAGAGTGCTGTTTGGAAGAATATTCTGGAAAAACACTCTCAGTCTTCTGACTATTCTTTTTTGTTATCTTGCTCGCCCCTGAGGGGCATGCCTGATCAAAGAGGGTCATTCACACTTTATGTCTATCATTGTTGGTGGACCGGGCGGGATTTGAACCCGCGGCCTTTCGGTCATCCCAGGCGAAGCGCCTATGCGAACCGAACGTTCTACGGCCCGACGAGCGTCAGTATACCAGGCTGAACTACCGGCCCCAAAAGCGCCCATCCGGTCACACGTATCTTAAGACTTTGGCCGGAATCCCGGAAATGTTAATACCCGTCTGAGCGCCAGCCGAAAAAACCAGTGGGCCCGTAGCTCAGCACGGTTATGTTGCATGAAGCAACGCCAAGGAGCACACGACTGATAATCGTGGGGTCGTGAACCCGGACGACGTCCAGTCGACAGAGTTCAAATCTCTCCGGGCCCACCACCAAGCCCACGCTACAGCTTCACACCCATCTCAGCAAACGCAGGCTCCAACAACTGATCAGGACGAGGATCAAACGCTGGAACACCACTACGCTTCAACAACCCCGGAACCGTCCGGATGTCAAAATCGGAAGGGTGAAACCGGGTATTCAGCCGTGACGGATCGAGTGGGAACGAGACCGGCGCGCCAGGCTCCGGCCGAAGCGTAAACGGGGCTGCGACAGTCTTCTGCAGCCCGTTCTGGAAGAAATCAACATACACCTTCCCGATCCTCTGAGCGCGATTCCGCGACGTAGACACCTTCTTCGGCGCAAGATCCTCAAGCAAGATTCCGAGCAAGAGGGCAAACCTTCGAATCGTCTCGATCGAATACTTCGGAACCACCGGGATTAGAAAGTGGAAGCCATCAGCCCCGGAAGTCTTGATCATGTGACGCAGCTTCATCTCGACCAGCGCCGAGTAGACTGCCCGGGCAATCTCTACAGCATCCTCAAACTCCGCCGGCGGATACGGATCAAGATCGATCAAGACCAAATCGTGCCAGTCAGTTCGCGGGGCAGTCGAGAGAAACTGGTTGATCTCCAGACAAGCCATATCCGCCAACCAGACCAGAGTCGCCTTATCATCGCAGACAACATGTCGGACAGACTTGTTGAGACTCTGCGATCGAACCTTGGCGATCTTCACCCAGCTCGGATGGTTCGGCCAGTCCTTCTGAACAAACGACTTCCCAGGGACACCATGGGGAAACCGGTTTAGCATCAAGGGCCGATCCTTGATGAGAGGAATCATGCGGTCTGCGACACCTGAATAATATTGGATAACGTCGGCTTTCGTTATTCCCTCCTTCTTCCACATCAACTTGTCAAGATTGGAAAGCGCAATCTTCCGCCCATCAACCTCGACAATCTCCTCAAGCTTCTTCAAAGAAACCCTCGACCAGTAACGCTACGCGTCTAGCAATACTCTTATCCGAGTAGACTAGAAAAGTCCTGTTCTCTACTCCCATCAGAAGATGACCAGTTGGCTCCCAGACCGATATGGAAAGGCGCGATCAGCTTCGGCCTAGTCAGCATCCCAGTAAAGACCTACGGGGCCATATCTGAACACAAGACCGGCCTCCGTCTGATGTGCCCGAAAGACAAGGTCCCGCTCTCGTTTAGACGCATCTGCCCGAAGGAGAACCGTGAGATACAATGGGACGAGGTAGTGCGGGGCTACGAGGTCCAGAAAGGAAAGTACATCATCATCACGCCCAAAGAACTCGAAGCCCTAGAACTACAATCCGGCCGACTCGTCGAAGTCTTCCAGTTTGTAGACGCGGAGAAGCTGGACGCCGTCTACTTCGACAACAGCTACTATTTGATCCCCGACGAGCACGGTGAGAAGCCCTACTATCTAATGCGTGAAGCGCTGGAGCAGAACAACAAGGTCGCCGTAGGCCGGGTCGTCATGCACGAGAAAGAACACTTGATCGCGCTGCGGTCGTACGAGGGAGCAATACTCATGACCACACTACATTATGCGGACGAGGTCCGGACTCCACGAGACTTTCCCGAACTCAAGAAACCACCCGAGGTCGAGAAAGAAGAGCTAGAGCTTGCCGGCCAACTTATCAAGATAATGAAGAAACCCTTCAACTTCAAAGAATACCGCGACAGATACCAAGAGTCGTTGATGAAGCTCGTCGAAGCCAAGATGAAGGGCAAGGAAGAAGTCATCGAGCTACGAGTCCCCGAGATCAAACCGACAAAGAACCTGATGGAAGCACTCAAAGCGAGTATCAAAGCCCAAGAAAGACGATGACGCTCTGGCACGAGCGTCCCATCGCCCCAATGATGGCGAAGACGGGAGACCCGTTCAACTCAGACGACCATTTTTTCGAGGTCAAGTGGGACGGGCTCAGAGCCTTACTATTTCTGCAGAACGGAAAGCTCGAGCTTCAGAACCGAAACCTTCGCGACGCGACAGCTTCATATCCGGAAATTCAGAGTGTCGCGAAAAAAATCAGAGCTAAGAAGGCGATAATAGACGGAGAAATAGTCGTTCTTAACAGGAAAGGCATTCCCGACTTTGGGAGTCTACAGAACCGCTTTGGCATAGAAGATCCTAAGCGAGTCGAGGTTGCTAGGAGCGCGAACCCGGTCACGTATGTTGCCTTCGACCTTCTTCACCTGAACGGAAAGGACATCATTAAGGATCAACTAGAGATCAGAAAGAGCACTCTGCGCAATCTGATCGAAGAAGGACCGCATCTTCTCTACGGAGACCATGTCGAAACAGAGGGCTTGCAATACTATTCCGAAGCAATCAAGCTCGGATTCGAGGGAACAGTTGGGAAAGAGAAACATTCCCCATATCTCTTGGGAACGCGAAGCAGTTTCTGGGTCAAGAGCAAAGGGTCACGAACCCTCGACGCTATTGTGGTCGGTTACATCCAGGGCGAGGGAATGAGAAAACCGATCTTCGGCTCACTGGTCATGGCAATGTATGACGATCAAGGAGAGCTGGTGCATGTAGGTAATGTTGGTGGAGGATTCGACGACAAGACACTAGCAATGCTGAAGCCAATGCTCGAAAAGCTTGTCGTCAAGAAACCCATCATCACCGGCCCCGTCGAGGCACCCTCCCCAATAACCTGGGTTAAGCCCAGTATTGTCTGCGAAATAATCTACGCCAACATCACAACAGACAGGAAACTGAGATTCCCAAGATTCAACAGAATACGGACCGACAAGAAGCCTGAGGAATGTGTTTTGGACGAAGACATATTATCCGGAAAGAGCCTGACGCTCTAAACGCGATCAGAATGACGACAGAAGTCCGTACAGTTAAGATGCCCTCCTGCAACTGGTGCGGACGCATGATACTGCCCCGCGAAGGAGCCGTCCACTTTCCATGCCCCCAATGCGGCGAAGTAATCATCTGGCGATGCGAAAAATGCCGAGGCTTCGGCCGACCCTACAAATGTCCAAAATGCGGCTTCACCGGACCATAGAGAAGATCCCAGTTGACCAAAGTACTCGTCTCGATCAAAATCTTTCCCTCAGACACCACGACTGACCTGAACATCCTCAAAGACAGAGTACGCAAGACCTTGGAGGGAAAAGCGTCCATTTACAAATACGAAGAGGAACCCGTCGCCTTCGGACTCGTCGCGCTGATTGCCCACGTTCTTGTCCCGGAAGAGGCTCAGGGACGCATGGACGAGGTTGAGGACCTACTGAAGCAGACAGATGGAGTTAGTGAGGTTCAGGTCATGGTCTCTCGTAGAATAGCGTAATACTTACCTTCTGGTAATTAAGTAACAGGAATCTTAAATAGGAAAAAATTCAGTTCGTTAGGTGAACATGGGTCTCAGATTTACGCTACAAGACGAGGGCAGGGTCCTGCTGGATCTTCCGCTCTCCGAAACAGAATGGAAGCCACGGCTCAAAGAGCTCGTAATGAAGGAATTGGGAGAATCGGAAGCCGATATCGACACCTTGTGTGAAATTTGCGACTTTTTCTCGAATAAGCGGCGAGTCCAGATGCTCAATCATCTGGTAAAGGACTGCAATAATTCTGCAACGTTTACAGATCTTCTCAAGGTTGCAGTCAACCCTAAGTATATTTCAGATCTAGTGAGCAGATCGTCACGACGCGAGCTGGTCGTCAAGGGCAGTAAGGGCTACAGCCTCTCGCCGCTTGGGCTTGGGAGCTTTCTTTTGTTGTCTCTAGCGACCCGGAGGCTACTTAGAGAGACTAATTCCATTAATGGTGACGATAAGTCTTTTGAGGGGCAATAACCAAATGAAATTGAAGGTTAAGAGCGATTTACGGTCTGCGGACTTTCAGCGTCTACTCGAGCCTCTCTCGAATATTAGCCCCATGGAGTTGATACAATGACCGTGCCAAAAGAGGTACAATTGAGAGTCGCTGACGCCAAACAGCGAGATGTCGGGCACGGGAAGGTCCGGATAGATAACGAGACCATGCAGAAGCTCGCCATAACAGCAGGCGACTTCATTGACGTTCATGGAAAAAGGACGACCGTAGCGATCGCCTGGCCCGCCTACGCAGAAGATCAAGGCCAGGAGATAGTCCGTATGGATGGACTCCTACGAAGAAACGCGGGAGTAGCCCTTAACGAGTATATCACGATCAAAAAAGCAGAAGTCAAGGATTCACAGACGATAGTATTCGCACCAACAGACGTCCGACTGAGCGTAGATGAGGAGTTTGTCGGATTCGTAAAGCGCCGATTCATGGACATGCCTTTCGTTGAAGGAGACATGACGCTCCTCAGCATCTTCGGCAGCGCAGTCCCACTAATCGCGACTAGAACCAGACCCCACGGACCAGTCAAGATTACAGAATCGACAGTCGTCCAGGTGATGAGTGAGCCGACCCCTGAGAAGAAGGGCATACCCATCGTCACCTACGAGGACATTGGAGGTCTCCACAGCGAGATCCAGAGGATCCGGGAGATGGTTGAGCTTCCGCTGCGACATCCCGAACTCTTCCAGCGATTAGGCATCGAGCCTCCGAAGGGGGTCTTCCTCTACGGTCCGCCCGGTTGCGGAAAGACACTGCTGGCAAAGGCTGTGGCTAACGAGTCAGATGCAAACTTCTACGTCATCTCCGGACCAGAGATAATGTCAAAGTTCTACGGTGAGTCTGAGGCGCGACTGCGCGAGATCTTCCAGAAGGCACAGGAGACTGCTCCCAGCATCATATTCATCGACGAGATGGACGCTATAGCGCCTAAGCGCGAGGAAGTCACCGGGGAAGTCGAGAGACGCGTCGTCGCGCAGCTCCTGTCCCTAATGGATGGGATGGGTGCACGTGGAAACATTATCGTCATAGGTGCTACCAACAGACCGAACGCAATAGATCCTGCTCTAAGACGACCCGGACGATTCGACCGGGAGATTGAGATCGGCGTGCCGGACAAGATGGGAAGGTACGAGATCCTACAGATTCACACACGAACCATGCCGTTAGCGTCTGATGTTGACCTTCATCGTCTCTCGGACATGTGCCACGGTTACACCGGCGCTGACATCTCCTCTCTCTGCAGAGAGGGCGCAATGAAGGCGCTACGACGGTACCTCCCTGAGATCAATCTCGAAGAGGAGAGGATACCTACGGGTATACTGGAGAAGATGGAGGTAAACATCGAGGACTTTACAAACGCGTACAGAGAGATCACACCGACCGCGATGCGGGAGGTCTACATCGAAGTACCGAATGTCAACTGGGCAGACGTAGGCGGGCTGACCGAGGTTAAACAGGAGCTTCAGGAGGCTGTCGAGTGGCCGATCAAAAAGCCTGAGGTCTTCAAGAGAGTTGGAATAAGACCGCCGAAGGGCATTCTCCTCTTTGGACCGCCGGGGTGTGGCAAGACCATGCTGGCGAAGGCGGTGGCTACTGAGAGTGAGGCTAACTTCATCTCAATCAAAGGACCTGAACTGTTCAGCAAGTGGGTAGGCGAATCGGAGAAAGCGATACGCGAAGTCTTCAGGAAAGGCCGTACAGCCGCTCCTTCGATAGTGTTCTTTGACGAGCTTGACTCGGTCGTGCCTAGGAGAGGAATGGGCTTCGGGGACAGCGGAGTCTCCGAGCGAGTCATAAGCCAATTGCTCACCGAGATGGACGGAATCGAGTCCCTCGTCAATGTCGTGATCATCGGCGCTACCAATCGGCCCGATATTATCGACCAAGCAGTCTTACGTCCTGGAAGATTCGATCGTCTCATCTACGTTCCAGCACCGGACTACTCGACCAGGCTAAACATTCTCAAAATTCATACGAGAAACATGCCCCTGGCTAGAGATGTTGACCTTGAGCATGTAGCCCAGCAAGCAGCTGGCTATTCAGGCGCAGACCTTGAAGCGGTCACCCGGGAAGCGGGACTCATATCGCTCCGACGGGATATCGATACGAAGAGTGTTACGATTGAGGACTTCCGCGATGCTCTAGAACGTGTTCGGCCCTCGGTTACGCCTGACATGGAGAACTGGTATCAGGGCTTTACGAAACGGTTCAAGAAAGAACGCGCACCGGTCCCGATAACCTAGATTGTACGAGGCATACCCTTCCTGGTGACTCTGGCATTGAGCAAAGTTTGGAGTCCCAGGCCCATGTCCCTCTCAATAGTCGAGATCTTAGAGAAGAAAGGCCCGATGACTGACCTAGAGTTGCACAAGGAGCTCAAGGCGAACTTTGGAGAGGTCAGCTTCAGAGAACTCAACACCGGCTTGATGAAGCTGGAGCTTGCAGGGGTCCTCTGGGTCTCGCGACTGATGAAGGGAAAGAGGCAGGTAGAACTCCAGGGTAAACCGGTTATCGACTAGCCAAATGTCAGTTGTCTCCGCTTCAAAAACCGTCGCTGGGTCAACGGATCCAAAATGCGCATACTGTGCAGGGACGGGCCGCTGGACCAAGGAAGTCTTCCCGGGCAAACCGGAGAGCGTCTACTGCCCGCACTGTCATGGGTCTGGGAAGGGCGGTGCCGCAGACTCGAGTTCTCCTGGAGAATCAGACTGAGATGCAGTCCCCAATTCGGACGAGCACTCACAGTGTCAGGCATATATCGGAGCGGGCAACCCGGCTGTTGAATTCAACATGACCGATTCGCCCGACGCTCCAGTAAAGGTGGACGATTCCAGCTTCGACTCCTTCGTCTCCAAGTATCCCGTGATCTTGGTCGACTGCTGGGCGCCCTGGTGTGGACCCTGTCGCTTGGTCGGCCCGGTTATTGATGCGCTTGCGAAGGAGTACAAGGGGAAGGTAGCTTTTGGCAAGTTGAATACTGACGAGAACCCTGGGACGTCAGGGAGGTTCGACATCATGGCTATTCCGACCTTGCTCGTCTTCAAGAACGGGAAGCCGGTTGACCAGATTGTGGGCGCGGTGCCGAAGGCGCGGATTGAAGACGTGCTAAAGAAGTACATGTAGAAACAGCGTCTAGCGCTCCTGTCTGACGGTAGGGGACCGGGGCGCGAGATCCGCTGGTTCAAAACTTTTGAAACGGACTTCTTGTTTTTCTTCGCGCCATGTTTTTTCGGAATCTGAATTACGATTTCTTGGAGGAAACCAACCTGTTCAGGTTTGGAAAACGCCTTTGACAATATCGGTCGCTCTCAGTATAGACATATCGTACCTTGAAGCTCAAGTATATATTTGACATTCCTCCTCCGGTTCCTATAGAGGATATACATCATGTCCCTCATGATGGAAGCTCGAAAAGTCCAGAAAGTCGGATACTCCACCCTGATAGTCTCTCTCCCCAAGGACTGGGTAGAAGAAGTCGGTTTGAAGCAGGGTGATATTGTAAGTTTCAGACGCGAGTCTGACGGCGGAATCACCGTCTATCCTGGCTTGACGAGAGAGCGAGAGAACTTTAGGTACATTATCGACGCGGACTTGTGTGACAGTCCAAATCTACTGACCCGGATCATCACGGCGAATTATCTCACGGGTCACGACACGATCCAGATCGTTTCGAAGAAGGAACTGTCCTCTCGCCACCTGGAAGAGGTCCGCGGGGTAAGCAGAAGATTGACGGGCCTGGGTATCGTCGAGCAGAATCTGAAATCTGTAACACTACAGAGCTTTGTTGATCCTACAAAGTTTCCAATCTATGGCTTGATGCGTAGGCTCCAGATAATTCTGAGCTCGATGCTCGAACAGGCTGTAAAGTCAGTCGTCGAGGGCCGAGTGGCATTGGCGGATGAGGTCTTGCACATGGAAGAGGAAGCTGACAGGATCTACTGGATGATCATCCGCCAACTCCTACTCGCAGTTCTTGATAGAAAGGTAGCCAAAGAGGTAGGCATCGAAGGACCCATGCACGTTGTCGGCAATAGGGTGATTGCGAAGAGTCTCGAGCGTATGGCAGATTCCGCGAGTCATGTGGCGCTCGAGTCCCAGAAATTGAAAGGGACTGGGAAAGGCGTAGACGTCAAGATAACGAAGGGTCTCGTGGAGCTAAGTGACAAAGTCCGATCCTTGATCGAGGACTCGTTCAACGCTCTTATGAAAAGCGACTTGAAAAGGTCAAACGAGTGCATAGAACGAGTCGCAGCATGTGACTCCCTAGAGAGATCACTAACGGCTGATGTAATGCGCAGCGTGAAGGAAGTCAACCTGGCAGTGGGCTTGCGAGCGATTATTTGGGATGTAGGCCAAATGGCGCGCGATGCCGAGTCGATAGCGGAGGTTGCCATTAACCGGAATCTGGAGACCCCCAGCAACTTCAGCCAATGGGAAAAAGCCTAACAAATAGAAGAATCTGGCAATTTTTTTCCGTTCGCGGTTGAGGCCGGGTGTCCATACTCGATGTCTAGTACGGGTTGAAGCCAACGAAGTTGTTTGTGGTTGCGTCCCAGGACCCAGCGTACACCCATGTTGGAGTGCCTCCGCTAGGCGTGACGACCTTCCAGACTTCGTATATCGCAGCGACCCTATCTCCGCTCGGATCAAGCTGGGTCCAGCCCGTCACCCCGTAGTAGTTGTTTGCGACTGTTAGCATTGCCCTCTGAATCCTAGTTCCGTTATTCGAGCCAACTTGGAGAGTAGCAAGTGCTGCCAGCCAAACGTCGTCGTATGCGCTTTTGCAGTACAGGTCGCAGATGTTTCCCGGATAGGCGGCCGCGAAGGTTGTGTAGAGTCGTTCGGTTTTTGTATTGTTGAGGAAGGCGAAGATTGTTGACGGGAGTCTGATAGTAGATACGATAGGCCCAGAGGTAGGGCTTCCGGAAATGAAAGTGTCCTGAGCCACGCCATCAGTGCCTGTCCAATCAGAGGTGGCCGATGGAAGCTTTCCTCTCAAAAGATACGAATATGATGGGCTCTGACTTAGCTCAGTTACTATTTCGCCGAACTCCTCGAATGAGACAGCTTCAATGCCGACTCTGTTTGGGCTTGTTGCATTCAGGATCTGGAAATCGTTGGACAAAGCCGGAAGTATTGATGCAAAGGTCGTCAACGACGCGTCATATCGAACTATACAGACGCTGTCGGTTGATAAGCATCCGGCATAGTCTACAGAATCACCAAAGTTGACCGCCGTTGAGTTCGCCAGGGAGTCTCCATATGGATCATGTCTCTGGAGAATGACTACTTTCGTTGCTCCCTCCGCTTCAAGCACTGCTGCATCAGCCCGCCCCTGCGATCTATCGTTGGGTGCTGTTCGGAATAGGTAGTCATTTGGAATCGCCAGAGCGACTGAAGTTGAAGATGGGCTAATGAGAACGACGTGATGGGAGTCCGCAAACGACAGTATGGGTTGGATGGAGCCACTGTTCAATGGCCCTACGACGACTTGGACGCCTGAAGCAGCGAAGGTCTGTAACTCAGAGAGAGCCATAGAAGGGTCGAGCGCATAGTCGCGGACAGACACGGCAAATCTTGAGCTACAACCGACTGAGGACAGAAAAGAATTGATGTCGTCTATTGCTAAAGCGGAACCATCTCTGGCTCTAATGCCTTGAGTTGCGAGTGCACTGCTGAGGTCGAGAAGTTCACCGATGGTGATCGTCTTTCCTGATGAGCAGAGGCCGCCTGATTGTTGTAGTTGTGTCTGTAGTTGTGAGATTTGAGCTTGAAGCTGGGCGATTACTGCCGTGTCTTGACCCAGCTGGGCATTGAGGGTGTTGAGCTGGGTGTTGAACGACGATTCTAGCGATTGGACCTTGGCGATTTCGGCGGATAACTGGGTTTCCAGTGTCTGGAGTTGAGCGTTCGCGGCGGTAAGCTGTGCTTCGAGAGATTGAATTTGGAGGTATGTCTGGTTGAGTTGGGAGTTGGTTGCTTGGAGTCGCGAGATCTGGGCTGTTAGATTTGCAATCTCAGCCTTCAGTGTCGCAATCTGATCATTAAGAGAACTCGCATTACCGTTAAGACTCGAGACTTGGCTGTTTAGAGACGCAGCCCTTGCTTGATAATAGTAGGCAAATCCTCCGAGGGTTCCGCCGGCGGCCGCTAGTACGAGAATAGTGACAACTTTCAAGGATAATGTGTAGGACATTACTTCTAAGATCTCTAGATTTCTCATAATTGAAGATTACTCACGGAAACGTCCGTAAAGCAATAGGATTGAGCGGGCAAAAGGAACGAAAATGAGCGATTCGTCGTCTTCCTATTTCGTGGAAGTCCTGATCTGCGCCAGTTCTTTCTCGATAGCGACTATTCGTTTGGGACAGTTGGGGCAGAAGCTAGGAAGCATCGCGTAGACGTTGGCGTTCATCTGCAGAAGCGGCTGGATCATCTGGCTCATAGCCGCTGCTCCGGGGTCTTGCGGGAGAACCTTTGACCGTTGCTCCATAGCCTTCATCTTATCGCCCATAACCGTCAGAACTGGGCATTCGCCTAGTCCATAGACGCAGAGGTTTTCCGCGGAAGACTCCAAATTAAGCAGGCAGTCTGTCTGAATAGGTTGATTAATACTTCTTCTTCGCTGAACCGACTCTAGGCTCTGGAAATATGAAAGCTCTCGGCCAGTTGCTGGTTGTCATCGATGCCAATTCTTCCGGGGTCTCAGGGGACAAGTATCTTGGCGCGCTAGTCAACATTGGAGGACAAGTCGAGAGTCTGCGAAGAGTTGCGAAGGTCGTTACGGAATATGTTCCTGGAACGCGTGATGTGGAAGTTGAGGCTCGAAGGGTGGAGCGAGGCGGTATTGGCGGACACCTCGTCACGATCAAATCAGAGGATAAACATCTCAAGCGTAAAGGAAGCGTGATTCTTACGGCTGCCGAGAAATGCGCCAGAAAACTGGAGCTCTCGGATTGGGGATCTAAGTTCTCGATTGCAACAGTCGAAACATTGCTCCAAGCTGAGTCCAAGGTCCATGGCCACTCACCAAAAGATGTGGAGCTTGAAGAACTGGGATCGGCTGACACACTCGTCGATGTCCTGGGAGTCGCCCGCTTATCAGAGGAGCTGGGACTCGCCAAGGCAACCTGGTGGTCAACGCCTGTCGCTGTTGGTGGAGGCACCTCGCATTTTTCTGGTCTTTCATATCCGAATCCACCACCCGCGGTGGCTGAGATTCTCCGAGCTCGAAAGTTCCCGATGTCGCGCGGTAATGGAGAGGAGGAGCTTAGCACTCCAACCGGCATTGCGATAACTGTTAATCTAGTTGGGAGGTACGCTCAGTCTCATCCAGCTCTTCGGCCCGAGATGGTTGGGTACGGTGCAGGCTCGAAGGATGTCAACGGAGTCGCAAACATTTTACGAATAATTGCCGGAGAGAGCCTTGAGACCCCACACTCTCACGATGAAATGGTGATACTCGAAACAAACATCGACGACGTGACCGGAGAGGTCATGGGACGAGCGGTTGAGAGATTAATGTCTGAGGGTGCGCGTGACGTGACGATAACCCCTGTCTACATGAAGAAGAACCGGCCAGGACACATGATTACTGTGATCGCGAATAAGGGCGACGCGGAAGACCTTGCGCAGGTCCTCATCGCCGAAACTGGCACACTCGGAGTGAGAGAGCTTCCAGTCATTCGCCACATTACCCCGAGAACAAAGAGGACAATCCAATTGAGGATCGGAGCGAAGACTCATCGCGTCGGGGTTAAGATA
>Ga0210409_10003012_pt1 | contig 19383 bp, 16 predicted proteins | sample IncBWH17MmetaG_FD_161649 | JGI IMG/M metagenome (GOLD analysis project Ga0210409, IMG submission 161649) | Forest soil microbial communities from Barre Woods Harvard Forest LTER site, Petersham, Massachusetts, United States - Inc-BW-H-17-M | ecosystem: Environmental > Terrestrial > Soil >... | reverse complement strand
CACCAGCACTTTCAGCCCTTTTTCCGTCAACTCCTTCGCCGCCCAGCCCCCGGTGATTCCCGAACCGACAATCACCGCGTCATACGTGTTTGTCGCCGCCATGTTCGCCTCGCCCCCTGCCCTATGCGTCGCCGAGCCCAGCGCCCAACTTCGCGCAGCCGTGCTGCGCACCGGGAATAATTTGCAGTTTCAATTCCTGCGTGAATCCAATTTCCGAGGTGTAGTAGCCGTGCAGCGTGATGCCGCGGAAGACGTCGTAGAAATTCCCCTTCAATTGCGCGTCCAGCTCCGGAACCGTATTGCCATGCTTCTCCCGCTTCTCTGCCCTCTCGTTCGCGGAGGAATCATCCAGCGCGCGCAGCAAGGTAACTTGTTGCACGGGACTCGCGTCCACAAAATCTTTTCCGAAGAGCTCCTGGCTCTGTTTGTCCATGCCGGCCAGTCCGTTGAGGAAGTTTTGCCGTTCTTCGTCCGTGGCCCACTCCGTCAAAATTACGTCGATGAATTCATTCACTCGCGCCGCCTTGGCTCCCGGCGTGTCCGTTTCCGGAATGACCAGGTCCGTCATCACCACCACCGTGGCGTTCTGGTGCGGATTCAGCGTGCGCAGCTTGTACCCCGGCCCGGTCTGCGCCTGCGCCTCCCGGAAAAAAGCCGCCAGCGGCGAAGAAAACACGGGAAGCACCGCTCCCGTCGCCAGCATCTTCAATACGTCACGACGCTGCATAGTTCCTCCGTGAGAATTGATTTTTTGCCGGGCGCCTCGCCTTGCGTGCGTATAATTTCGAGTTAAGCGCTTCAGGCGCCGTCGAGCATACTCTAAAATTGTGCTTTAGAGAATCGATTTTCTAAATGCTTTTTAGGAGATAAGGTTTGGCCGCTACACCCCAACGATGCAGCTTCCCCACGGTGAACGGCAAGCGGCTGGAAGCGCTGCTGTATGAACGTATCGGCGCGAACACCACTGTGGTTATGCTCCACGAAGGCCTCGGCTCGGTCGCCATGTGGAAGGATTTTCCGGAGCGAGTGGCAGAGGCTACCGGATGCGGCGTGCTTGTCTATTCGCGATACGGCCACGGAAAATCCGAGCGCCTCGCCGAAAAGCGCTCCGCCGATTTCATGCACCACGAAGCCAAGGTGGTTCTTCCCGAATTGCTCCGCCAATTTGAAATTGAGCGGCCCATTCTTCTCGGCCACAGCGACGGGGCCTCCATCGCCTTAATTTACGCAGGCACTTGGACGGCGCGCGTGCGCGCGCTCATTCTGGAGGCGCCGCACGTTCTCGTCGAGGATCTCGGCATTCGCAGCATCGCTGCGATTCGCAAACTCTATGAATCAAGCGATCTGCCGCAAAGACTCGCGCGCTATCACGATTACGCCGACGAAACATTTCGCGGATGGAATGATATTTGGCTCGATCCGCAATTTCGCGACTGGAACATCGAGGAATATCTCGCGGCAATTTCCTGCCCCACGCTGGTGATCCAGGGCGAGGACGACGAGTACGGCACGTTGGCCCAGGTAGAAGCCATTCAGCGCCGCGTGCCCGCGACGCAATCCCTGATACTCCCTCACTGCGGCCACTCGCCGCACCGCGACCAACCAGGTCTGACGCTCGACACCATCTCCAAATTCGTCGCGACTTTGTAGATGGGCGGTTTAACTCACCCCGACCACTAGTAGCGTGGCGTCGTCCTGCCAGATTCCGCGGCTGAATGCGGACACTGTCTGCAGGATTTCCTTCTGGATTTCCCCGGCGGTGCGGCTGCGATTTTCGTGCAGCACGGTCAGCAGGCGCGACTCGCCAAATTCCTCCTCGTCGGCGTTGCACGCTTCCGTAACGCCATCGGTGAATAAGACCATGCGATCGCCGCTTTGCAATTTCGCTATGCCGCTCCGGAACGCCTGATTCGCAAAAACACCCAGAACGCCGCCGCCTTCGCGCAGGCGCTCGTGCGAGCCATCGGCATGCAAGATAAACGGTGCATTGTGGCCTGCACTCACGTATTGCAGTTGACGCGCCGGCCCATCCAGGTGCGCGTAAAACAGCGTGACGAATCGATCGCTGGCCATATTGCGGCACAGCAGCGCATTCAAGCGCTCGCACAATTCCTGCGGCGCCAGGGCAGGCGACGCCAAACCGCGCACGGCGGCCTGCAAATTGGACATCAGCAAGGCCGCTGGCAATCCCTTTCCGGCGACATCGGCGATGCACAACCCGCACGTCTCTCCGGCAAAGGGAAGTACATCGAAATAATCTCCACCGACCACGCGGGCGGATTGCCAGGCGCTGGCAATTTCATAACCCGCGAGCTGGGCAATTTCCTTCGGCAGGAATCCCTCTTGAATCGCGCGCGCTTCGGCAATTTCGTGCTCCTGCTCGTGAAACTGCGAGGCGATCACCTTCTGCGCCTGCGTTTCCTGCACGGCGAGGCGCGCAGATTCCCGGCGTTCGCGCCCGAGCGTAATCTGCTTGCGCAAGACTTCCAGCAGTTGCGAATTCGTCCAGGGTTTCTCCACAAAATCGGTCACGCCGCGCTGCATCGCTTCGACGGCGATGCCCACCGTGGCCCATCCAGTCATGACAACGATTGGCGGCACGCCTTCCAGGGCCGTCAGCCGCGTCAGCAAATCGAGTCCCTCACGGCCGGAAGTGGTGTCGCGCGCGTAATTCAAGTCCATCAGCAAAAGATCGAATTCGCTGCGCTGCAACGCCGCCACCAAATCCGCAGGCGAGCTAACCGTTTCGGTTGTGTAGCCGTGCCCTTTCAGGAGCAGACACAACGCCCCCAGCACATCGGGTTGATCGTCGGCAATCAAGATTCGCGACTGCATGGTTCTCACTTTAACGGGAGTTTCGGGTATTGATGCTAACATGCCGCCGATTCCCCCTTTCGCGCCTGTCGCTGGTCCACCCTCCTTGGATGGCAGTCGCCCTGCCACGGTTAAATGGTATTAACTGCCGTACTTTCATGTCATTACATGCTACTGCCGTGGCGCAAACGATTGCGTCTGCCCGCTTGCGGGAAGAACCGTCCCACAAGCGAACACGGCCGCGTTCATCCCTCCACTCTTAAGACGGCTGCGCCTTCGATTGCGTCGCTTTTCAGCGCGTTGAGGGCGCGGTTGGCTTCGCGTAGCGGAAATAGCTGCGTGTGCATGCGAATGGGAATTTCGGCGGCCACGCGCAAGAACTCTTCGCCATCCTGGCGCGTGTTGTTGGCCACACTGCGTATCACTCGCTCCTGGTAGAGCAAATCGTAGTCGAAGGAGGGGATGGGGCTCATGTGAATCCCGCCGAGGACGAGAGTGCCGCCTTTTCGGAGCGCTTTCAGCGCGGCAGGGACGATTTCTCCGGCCGGCGCAAAGATGATGGCGGCGTCGAGCTTGACCGGCGGCTCCGCGAAGGTGCCGCCGGCCCATTTTGCCCCAAGCTCGAGTGCAAGGTTCTGGTGCCGGGCATCGCGGGTCGCTGCATAGACGTCCACATTCCAATGCCGCGCCACCTGAATGGCAACGTGGGCGGCGGCGCCAAATCCGTAGAAGCCCAGCTTGCCGCCGGGCTTGATCCCGGAAAGGCGGAGTGAGCGAAACCCGATGATTCCGGCGCAGAGCAGCGGAGCCGCTTGCTCGTCGGGAAATTGCTCCGGGATGGCATAGATAAAGTCCTCGGATGCAACAGCATACTCCGCGTAGCCGCCGTCCACGGTATAGCCGGTGAAGGTCGGGTGATCGCAAAGATTTTCCGCGCCGGAGCGGCAGAACTCACACGTGCCGTCGGTATGATGCAGCCAGGCAATCCCGACGCGCGCGCCGAGCGAAAACCTTTTTGCACGGGGCCCGAGTTTTTCAATCACGCCAATGACTTGGTGTCCCGGGATTACGGGAGATTTCCGCGGCACGAGTTCCCCTTCAATGACGTGCAGGTCGGTCCGGCATACGCCGCAATAAGAAACACGGAGCAGTACCTCCCCATTCGCTGGCTGTGGAGTGGGAACGTCCGCAAATACGAGGGGGTTGGTGGCTATCGGAGCGGGAGATTGGAGGACGCAGGCTTTCACGGAATGGGTACCCCCCACCCCGGGTGTTTTGCAAAAAGAGGCTGCAAACTACTGAAAACAAACGGCGCGACAGCCGAAAAGAGGGAAAAGAGGCTGCAACCGCCAGAAAACAAATAACTTGAGAAGAATTGGAGGCAATCGGATCCGATGATCGCGGCGCGAAAGCCGGAACTGCGTGACGGTTGGCAGGGGACAACCATGGGGAACGATAGCATGGGGACCGAAGATGACGGAAGTGTAATCCATTGAATGGCAACTTTTGGGGGTTGAATGGTTGCTGGGTGCATTGAATGGGAAAGGTCCTCGCGGGGGTCAGGTAAACAAGCGCGAGGCCGCCACCTTTGCGGCATTGTGGCCACACATTCCGTGGACTCCGCCCCCGGGAGGTGTCGAAGACGAGCAGATGTAGAGCTTGCGAAGTGGGGTCGCGTAACGGCGCCAAGTGGGGCGGAAGAGGAGTTGGCTTAAGTCCATGGCGCCACCTACGATGTCGCCGCCGATCAGGTTGGCGTCCATTTCTTCGAGGGCGGCAGGGGAGAAAATGTGACGGGCGAGGATGCAATCCCGGAATCCCGGAGCGAAACGCTCGATTTGCGATTCGAGGGCTTCCAGCATGTCAACCCTGGAGCCGTTGGGGACGTGGCAGTAGGCCCAGGCAATGTGCTTCCCTGCCGGAGCACGGGTGGGATCGAAGAGGGTGGGCTGGGACAGGAGGACAAAGGGCCGCTCGGCGTGGCGGCCGCGGCTCATCGCGTATTCGGACGCGGCGATTTCCTGGAAGCTGCCACCGAGATGCACGGTGGCGGCCCGCGCGCAGTCGGGGGCTTTCCACGGAATAGGGCTGTTTAGCGCGTAGTCGACTTTGAAAGCGGCGGGACCGTAACGGTACCTGGCGAGCCTGCGCGCGAATCGGGCCGGGAAACGCTTACGGACGATGCGCAGCAACTGGTGCGGGGTGACGTCGCAGAGTGTGGCGTCGTACTCCTCGAGCGCGGATAAGTCCTCTATGCGCGTCGAAGTCTTGACCGTGCCACCAAGCGACGCGAGATGGGCGCAGAGGGCGGTGGTGAGCGATTGCGCACCGCCCTGCGGGATCGGCCAGCCCACGGCATGCGCGGCTGCGCCGAGAGTGATGCCAAAGGCAGCGCTCAGGGGCTGATCGAGACTCAAGAAGGAATGCGCTGCGAGACCAGCGAGAAGGGCTTTGGTGCGTTCCGTGCGGAAGAGATGAGAAAGTGCTTTCGCTGAAGGGAACGCGAGCAGACCGAAGCGCGCAAGAAGAAAGGGATGCCGCGTGAACACGTGTAATGGCCGCAAGATTTCCTCGGACAGATCCGACCAGCGCTCGGCGAACGGCTGCATGAGACGGCGCCAGCGCTTGCCATCCGGGCCCAGAGCCGATTCGGCGTCGAGCAGATCGCGCTCGAGTACTACAGCGGTGCCGTCGTCGAGCGGGTGCGCGAGCGGAGCGGGCGAGTGAATCCACTGCAAACCGTGAGCTTGCAGCGGCAGCGAAGAAAAAAACGGGGAGCCAGCGGCGAATGGGTGAACGGCAGAGCCGAAATCGTGGAGGAAGCCGGGAAGCGTGAGTTCGAGTGTTCGGGCGGCGCCACCGGGTTGCGGCTGCGCTTCGAAGACGTCAACGTGGACGCCGCGTTGAGCGAGGGTGATGGCGGCTGCGAGGCCGTTGGGTCCAGCGCCAATGACGCAGGCCCGGCGTTGCGGCGCCCTCGAATTCATGATGGGCCCATCCGGACAGACTGGGACGCGCTAAAGCGCGCCCCTACAACGCTTGCGGCGAAAGGGCTCCGCTGCGCGAACGGAAAGAGCTTGATCGCTGCGGTCATTGTCGTGGAGGAAGCTCGGGTGGCCACTCGATGGCGATGATGCGGCCGCTGGCATCGTGGCCGAGGGTCGGCGCGTAGTTGCCGAGCAGTTGGCGCCGCCACCACAAGCCTTGCTCGCTTTTTTCTTGCGGCGAGGAAAACCAGTATTGCCAGAGCAGAACGCGGATCTGGCGGGGCGGCTGCGGAAACGGATTGCCGGCGAAAAGCGCCAGCACGTCCGGGCTACCTGCCAAGAGGCGCTCTTCAGTGCGCGGGACGATGGGATTGGAGCGCCAGTGCCCGAGCGAGGCGAACCACAAATTCCAATCGAAACGCGGCTGGTAGGGGGCGTAGATACGCGGAGGCTCGTAGGGATTTTGCGGCTTGAAGCGAAACTTGTAAGGCGCCCAGGTTTCGCCGTCATTCGAACCTTGGAACTCAATTTCATAGCGGCCGCGCGTCATTACCGCGAAGAGGCCGTAGCGGTCGGCAATGCGAAACGGCTGCAGCGCGGCAACCGGCCCCGGAGGAAATGGCGCAGCAGGCCAAATCATCCATAACAGGAGCACGGTGCTGGAGTAGAAGAGCCACGCGAACATCACCGCGGTCAGGCCGAGCTTTGCCGTAGCCAAGAGGCTCGCCCAAGTTTGCTGCCAATGCTGCGACTGGGCTTCAGGTGAAACAACGCCTTCCGAGGTTGTTTGCCCGGGTGGCGTCAGCTGCGCTCTCCATGATGGCGGAACGAAACGCGCGAGGAAACGATCATCCAGCAGAAAAATCGCGAGCGATAAAACGAGATAGTTCAGGAAAGTGTAGTTGGCGGTGAGGATGATGCCGATTTGCCAGGGCGTGACGATAAAGAAGCAAATGATGCGAACGCGGCGCGGCAGAAAAAGCATCCAAGCGAGCGCGAGTTCGAGAGCGAGAGTGCCAAAAGCGGTGGCGGCGTGAAACCAGTGCGGCAAATGCTGTGCGTACCATCCAATCCAGGTGGGCAGCGGACCGTTTTGATAATAGTCGTCCATGGCCGTGAACTGGCGCCATTGAGGATCGCCGCTGGCGATTTTGGCGACGCCGGACTCAAAGTAAATGCGAAACCATTCCCAGAGAAGAAGAAAAATGCTGGCGCGCATGGGCGGGCTGCTGGCCGCGAAGCGGGGACGAAAACCCGGAGGCGCGAGAAAGAGGGAGATGAAGCCGGCTTCGAGGAGCATGCCGTCGGATTGGTAGCCGGAGAAATCGGAGGCGGCGGTGACGAAGGAGAGAAAGCAGAGGAAGCAAACCAGGAGCATGCCGCGCGGAAAGACGTTGATGATGAGAAGGACAGAAGCAACGAGGCCGGCCCAGCAAACAGCCATCAGCGCGTGATTGCCGGAGGAGAACCAAAGAAGCGTGGGTGCGTACCAGAAACGCGAGAAGCCGATGGAATTGGTGACCGCGCGCAGATATTCGGCGGCGGGGAGAATTCCTTCGGGGCCGATGAGTCCACGGACTTGGAAAAGCAGCGAAAAAAAAGCGGAGAAATAAATCACGCCGAGAGCGCGGAGGAAGAGCCAGCGCGGGATCAACCGGCAACGCGCGCCGCGCTCGGGATCGAAGAGCCAGCGGAGGTCGAAAGCGGGACGAAGGTCCATGGAGCGGTTCCAATATACAGGGTTCAGCGCGAGGGTCACGTATCGTCCAGCCTACTTGGGGAATCTATTCGTATGTGATGCCTTCCATGCCCGAGGGAAGGAGAGCCAGGAACGGCTGTGTTAAATTGGTTGAGCCATGAAATTCAAGAAAATTGAGCGGGCGGAATTGCCTTGCACGACTTCAGCCTTGCGTCCGTTTGGGTGCATGGAGCTGTGGGCGGGAAACGAAAAGGCGCACCGCTCGCTGGAGCTGGCGGGTCTGGAAACCGACGTGATTGCGGTGCCGTCCGGAGCAAATGAGGGCGGGGACCTGGCGGCGGTTTTCTCTTGCACCGACAACGTGGCGCGGGTGGTGCTGGCCGATGCCGTGGGGCACGGATACTCGGCGAGCCTGGTGGCGCGGCACGTTCATAAGCTGCTGCACAAATTTCACGACATTCGCCAGACGGCCGGGTTGCTGGCGGCGCTGAACGACGAGTTCACGATAGGAACCGCAAACGATGCGGCGGGATTGCGGCTGACGACGGTGGTCACGGGCACCTACGACGGGATGAGCGGAGAGTTTAACTTTGCGTACGCAGCGCACCCGCGGATGTTGGTGTGGAGAGCGCGGGAGCAGCGATTTGTCGAGCTGGGAGAAGGCCTGGAGAATCTGCCGCTGGGATTTATCACCGGAGAGCAGTACAACGAGCAGAGCATTCGCTTGAATGTGGGAGACATGATCCTGGCGTTTTCGGATGGAGCGACAGAGGCGCGCTCGCCGGCGGGGGAACAGTTGACGCATGTGGGACTTCTCGCGCTGGCGGAGGAAACGTTGCGAGGGATCGGCGAACCCGCGAGTTTGGCGGATTTTTCGCAGGGCTTGCTGGGAGGCGTTCAAGCCCATCGCGGAGGCGCGGAGCTGGACGACGACATTACGCTGCTGACGCTGCGGCGCGCGAGCTGAGGCGAAAAGGCGGCGCCGCGCTGGGTTACTGCGCCGGGGAAGCCGGCGGGTGAGCGGAAAAATACTGCGTCAGGCTGGCGATGAACTCGTTGGTGGCGCGCTGCACGTTGTGATCGAGAGCAGTGACCACCGCGGAGACTTCTTTGCCGCTCACGGGTTCGTCGTGATTATACAGGTGCGTCCAGACGGTGTTGCCGTTCCTGGTGTCGCGGAGCTCGAGCTCCAGGACAAGACGCGCGGACATCGCGGAGCCGGTGATTTCCTTGAAATCGTAGAGTTCGCCGTGGAGGAGATAGTCCCCGCGAGTGCTACTGCGCTGCGCGTAGACGGAACGGTAGCGGCCGGACGCGCGCAGCCCGCGCAGAAGAACATCCTGGATCATTTCCGTGGGAGGCTCGGCCCAGCGCTGGTATTCATAAGTGCCCATGGCCTCGGCGTTGGAACCGTAAACGATGCGATCCTCGCGATAGAGATGCGAGGACAGTAGCGGGCCCATGACAATGGTTACCGGGAAGGGGTCACCCGCGGGGTCGGCACCGGAGTTGCTGGGCACGGTGAGCTGGTAATACTTCGAGGGGCGCGCGGCTCCGCAACCCGCCGCAAGCCAGACGCAAAGCAGAAAAATAGGCGGTTGGCGCAAGATCATTGCCTTTCACCGGGCTTGTGTTCGCGGGGACTCGATGAGCGAATCAGTGTGTACGGGCGGGCCTTGATGGTGTTGGTGAATTCCTTGAGATTTTCGGAAACATGGCGGAAATTATCGAGGAGCTCGTCAATATTTTCGGAGTTGGTGTCGAGCGTCTGATTCAAGTGCGCGGTCAGATCGGTCATGTTGGTGAGGGTACGACGAAGCTCGGCGACGGCCTGGCGGATGTCGGCACGGTTCTCGCCGATGAGCGAATCGATATGATCGATGGCCTTGTTGGCCTCCGCGGAAGTTTTGCGGAAGTCCGCCAGCAGCGGCTCGAGCTTTTCACTGACGGAGTTGATGTGCTGGAGCGTGGAGTGAAGAGCAGGGCGATTTTCTTCGATCATGCCGCGAGCGTTGGCGAGCGTGGCGGAAAGATTGGCGCGATTCTGCGCGTTGAGGAGATCGTTGACGCGATCCACGGTGACTTTCAGCTCGGTGGCGCGATCATTCAAGCTGGTAAGAAGCTGGGTGGCGCGAGGACCCAGCTCGTTGATCTGCGCGGTGATGGCGTTGAAATCGACATAGTTTTCGGCAGTCAGTTGCGAGCCGTCGGGAGCCACGGCAGCTTTGGGAGTGCCCGGGAGAACTTCGAGGTGATTGTCGCCGAGCGGGCTCAGGCTCATGATCTTGACGTGACTATCAGTCTTGACCGGGAGATCGGATTGGACTTTGAAAGTGATCTCGATGCGCGAAGGATTTTGCGGATCGATGCGCACGGAGTCAACGCGGCCGATCTTGGGTCCACCCGAGTAGCGGACGCCGGAACCGGACTCGATGCCGCCGGCGAATGGAAAATAGGCGCGATAGGTATGCGTGGAGCGGCCGAAGGCTCCACTAATGGCAAATACAATGAAAATCAGCACGGCGGTGGCCGCGATGACGAAAAGGCCGACGAGTGCTTGTTCGCTTTTTGGTTTCATTGGTTCCCTTCCCTGCTCCAGGGATTATCTGGAGCGACGATCCTCGGTTAACATTTGCAAATAATCCAATTCGCGCGAGACTTCGGGTTCGGCGACGCGGTCGAGAAACTGGCGGACGCGCGGCTGCGCGCTGGCGCGCATCTCTTCGGTGGTGCCGAGGGCGACGATGTTGCCCTTGTCGATCAGGACCATGCGATCGGCGATCAAGTAGGCGCTGGCGAGCTCGTGAGTGACGACGATAATGGTCATGCGGAAGGCTTGCTTGAGCTCCAGGATAAGCTGATCGATGCCGGCGGCGATGATGGGATCGAGGCCGGCGGAAGGCTCGTCGAAGAAAAGGATTTCGGGATCCATGGCTAGGGCGCGAGCGACGGCGGCGCGCTTCTTCATGCCTCCGCTCAGTTGCGACGGCATGTAGTATTCGAAGCCCTCCAGGCCGACCTGCTCGAGCTTCAAGCGCAGCATGATCTCGATCGTCGACTCCTCGAGGCGGGTATGCTCGCGAAGCGGAAGTGCGACATTCTCGCCAACGGTCATGGAGCCGAAGAGCGCGCCACCCTGGAACGACATCCCAATCCTCTTGCGGATGGTGTCCATCTCGGAGGCTGGAATCGCCGCGATATCCTGGCCTTTGATCCAGATCTGGCCGGAGCTGGGCTTCTCGAGGCCGACCAGCGTGCGCAACAGGGTGCTCTTTCCGGAGCCGGAGCCGCCGAGGATCACCAGCGTTTCGCCGCGATGGACGTCGAAGCTGATGCCATGAAGAATTTCGCGCTCGCCGTAATTAACGCGCAGGTCGCGCACGGAAATCGTGGCGGTGGTTTCGAACGAATCTGTGACTGATGTTCCCATGCGGCGAGTTCCTAACCAGGGCTCATAAAAAAGAATAACGCCGTGAAAACCAAGTCTACAACTATGACCAGAAAAATGGACATGACCACCGCCCGCGTAGTGGAGCGGCCGACTTGCTCCGCGCCGGCTCCGGTTGAGAGTCCCTCCAGGCAGCCTACGGCGGTGATGGTGATGCCAAACATAACGCTCTTGACGAGTCCGGTGACGATATCACGGAGGAACAGCGAGTCAAGAGAAGCCCAAATGTAGCGGCTGAAGGTGAAGTCGGCCTTCAAAACACCGAACAGCGACCCGCCCAGTATGCCCATAGCGTTAGCCCAGATGGTGAGGCAGGGCAACATCACGGCCATAGCTATGAATTTGGGCGTGACCAGGAAATGCACGGGGCTGATGGCCATTGTTTCCAGCGCATCGATCTCTTCGGTGACTTTCATTGTGCCGATTTCGGCGGCGAAGGCGGAGCCGGAACGGCCAATCACGACGATAGCGGTGATGAGCGGGCCAAGTTCGCGAGACATGGAGACGGCCACGGCGGTGGCGACGTAGCTGAGGGCGCCGAAACGGCGCAGCTCATAGGCGGCCTGAAGAGCGAGGATCAAACCGATAAAGAAAGTGATCAGGGAAAGAATGGGGAGCGCGCGGACTCCAACGTCCATGGCTTGCGAGACGGCGCGCTGAAGGCGAACCGGTTTGCCCTGAAAGGGGGCAACGAAGGTGTAGTAAGCCGCGCGGCCACCGAGGGAAGCGAGAGCACCAACGTAGGAGAGGCCGTTGATTACCGAACCGCCGACTTGGGAGAGCAGTTCCATTTTGTATTCTGCAACGACCACAGTCACGGTGAGGTCCTTGGGACCGGAAGATAAAGACCGCATCCTGAGGATGACACCTGCCAAGGCCGAGACGCTAAAGCTAGATTCAGGAGGACAGGGCCTGAACTTCGTCGTCGTAAACTTCAAAAATCTTCAGCAGTCGCGAAAGTTGCAGAACTTCCCGCGCCGAGGCGCTCAGACCGAACAGGATGAAGCGCGAATTGACGTCGCGGCTGGCCTTGAGCCCCTCGACCAAGGAAGCGACGCCAGAGCTATCGATATAGCGGACCTTGCTAAGATTCATGACCACGCGCGGGGTGCGCTTCTCGCGAACCTCGCGCAGAAGGGCTTTGCGCACCTCCGGAGAGTTGGCCAGGTCGATGTCTCCCGTGACGTCGAAGATCGTGGTGTTATCAGAATGCCGCGCGGAAATCTGCACGGAGCCCTCCTTTGGGTAATCAAGAACTGCACGACTGCTTCGATGGCTGGAGATACTTGACCAGCCGAAACTGATTGGTGCTGCCCACACGCTGGTACTCCACGGTGTCCATGCTCTGGCGAATAAAATGCAAGCCCAGGCCGCCGGGCTTGATTTCGTCGAGGCGGCGGCCGCGCAACTTCGAAGGGTCGACCGCGGGACCCTGGTCACAGAGCAAAATTTCCAGTCCATCGGCACCCTGGGAAGTACGCGGGCGGACACGCTTGCAATACACTTCGATGGGCTGATCGGTCCTTCCGTTATAGCAATGGCGCATGATATTGGTGAGCGCTTCGTCCACCGCGCGGGTGACCGAACGGCGATCCGGTGGCGAGAACCCGAAGACCTCGGTGAGGCGTTCGAGCGCGCCGCGAACGACCGTGAGCAGTTTGGGATCGCTGAACAATTCGAGCTTTAGTAAAAATCCGTCATCTAACGCGAGGCTTACGCCCTTTGTATCACGCTGACCCATAAGAAGAAAGACCGCCGGCCTGGTCGCGCCTGAAGCGCGGGACAAGGAGGATAAACGCAAAGGGCGAAAAAGGGAATGGCCAGTGCTGGCGCAAGCCGGGAAGGGCACCGGCTGGCGACCCACCACAAGGATAACGCAGAGTGGAGACGTTAAGAAGGGATGATAAACTAGCAGCCATGCGCGTACTCCTGCTGAATCTGAATCCAGAGACCAATGAGTTGGTAAGCACCGCCCTTGCGGGCCAAGGCTACGAAGTTACGACTGAATCCGGGCTGACCGTGGACGAGGTGCTCGCGCTCTTGCCTGAGGTGCTCGTTACCGAGGCTTCGCCGACCGATTTGAGTTGCTGCGGGATGATTGCGCAGTTGAAGGCGCGGTCCGACACGCGCGGGTCGGTAAGGATTTTGATGGTGGTGCGCGGGGGAGCGCTGGAGCGCGCGCGGGCGCTGGATTTGGGCGCGGATGATGTCATCACCTTTCCGTTCGAAGGATTGGAGTTTGCCGCGCGCGTGCGTACGCAGTTTCGCGAGCGCCAGCCGGAAGAAGATTTGAAGACCATGCTGAAGTACGCGGTGCAGCGCGAACAGATGGCGGACATCGCGGTGGAATCGCTGAGCGGCGGGGCGGTCGGCAAGCACCGCTTCTGGTTGATACCGGCGATTTTTGTGGTGAGCGCGGCGGCGATTCTGGCAGCGGCTTTTATTGTAATCACCATGGGGCGGAGCCAGAGGGAAACGCTGCGCCTTCGGGCGGACATTGCGCGGCTGAACAGTGGCCTCGGCGTGCATGATCAACTCTTACAGCGCACGGAGCAGGTGCGCGGTTCGCTGGACGCCAGCGCGAAATCCGATTCCGCTGCGCGCGATACCCTGCGGGCGCAATCGGAAGATTTGCGCAAGAAGATGGCCACCGCGGAGGGGCCGGATGCGCAATCGCTGAAGCAGCAGCTGCTGGACACGCAAAAGCGCCTGAAATCACTGGAAAACGAAGGGAAGATCGCCGAAACCATTGTGCATAGCTATGGGCCAAGTGTTTGCTTGTTGCACGTGGTCGTGGAGTTCCTGGACAAAGAAAGCGGAAAGCCGATTCAGATCGCCGTGGACGCGCTCGGCAAGCCACAAGTCGATGACAAAGGAATGGTACGGCTGGATGCGGGTGGAAGCGGTCCGCATTTACAGATCGACGTTTTTGGGACGGGCTTCTTGGTCCGCCGCGATGGACGCATTCTCACCAACCACCACGTGGCTGAACCCTGGTGGAGCAACGACGAGCTGAAGGAGTTGCTCGATCACGGCGCGGCGGCTTATGTCTTACAGTACAAGGCGTATTTCCCGGGAAGCTCGGAGGGGATTTCAGCGAAGCTGGACAAAATCTCGTCCAGCGCGGACGTCGCAACACTGAAACTGGAAGCAACTCCGCCGGCGAACACGGCGCTGCTGGAGATGGATGAACGCAGCGAGGCCAGTGTATCGGGCGAGCCGGTGGTGCTAATCGGATATCCGACCGGGATCGAAGGGATTTTGGCGCGCGCGGGGCCGGACGTTGCGCAGAAAATCGCGGATGGCACGCAGAACGTGAACGCGATGGTCTCGCAACTCGCGGCGCAGAAGCTGATACGCCCAACCACCACGCAGGGCCATATCGGCGATGTGCTGAAAGACAAGATTGTCTACGACGCAGCGACGACCTCCGGAGGCTCGGGCGGGCCGCTGTTCAATCGCGACGGAAAAGTGATCGGCGTGAATTTCGCGATCCTGAAGGGGTTTGGGGGATCGAACCTGGCAGTGCCTGCGCGATACGCCACGGAATTGCTGAGATAAGAACCCAGTAATCCTTGAGGGGCACCTCCCGTCGGCGTAGAATGAACGTGCAAGTCTAAGGCAGCCAAGTAGTTGAGCGTTTGCGAATTGCGCTCCACCCACCCAGCGCAAGCGTAACAACCATGACTAAAACCGAGTCACACGGAAACCGCGCTCATGCGCGACGCAGAATCTTGCCCATCGGTTACGTCGAATTGGGGCAGGAGAACGGCGGAATTCTCCTCAATCTGAGCGAAGGCGGATTGGCAGTGCGCTCGCCGCTGCCCCTGGTCTCGCGGGAGTTTACAGGCATTCGCTTTCAAGCACCGAAGTCCCAGGCTTGGTTGACGGCCAGCGGTCGCATCGTTTGGCTGAGCGATTCGAAAAAAGAAGGCGGGATTCAATTCACAGAACTGCCGGGGGACGCGCGGCAGCAGATTCACAAATGGGCTTCTGCCCACAGCGATCTCGAAGATGGAGGGCAGAGCCTTCCATCCTCATCCCAAGGCCGCGAGCCATCCAAACAAATTCTTGGTACGCCCGCTCGCAACCGTGGAGAAAATCGCGAACCCGCGAAAGCGAGCAACACACGGACGCAGGCAACACAACCGCAAAGAGAACTCGTGCCGAAGCTCGGGCAAGGCGTGGACACCACAAAGGCTGAGCCACCAGTGCAGGCTTTTCGGTTTACGGACTACTCGATGTTTGCGGAGGCGCCGGAGAATCAGGTGGTCTGGGCCGTGCCGGCTCGCCGTCGCAAAGGTTGGGGTGGCACAGCACTCTTAGTTCTCCTGGTAGCGGCATTGTCTTTCGCGCTGGGCTCGACCGTGGGACGCGGAGCCCTTGACGGCTGGATCGCCTACCTTACAAGCGAAGCCGACAACAGACTCGCGCCGGCTCCAAAGGTGACCCCACCAGCGCCGCCCGAACAGGCCGACGCGGCTGCACCTGAAGCGGATGAAAAGGGCTCGGCGAGCGCGCCAGACGGGGATCAGGCTAATGCGCCAGCAGCCGTAAATACGGCGTCCGGGCCGCCGAATTCACAGGTCGCCGCGCCCGCCACGGAGATGAAAGACGAACTGCCGAAGGGCGCACCACAGCCAAAGGACACCTCGGCGGAAGCCGGAGTGAGCGCAGCAGATTCCGCGGCCCGCGTTGCCGCAGCTCGCGACACCGCCGAGCGGCAGCCGCACCATTCCGCCGACAATACAACTTTGCGCAACAACCGCGAAGCGGATGCTGGGCCGGGCAGCGTCGCGGCGGAACACTCGATTCTGGTGAACCCGCCGGCGCCGGGTGGGCGGCCTTTCTACGTAAATCTTCCAGCGGAAACGATCAGCGCCTCCTCTGCCATCGCTATCAGTGCGCAAAGAACATTGCAAATCCTGCCCAGCGCGTCGGGCCGCTCCGAGCGCGTCGTTATCGGAACGCTAAGATCACATAGCGACCCCTTCTATCCTGTGGAGGCCCGCAAGCAACGCATCGAGGGAAGCGTGAAATTGCGCGCGCGTGTAGGGCGCACCGGACAGATGCTTGGCGTAACACCAGTGAGCGGGCCCGACCTGCTAACGTCAGCCGCAGTGGACGCCGTGCGCGAGTGGCGTTACGAACCTACGTTTGTAGAGGGCGATCCGGTGGAAACGATGGCGGAGATTACCATCGTTTTTCGCTTGCCTTAACTGAGTCACCTCTCAACTACTTCGCGCTCTCCACCTCGCTCGAACCCAGCAGCGCCGAATCCTTCGGTAACTCCTCGCCCCAAATGTAATGGTTGAACCAGTCCAGATTCGCCTGCATCACCGCGCGATTCGATTTAGGCTTGGTGATAGGGTGCCCGAAGCCAGTGTAAAGGATCAGCCTCGATGCCACATGCTGGTCCTGCAGCCCGCGATACAGCTCAAAACTATTCGGCGGAGGCACGCGCTTATCGGCGCTGCCGACTTGAATCAGCGTCGGAGTTTTGGCCTGCTTGATCGCCGCCATCGGCGACGTTTTCTGATAGATCTCCGGATCATCCCACGGCGTCGCGTGCAGGTATTGCCGCGTAAACGGAGTAATGTCCGTATTCACGTAATACGTTCGCCAGTCGCTGATTCCCGCTCCTGCGGAGATGGCCTTGAATCGATCCGTGTGCGTGGTCAGGAACGCGGAAATATATCCGCCCTGCGACCATCCCATTGATCCCAGTTTCGTCCCGTCGACTATGCCACGCGCGATCAGCGAGTCCACCCCGCTCATCACGTCCCACATGTCCCCTTCGCCGAGATTTCGCACATTCAAAGCGCGGAACGCCGCGCCGTATCCCGCGCTCCCACGATAATTCGGCTGCAGCACCAACGCGCCCTTCGACAGGAAGATTTGCGTCGGATAATACGTGTCGACGGGCGAAAGCGTCGGCTGCGAGACGCCTGTCGGCCCGCCATGAATCACCACCAGCAGAGGATATTTCTTGGATGAGTCATAGTTCGCCGGCTTGCGCAGTATCCCCTCGATCGTCGCGCCATCCTTGCTCTTCCAGGAGATCACCTCCTCGCTGCCCAGATTCCAATCCTTGACCTGTGCGGTCATATCCGTAAGCTGCCGCGGAACAAATTTCTGCGCGCCCGAAACGAATACCTCCGTCAAGTGCGTTGCGTCTTGCGCCACGATTCCTAAGGTCTTGAAATCTTTCGTGAACGACACGTCGTCGAGAGAATACGTATCCGGCGCGCTGATCCGCGCGATCTCCTTCGTCTTCGGATTCACCCGAAAAAGATGCGCTGACGTTTTCTGCAGGCCCTCGAAATAAATCCCATCCGGTCCCCAATCCGAAAGGAAGGGATCCTCATCGAATTGCACGGTCAGGTCCTCCACGTCCCCAGGTTTTGTCGCCGGCTGCGCCATTACCCGCTCCACGTCCACCACGGCAATGTGCCCGTTCGCGTAGTAGTAGTAAGGCTGCGCCAGCGCCGTCGCAAAGGCGATCTGCTTCCCGTCCGGTGAAAAAATCGGATTGCTGTCCGGCCCGTCCAACGCGACAATCTTGCGAACCGCGTCGTTCTGCGTCAATTCGGTCAAATAAATATCTTCATCACCACCGAACGCCAGGATCGGGTTGTGCGTCGCCGCGAACGCGATGCGCTTCCCATCCGGCGACCATGCAAACCCGTTCACGTTCAGGCTCGCGTCCCGTGTGATCTGCCGCGCCTTCACCGGCGCTTGGTGGACCTCTCCCTCCCCCGCATCCACCACCCACAATTGGTTCTGCCGGTAATCCTCCTCAAACACTTCGTAGTCGCTGTACTTCTCCTTCCTGTCCTTCTCGCTCTTGCTTTCCGCGGTCGGCACCGTAAACGCAATCTGCTTCCCATCTTTCGACCAGTGAAATCCTCCGATGTCCGTCTCCTGCTGCGTCAATTGCCACGCTTCGCCGCCCTCCGGCGAGATCACCCAAATCTGCCGCGCTGCCGGCTTCCCTTCCCCCTCTTTCTTCTCGTCTTTCCCTTCTTTCTTATCGTCCTTCTGTTCTTTTTTCTCCGCCTCTCCCGCCGTTGTAATCGCGTTCGATTCCCGCTCCCCGATGAACGCCAGCCACCGGCCGCCCGGCGACCATTCCGGCGCGTCGCTCGATTTCTTTCCCCGCGTCAATTGAAAGCTAGCTCCCGTCGCCACATTCACGAGCCAAATCTGTCGAACGTACGCATTTTCCTTCCAATCCGTCTCGCGCACACGATACGCGATAAATCTTCCGTCCGGAGAGATGCGCGCTCCTCCGACGGTCCTTAAACTCAGCGACTCCTCAAGGGACGGCGTATGCTTCGTCTGCGCGTGCAGCACGCCGCTGCAAAGAAACACGAACGCTGCCGCCGAAACCAACCGACCAGGTTTGTTCACAGTGCCCCCTCGCCCGCTCCAAGTTACTTTGCCAAAAAGCCCGCCCACCGCAAGCAATAACGCCGCGCCTCTCCAAAACGTCTTCTACTTCTTCTCGCCGGACGCGACCCGCCGCTTCCCCTTGATCAACACGTCCACCGAGTCCGGCCTCCCATTCCAGAAGTCCAGCCGCACGCGTCCATCCGCGAGCAGGCTCACCGTTGCGGGAATCGCGCTCGCCGTCAGGTACCACCCGTCCGGCAGCACGACGGCATTGCGCGGCCGCCCCAGGCTCCGGTCAAACACCAACTCGTCGCCTTCCAGCCGGTAACTTCCAATCGCCGTGTACGTCTCCGAAATCCGTAATCTGATCCCTTGCCCCTTCTTCACCGGCGTAAACCCTATCACCACCACTTGCGCCGTGGGCGCCACCGCTTCTCCCGCGTCGATTTTCGCCGCCGCCAATTCCTCTCCCGTCATGATTCGCGTCGCGAGCTTTTCTCCGGTATCCAACACATACGCCGACGGCTCGGAAACCGTGCTGCCTACGCGCACGACGTTCAGGTACTTGTCCACGCCCGGCCGCGACTCCGTGTAATCGTGATACAGACGGAAGGCATGCGTCTCCGGCTCCTTCAGGAAATAAACGATGTCGCGATCCTGATGCGCCCGCTCCGAGAGCCGCTGCTTCTCCGTCTCTCCGGTGAACGGCGCTTCCCAACTCACCGCCGTCGTCAAAGGACGAGGCACGGCAGCGGCGCCCGTCTGCGCGCCCAGCCTCGCCCTCACTATCAGCGGAGCCTCTCCTGCGCTTCCGCTCATGAAGCTCACCCCTGTCCGCCCGTCCGCTTCCGGAAGAACTTGCGACGGCACATTGCATCCAATCAACTCGTAACCCGCCGGCAGAACCACGCTGTTTCTCTTGATCCCCAGCGGACGGTTAAACACAATCGCATCCCCATCCCGGTAGTAGCTCTTCGCATCCTTGTACGTTTTCAGGATCAGGAGCCGCCCCTGCCCGTCCGCCGGCACCGGCCGCGCCA
>Ga0210409_10003011_pt1 | contig 19384 bp, 10 predicted proteins | sample IncBWH17MmetaG_FD_161649 | JGI IMG/M metagenome (GOLD analysis project Ga0210409, IMG submission 161649) | Forest soil microbial communities from Barre Woods Harvard Forest LTER site, Petersham, Massachusetts, United States - Inc-BW-H-17-M | ecosystem: Environmental > Terrestrial > Soil >... | reverse complement strand
TCCGTAGCCAAACCCGCCGTAACCGAAGCCGTAATCTATGCCGCCATAAAAGCCGACGTGTTCACCCCAGTATCCACCGTGCCAAAAGTATCCCCCGTCTCCCCAGCCCCAATAGCCGGGAGTCCACAAGAATCCAATCCCCGGCGCGATGACCCAGGTTCCGGGGACCCAGTAGTAGTCCTCGTCATCATAGTCGTAAGCCCAGTAGCCCGGAGTCCAGATGTAGCCATCTCCGGGACAAATGGGCTGCTCGTACACGGGAAGCGGTGGAGGCGCAAAACCGACAGAAATACCGAAGACCACCTGGGCGGAGGCAATGGAGGAGGTGGTGGGAATCGCCAATAGAACGACTGCGAACAGCAAATGAATGAAGTATTTGTTTTTCATAATTCCCCCAGCTTACTTTTGAAGGCGAAGCTCTAGTAGCGCGAGAACCGCTTTGTCCGTGAAGAGCGTTCAGAGCTGGGTGGCCTGAATTGGTTGCGATTCCTTTGCGCCTGTGTGGTTAAACACGGAAGGATGAAGAAAGTCGCGTTGGCTGGGATGACCAGATGCAGCCTCTGTGTAGTTCAATCAGACCTGGCATGCCTACTTGTAAATCTCGTTAGAGCGGGAAGCCGACGCGGTGAAGAAGGCTCGCAAAACGTGGTTCCGAACGCAATACGTCTAGGTTTGGATCAACCTTGATCCAGTTGATCCAATCGTCGCGTTCTTCATACGCTTTCTCAAGCCAGTCCATCGCTTCATCCTTCTCTCCCAGAGCTGCATAGTCCTCTGCCAGGATGTAAGGACGAACGTATTCCTCCCGTCGCCTATTCTTCAGCTCATAAATGAGTTTAATTGCTTCTTTTCTCTTACCTTCGAAGCCGTAATCCATGGCGAGTAGAGACATGAGGTTTAGGTTGGCAGGATCAGGAGCTCGCATCCTCTCAATTTCAGCAAGCGCCTCGGGAAACATTCGCTTGGTCATGTACACCCGCGCAAGCTGAAAACGAGCCTCCGTCGTGTCCTTAGAGTCGAGTTCAAGCACTTTCCGATATTGCGCGATGGCTTCGTCGTAGCGACGGGAGTAGTGCAACATGACTGCGAGGTTCGTTCTTATCAGCAGCGACAGGGGATCAAGATCTTGCGCTTTTTTCGACTCTCTGATCGCATCGTCGTGTCTTCCTATGTGACAGTGAAAATAAGCATACTTGGTGAGAATCTGGGCATCGCCTGGCTTCAACTCGAGCGCTCTCTGATATTCCCTATCGGCGGCCGCGAAATCCCATTCGTAGTAGTGGTGTAGTTCGGCTAACGCCTCGTGCGCTTCCCCAAGATTTTCATCCAGCTCGATCGCGCGGAGGGCCTCGGATTTCGCTTTGGGGTAAGCCTCTTGTGGAGGTAAAACAGAATTACTCCCGAGTTCGATATAAAGCCGTGCCAGTGCAGCGTGAGCAGCAGCGTAGCCACCGTCTATTGCCACTGCTTGCTTAAGCGAATCAAATCCCTTTTGGGTTTCACCTTGATTGTCGAGGTACAAACCCCGGATTAGAGCGTCGTGAGCCTGCGCATTAACAGCCCGGGCGCCCGTCAGCCGAGCGCGCTCTGCTGGCGTCAGCGCAACTTGAATCTCACTTGCAATTCCTCGAGCAACTTCCTCCTGCATGGCAAGGATGTCGCTGAGTGCCCGTTCGTAACTCTTGGCCCACACATGCCTGTCCGTGGCCGCATCGATGAGCTGCGCACGAATGCGAACGCGGTCTCCCACGCGCTCCACACTGCCTTCGATCACACCATCGACGTTGAGTTCCTTGGCGATCTGGGGAAGGGATTTCTTTGAGTCTTTGTATTGCATCGCCGACGTGCGCGAAATTACGTGGAGCCCACTGATTTGCGCCAAGTCAGTGATCAGCTCGTCTGTCATCCCATCTGCGAAATACTGCTGAGAAGGATCACCGGACAGATTTTCGAGCGGGAGCACAGCTACCGATTTAAGCTGGGTGACGTGCTTAGCCGCAGGAGATCGGGACCGGACGACGCCCACACCGAATGCGATCAACACACCTGCCGCGACTGCGATGAGCAAACCTGCCGTCCACGCGGTTCGGCTCCACGGATACCGAACTTGTTTGGTCAACATCCCCGAACTCGCGGCTCCAGCTCGCCGCGATTCGCTATCACGCTTTAGTCGCTGCAAATCTGTGCGAATCTCGGCGGCGCTCTGGTATCGCAGCTTCCGGTCCTTCTCCAACGCCTTGGCAATGATGCGCTCCAGTTCCGGCGGTAGGTCAGGATTCACGCGCGCTAGGGAAGTCGGTGTGCGATTGAGAATCGCATCGAGGACTATGGCGGGAGAGTTGCCTGAATATGCTATTCGGCCCGTTGCCATCTCGTACAGCACGGCACCGAAGGAGAACAAATCCGTCCGCGCGTCCAGCTCCTCGCCGCGTGCCTGCTCGGGCGACATGTAGGCCATCGTGCCCACGGTTGATCCAGGGCTGGTGAGCGCTTGACCTGCAGTCGCTGTGGGCATCGTCGAAAGATTGACGGCACCGCCCGGGGGTAGCAGCTTCGCTAGCCCAAAATCCAAAATCTTGGCGTGTCCGCGACCGGTGACAAAAATGTTGGCAGGCTTGATGTCGCGATGGACGATTCCTCTGGAGTGCGCCGCATCAAGCGCGTCCGCAATCTCAATCGCCAACTCCAGCACTTGCTCTGGCGGCAGCGGCTTGCCGGAAATGCGTTGGTTCAGGGTCTGGCCATCAAGAAATTCTATCGCAATGAATTGTTGGCCGTCCTGTTCGCCGATGTCGTAAACAGTGCAGATGTTCGGGTGACTTAACGCCGATGCCGCCTGTGCTTCCCGCCGGAATCGTTCAAGCGCCTGCGAGTCACGCGCAAGCGCGTCCGGCAGGAACTTGAGCGCCACGAACCGGCGCAGCCGCGTGTCCTCGGCTTTATAGACGACGCCCATGCCGCCGCCACCCAACTTTTCGATAACGCGGTAGTGCGAGATGGTCTGCCCGAGAAGTGATTGAGAATCTGCCATTCGGCGCTCATCTTAGGTTGCGGGCAGAGGCAAGTCAACGAACGGAGCTCAGGGGGATAGCTGCTGAGAACGGAGCCTACCGCCAGCCAAGTGGACCCAATGCCTCAATGGCCTCAACTTCTCGTTCGGCCTCACTCACGATCAACCCAAGACCGTTGCGATCAACAGGGCGGGTCATTGCGTTCCACAGTTGCTGCAATATTTTGGTGAGTGTAAAGTAATGGCAAGCGAGCCAATGGGAGGCGTTCGCCCGCCTGGCCGACCGGATGGTGTCCCAGACGTGAGGGTTGGAGGCTCAACGTCCCTCAGGTTTTACTATAGCTATCTGCTGATGCTATGACCTTCTGCCTTTGTGTGTTCGTGTACTTGACTTCGTGCAGATGACGGCGCGATCTTCTGCGCGGAGGATATAGATTCACCGCTCGGCTCCAATGCCATTCGGTGCGATGAATCTCGGCTAAGTGCTTCCGCAAGATGAGTTTTGCCGTTCGTATACATCTGGGCGTCGTGGCGACCACGGGATACGGCCACGTAGGCTAGTCGGCGGTTAATGAGTTTTTCTCCCACTTGCTCGGTGTTTAGGTGCACGAGAACGCGGTCGGCAGTTTGTCCCTGGCTGCTGTGGCTGTTGACCGCATAGCCGTAGTCGAGATGTGGATTCTCCTTCAGGTTGAATGTGACACGCCGGCCTGAATCCATGCGCAGTTGCAGATTGCCGTTCTTTTCGATTCTCTCGATGGTTCCCAATTCACGATTCGCAATGTGCTGCTCCCGGTTTGGCGCGGTGAATTGCACGCGGTCGCCTTTGGAGAAGGCCCGCTCCGTTTCACGGTAGAGCGTCACACCTTGCAGGCGGCGCGGATCGTAGCTGATCTTCTCACCGCTTTCGCGCCGGACCGTGAGCAGATTTTCTCTTGCATTGACACTTTCCACGCGCGAGTATTCTCCGGCTTCGATGCCATGCGTCTTGCTGCCTTTCGTGTAGCGTGCGATGTTGCCCGGTTCATATTGCTTGGCCCACTGACGGTCTGCGCCGGTGATCTCCTGCCGGGCGACCAGCACTCTCACGTTTCTCTCCCTGGGGTCCACTTGGCCGGTCTTTTGCATTTCCGTGTGGATCATCCGGTTGATCTCCATGCGCGACTGGTTGTCGGGTGAGACAACGAGGGTTCCTTCAGGCTGCTTCGCGTATTCATGGGAGATTGCTTTGAGGCGTTCGATAGGATCTGCAATTTCATGGACGCGGCCCTGTGTATCGAGCTTCTCGATTGCCTCCTTTACCTCTCCGCGTGAGAGATGCTCCACGACTTCCTTGAGGGAAGGGTCTTTCTGCCGAATGATTTCGTCGAGTCGAGCAGTTTGGATTCCAGCTTCTTGTAGTTGCTCATACGGTGTTCCGGCTTCCATGGCCTGGATCCGGTTCTCGTTGCCGGTGTGGTGTTTCAAACGCAGGCACCTGAGCACCTTATTCTTTACAAGCGATAGCCGGCCGGCAATCGCGAAATCAACAAGCCGACTCTGATCGTAGGCGCGACCAAGGATTTGGTGCCGCAATTTCAGGAGCAGAAAAGTATTCCCGGTGCGAGATTTGAACTTTTTGAGGATCCCCTTCGGATGGCTGTGGTGCGTTCTATTCCAAGACGGAGGAGCGCATGGTGCGCAGCGGCGCGGCCAAGTAGGAATTCTTCTTTTCGAACGGATGCACAACGGCGGCCGCATCGCGAACCTCGTCTGAGTGCAAAATGTGCCGGACATCGGGGGCTGCCGAGAGGGCAACATACTTCACGCACTCATCCTCTAGCGGACGCTAAACGCCTGGTTGGGCAGCGCAATCGTTATCCATTATCTGACATCGGAGTCATGAACTAGGGAAACGAATCTTCCTTTCGGATCAGCAAGGAGAGTTTCAACGATCAGGACATGCGCCAGGTATGATCCATATAGAAATCTCCTTGTACCAACTTTCCAGGATCGACCTGCAAGGTCGAGCACCGCTGACGCCGATCGATGTATTGACCGTTTGACTCAATGGAGACGTCAACACGATAAAGCCCTGGCTGGATTGCAAGCACAGGACACCGGAACTCAAGCACGTGAGAGCCGGGTTCCACGCGCAGATGCGGCTCGGATGAAGCCGTCGTCAACTGGACACAAAGATAGCCACTAGGCCAGTAAATAGAAATACTAAATGACACATCTTCAAGGTGCTCCGATGCTCGATACGCCAATCGCGCGATCATCGGGTACCCAGTCCGGATTGTGTCCTGGGAATCGGCTGAGACAAAAACTACGCTCGAGCACTCAGCGGTTTGCCGGCCAGCCACTGATTCGCCGATGCCTGCGACTTGATCGGCAAAAGCCATTTCTTGGTAGTGGTCGATTACAGTTCGCGGCGATCCGCTCATAACAACTTGTCCTTGCTGTAGGAGCAGCGCGCGGTTACACACTCGTTGAACAGCGGCCAAATCGTGAGATATCAACACGATCGTGCGTCCGGCATCTCTCAATCGGGCCATGTGATCAAGGCACTTCGCCTGGAAAACCACGTCACCCACGGCCAGCACTTCGTCCAGCAGGAGAATGTCGGGCTCGAGGTGTGCGGCTACAGAAAACCCCAGCCTGACACTCATGCCCGTTGAATAACGTTTGATGGGAACGTCAACGTATTTCCGAACGCCGGCGAATTCTACGATACTCTCCACCTTGCGAGAAATCTCTGCTCGCGACATGCCGAGCATCGAGCCATTCAGGTAGATGTTTTCGCGGCCGGTCAGGTCGGGATGAAAACCACTACCGATCTCGATCATTGCAGCAAGACGGCCCCGGATCGTGATCTCGCCGGAGGTTGGAGCGGTAATGCTCGAGAGGAGCTTCAAGATGGTGCTTTTTCCCGCACCGTTGTGGCCTACGATGCCGCAAGACTCACCTTCCTCTATTTCAAAGCTGACGTCACGCAGAGCCCATATTTCACTCCGAGTCTTGCCGAAGAGCTGCCGTACGGGCCAAGACCACCTTTGCCCCGAGCCTTCATCGGCATCAACGAAATATCTCTTCGAAACGTGGTCGAGCTTAAGGTCGAACATAGCAGGGTTGCGTATGCCTAAATCACGTCAGCCATCGTTGCTTCCACCGATTTGAAATAGCCATAAGCCAATATCAGGCAGAACAGAGTGATTACGGCCGACGCGCCGAGCTGAGCTGTGTCGGGTGGCGCTCCATGCAGGACAAGTTCGCGGAAGGCATTGATGAGGCTAGCTACAGGATTCAACAGGTAGATTCGCTGAAATCTAGCCGGAACGGCCGCGAGCGGATACACAATGGGCGTCGCGAACATGCCTATTTGAAAGATCAGAGGCGCGGCAAGACCCACGTCCCGAAATCGCACCTGCACCGCGGAAAGGAACAGCGAAATGGCGGTAGTGAAGGCTGAGAGCACCGCGATGATCGGCACGGCATAGAGAATATTCCAGCTAAGCGATATCCCGTAGTACGCCGTCATTCCGCCCAAGATTGCAAAAGCGGTCCCGAAGTCGATCAATGCCACGGCTACGTAAGAAAGTGGAATGACTTCACGCGGGAAATACATCGTTGTGAGCAGAGTGGGATAACTCACCAGGCCTCTCATCGCACTGAGAATGGCATTCGAAAAGAAGATCCATGGCAAAAGCGCGGTGTAGACAAACACCGGATAGGGAACTCCCTCGCTCGGGACCTTCGCCACCCTAGAGAAAACCAAAGTGTAGATGGCCATTAGGGAGAGCGGCTGTAGCGCCGCCCAAATCCAACCGAGCATGGATTGCTTGTAGCGTACGTTGAAACGAAAGAGAGTAAGTGTCCAAAGCAGATCCCTATGACGGGCGAGCGTGACGAGACCCGAGACGACGGTATTGACCGAAAACGACGGGGGGCGAATCTTTCTTACTGGACGTACCGTTGCCGACGCTGATAGCTCAGGACCCCCATCGATCCTTATAGACGGTGACACGTTCGCACGAGAATACCCCGCCAGACTGCCGGCCGATTCGCTAGAATCCATTCCAGCACTCCCCTCCGTATTTGGCGGTGGCGCCTTCATTTCTGCGAGTTAGTGTTTTCGGCATCCTTTCTGACTTGGTCGAGACACGCCTTCAGATGCTCTGCCAAGATTTCCACATGTGGGCGAACTAGGAGCAAACCCGAGTCGCGGGCGAATATCCAAGACACAGTGTGGCCATCTTCCGCCCATTCGCCCCATTTCAACCGTGGATCCTCCGAACCTGCGACCTCGCGCGCTGAGGCCAGAATCAGCGAAAGCCTGCCTCTGAACCGCTTCGGATCATAACGTGACAAGGCACGACCGTTTGCCTGGGAGACTTGGTCGCGGTACATCGTATGGCGATCACCGCGGTAAATGTCCCGCATGGAAATCATTTGCACGACGATCTTCCCCTTGTCAAGCAGGTAAGGAGCCCACTGGAGCGGCGGGATCTTTGCAAGGTTCCTGAAATGACCGCGCACGCCTCTGGCCAGGAACGAAATGTGAGCAGAAAACCGCGATCCCACACCTCCAATAAATTGCGACTCCTGCGGAGGCCAGGTGTCCAGCAAGCCTAGAAACGCGACTTGCTTTCCTTGGTCGATCAACTGCTGCGCCATTTCATAGGCGACGACTCCGCCCATGCAAGCACCTGCCAGATAATATGGCCCTTTCGGGTCCACCTGCTGGACTTCGGCTAAAAAGTGAGCAGCGACGTCCTCGATGCGCTCGAAAGGTTTTTCCCTTCCGTCAAGGCCCCTTGACTGTAAGCCATAGAAGGGTTGTTCTGGCCCGAGCAGGCGGGCGAGTTCCGAAAAGCCTACGACATTGCCATCCACGCCGGGAACGACAAAAAGAGGCGGGTTCGGGCCACTGGACTGAATGGTGACCAAGCTGCCCCAAGGAGCCTGAAAACCATCCTGAGCGAGACTTGAGGCCAAGCGCTCGATTGTCGGCGCATGAAACAATAGCGCAAGCGGGAGCCGTTTCTTGAACACTCGCTCGATCTGCGCAAAGACCCTCACAGCCAGGAGCGAGTGTCCGCCCAAATCAAAGAAATTGTCTTGCACGCCGATTCCGTTCCTGCCGAGCACTTCCTCCCAGATCATGAGAAGCTGCGTTTCCAAGACCGTTCGGGGCTCCACTCTCCGCTGCGCCAGTTCTTCTGGCGCGGGCAACGCACGCCGGTCAATTTTGCCGTTTGGCGTCAGCGGCAAGCTGTCCAGCAGCACGAATGCGGAAGGCACCAGATAATCCGGCAGGTTTTCGACCAGGGAACGGCGCAAATCATCGATCGTGATTCGCTGGCCGGGCGTGGGCACGACGTATGCTATCAACCGTTTACCGCCGGGCCCGTCTTCCCGCGCGACCACAACACAGCGATGCACGTCTTGGTTCTGAGCGAGCGCAGATTCGATCTCTGCTAGTTGTATGCGAAAGCCGCGAATCTTCACCTGATCGTCGATTCGCCCGATGTATAGGATTCTTCCGTCAGGCAGAAAACGACATAGGTCACCTGTCCGATACATGCGCGACTCAGTTTGTTCGCCAAATGGATTTCTAACGAAGAGCTCCGCTGTGAGACTAGGTTGGCCGTAGTAACCACGTGCCAGGCCATCCCCGCCCAAGTACAATTCCCCAGTCACTCCAATGGGAACCACTTGGCGGTGCGAGTCGAGAATGTAGGCCTGCGTATTGGCAATGGGCCGCCCGATCGTTACCGCTTCCCCCGGACTCATCAAAGCAAACGTCGAGTACGTTGTGCATTCCGTTGGGCCATACAGGTTGTAGATCTTTTGCGCGTTTGTTTTGCCGTATAGTTCATCGACCAGTTCGCTGCCCAGGGCCTCTCCGGCCAGATTTATCACGCGTATGCAACCCGGCACCGCTCCCTGCCGCATCAGCTCATTCATCGCTGACGGCACAGTATTGACCAACGTAACCTCCTCCCGTGCGGGCAATGAAGGCAACGAGAGTACGTTTGGCGCAATAATTACCTTCGCCCCAACGCTAAGCGGCACGAACATCTCAAAGACAGAGAGATCGAAGCACATGGAGGTCGAGCACAGCGTTCCCCACAGTTCTTCGGCCGTAAATACGGTCTGCGCCCAGTGAACTAGGTTGGAGGCGCTGCGGTGCTCCAGGGCAACGCCCTTGGGTCCGCCAATGGAACCCGAGGTGAAGAGAACATAGGCTAGATTTTCCGGGCGAAGAGTGGTGGACGGATTTTTGGTGGGTTCCTTGGCGATTGCTCGCGCGTCTGCGTCAAAGCGAATTACGTCAACATGGAGAGCTGGCAAAGACCTGACCAAGTTCTCCTGCGTAAGAAGAAACGGAGTGTGCGCCTCTCGGAGAATGTGGACCAAACGTCCCGCCGGGTAAGCCGGATCCATCGGAACGTAGGCGGCGCCTGCTTTCAAAATGCCGAGAATTCCAACAAGCATGTTGACCGACCGCTCCACCAGAAGCCCAACTGCAACTTCGGGGCCAACATCGCGTTTCTGGAGGTAAGACGCTAACTGGTTAGCGCGGGCATTCAGTTCGGCGTAGGAAAGTCGGATTTCGCCGCAGATAACAGCGACTGCGTCTGGCGTGCGTGCCGCCTGGTCTTCGAAGAGCTGGTGGATGCAGCGTTCGCGTGGGAACTCGGCTGCCGTCTCGTTGACTGTCACAAGCAACTGCTGAAGCTCGTCTTGACCAACAAGTGGAAGATCAGAAATCGACAACTGCGGCCGGTCTGCAATGGCACGCAACAAAGTAAGATAGTGTTGTAGCAAGCGCGTGATTCTCGGGGAATCAAAAATGGTCGTGTTGTACTCGACCTGTATCCATGACTGGTCGTGGGCGCCTAAGATTAAGTTGACTGCGAGATCGAAGCGCGAGGTTCCGCTATTCACGATGTAGGGACTCACTGTCAGGCTGCCGAACCCTTGGGATTGCACAGGGGCTTTTATCGCCGAGAACAACACTTGGAAGATTGGGTTGTAGCTTAGATTGCGGGGAGGCTGGAATTCCTCGACCAGTCTCTCGAATGGAACGTCAGCATTTTCGAGGGCGCCAAGAGTTGCCTCACGCACCTGCGCGAGCAGATCACAGAATTTTGGATTGCCGGACATATCGGTTCGCAGAACGACCGTATTCACGAAAAATCCAATCAGAGCTTCTGTTTCTAGCTGGCTGCGGCCTGCAACGGGTGCGCCGACAAGGACATCTTCAGCGCCGCTGTAACGGCAGAGCAAGACGTTAAAAGCAGCGAGCATCACCATGAACAGGGTCGCTTGCCGCGACCGGGCAAGACTGTCTAGCTCTTGAAACAAGTCCTTAGGAACCGGTACTGTTTGACTCGTACCGTCATAAGTCTGCTGAGGCGGACGACTGTGGTCGCTGGGAAGATCCAGAAAGAACGCCGCACCTTCCATTCTCTTCCGCCAATAAGCGATTTGATTCGCGAGCGCCTCACCTGACAGCCAGTTGCGTTCCCATTCTGCGTAATCGCCATACTGTATTGGCAGATCGGGGAGGGGGGAGGCTCTTCCGGAGGAGAAAGCTTCATAAAGAGCGGTCAGCTCCCGAAAGAAGACTCCCAGGGACCACCCATCGCTAATGATGTGGTGCATGGTACAGATCAGAACGTGTTCCTCGGGGTTAAGACGGAGGAGTTGCAGTCGGAACAGAGGGCTTCGAGTGAGATCGAAGAGGGCTCGACCTTCTTCTACTGCCAGCCTGTAGACCTGTAATTCCTTGTCCCCAACCGGAGTTGGGCTGAGATCCGTCAATCGCAAGTCCACACGCGGGGGCGCAACAACGAATTGAACCGGCCAACCATCGTACAACCTAAATTCCGTATGCAAAACATCGTGCCGATTGACGATTTCCTGAAGACTGCGTTCGAGCGCGGTCAGATCGAGTTCTCCGTTCAAACGCAAGCCCAAGGACAGATTGTAAGCCGCGGCTCTTGATTCCAGTTGGTCTAGAACCCAAAGCCTTTGCTGAGGAAGAGACAGTGGAGCGGTTCGAAGATCGCCAGATTTCCGCAGGAGCTCAGCCAGCAGGATTCTGGCTCTCTCCGCAGGGAATTGGGCGTCTGAAATATCCGCTGGCCGTTGGTCACTGGGCTTCATGATTCTGGGAAACGCATAGACGTCAAATCTGACGGCTACGCGTCCGGCAAAGTAGTCGGGACACAACTCAGCACCGCGTCCCATGCAAGTTCCGCTGCATAAACGGAGAGGTCGGCCAAGTCAGGATCGTTCGTTGCGCAGTCTGCCGTGGAGACGGCAAATAGTGTGTCGCCGTCTCGCGAGGTGTGGAAAGGCTGGATGGCACGGGCCATCGAAGAATGAGCTTCAATAGCTAATCGCTGAAGCTGGGGCTGCGTGAGTTCGCGGTTCGTAACAACTAGGGTCAAAGTTGTGGAATCCGTCAGACCACCGTATGTCTGGACCGGGCCGTTTGTCAGCCTGCCGTTGCGGAGCTCTGTTGCGACTGACCTTCTCAACCCTGACTGAGGGTCGCGATTACCCAAAACAACCTTCCCCGCCCGGTCCACAATCACTCCTCGAGCGTTTACAACGGTAAAAACAGCCAATTTCGTAGGCCCGAACGCGCGGAACGCGGCGCCCTGTCCCGACCGCTCCATAAAGCTCTCACCAAAATAGGAACCGACGTGCACGAACGTTCCGGCTCCCCGTGCACCGCAAAGAAACCTGCCTTCTTGCGCCGTATCCAGAGCCGCAAGGCCCAGATCCCGGTCCGGGTACACGGTGTTAGCGCGGCCCTTGAAATCAAATACAACAGCTGCGGGGACGATGGCAACTTCGCCCCATCTTTGCGTTGCGGCGCCGGATTTCAAGAGGGCGGCGGTCACACCCGACACTGCTTCCAGGCCGTATGCTGAGCCACCCGCGAAGACAATTGCACTGACGAATTTTCCAAAGTTAGCTGCTAACGCCTCGGTCATCATGCTGCCCGGAGCGCCGCCCCTGCTATCGACGACCGCGAAGGCACGTTCCTGAAAATGGAAAACGGTAACTCCTGTGGGCCCTTCGTTATACTCCGCAATTCCAACACGGAGCCCTGGGAAATCAAAGGACAGTGACGGCGAGATATCCCGCGTGGAGGGCGACTGCCTGGTTCCACTCGGGGAACTCTGAGACACCGAACCTCCTGACGGCAAGAAAAGTAGCTCTTAAATTCTGTAGCGAGGAGATAGGATCATAGCATAGCCTTAGCAACCAGAGCTTTGATCACGGAACTCAGCCGCGGCAAAGAAACTCACATAGAGTAGTCTCTCTAAGATCATGAAAAGCGCCTTAGCATAAAAACCAAGCCGAAGCCCGGTCAGGGTCGGACCAACGCCCTTGGCATATCGAGCGTTCGTAGCATCCTGGCGTTGGGAATGGCGGAGGACATAGCTACAGTCATACTACTTTACTCGACATATATCAGTGTGTTTCTTGCTAGCGCATGAGATAAGGAACTTGAGATGGATGAACACGTTTTTGCGATGTCCTTCGGTCAAGAGCGCCTTTGGTTCCTGGATCAACTCGAACCGGGGACGGCGGCTTACAACCTCCCGCGCGTATTTCGTATCAGTGGAGTGGTCAACGTCACGGCGCTTTCTAAGGCCGTTCAGGCAATCGTTGCCCGACAAGAGTCGCTGCGAACTGTATTCACCCTGGCGGAAGGCGAACCCAAGCAAGTCGTCCTGCCCAGTTTGGAAATCGACCTGCCCGTTAACGATCTGTCTGGACTGCCGGAGAGCGAGCGCGAACAAGAGGCACTGCGGATGGCCGCCGAAGAGGCAAGAAAACCCTTCAACCTCGAATCCGGGCCGCTCGTGCGCATTTTGTTGGTTCGACTGCGCTCGGATGAACACACTCTTGTTTTGATCATGCACCACATCATTACGGACGGTTGGTCCATGAACGTAATGTTCCGAGAACTGGCTGAGCTCTATGACAGCTTCGCCGCCGGTCGCGAGCCCCAGCTCTCTCCCCTGCCTGTTCAATACTCAGACTTCTCGCAGTGGCAGCGCAAGAATGTGACCAGTGAATTCCTAGCAAGCCAGTCCGAATATTGGAAGAGAAAGCTTCAGGGTGCCGAGACGATTTTGGATCTTCAGACAGATTTCGACCGGCCGCCGTCGCGAAGCGGACATGGGAAAACGAAATCTCTACGCATCGATCAGAAAACGACCGAAAAACTAAAGACATTGGGTCGGAGCGAAGGTGCAACTTTGTTCATGACATTGTTCGCTGCCTTTCAAACCTTGCTCTGGCGCCACACGTCGCAGGACAGCATTCTTGTCGGTACACCGATTGCTGGCAGAGCCCAGGTGGAATTCGAGAACATAATCGGATTTTTCGTGAACACTCTGGTTCTGCGCGCTGACTTCCCTGGGAACTGCACATTCCGGGAGCTTGTCAGGCAAATCCGCACCACTTGCCTAGAGGCCTATACAAACCAAGACATGCCGTTTGAGAAGCTCGTTGAGGAACTGCAACCAGAGCGTGCGATGAGCCGCACGCCACTAGTCCAGGTGATGTTTGTGTTCCACAACGTCAACCAGTCGCTCGAGATGTCGGAGCTGGATCTGGAGGAAATCGAATTCGAGAGTGGGATTGCGAAGTTTGACCTGACGCTCGAAATTGTTGAGTCCAGCGGACTCTACTGCACATTCGAGTACGATTCGGATCTTTTCTATAGCGAGACGATCGAGCGAATGGCCGGACACTTCGAACAACTTGTGCACAGCACGATTGACGACCCGAACAAGCAGCTATCGAAGTTACAGCTTCTCACCCAGCGAGAACGGCGACAGCTTCAGAGTTGGAACAATACGACCGCCAAATACCCCAAAGACGTTTGTATTCACACGGTCTTTGAGCAGCAGGCGGCACGCACACCCGATGCCGTTGCGCTCTGCTATGGAGGCGCTGAATTAACCTACCGCCAGCTCAACGAACAGGCCAACAGCCTTGCACATCGATTGATGCGAGAGGGAGTGAAACCGGGAACTCTGGTCGGCATATTGTTCGGACGCTCTCTGGAAATGGTGATTGGTCTCTTGGGTATTTTGAAGGCTGGGGCAGCTTATGTACCTTTGGCCCCCTCCCAACAGCAAGCGAGACTCGCATTCCTGATCGAGGACTCGCAAGTCGGCATCGTGGTAGCGCGCACAGGAGACGAAGATAAAATTCTGGGAAGTGCTGTGAAGGTTGTTCCCGTCGAGATCGAGTCGAGCCCGGCAACCTGGCAGACCTCTAACAATCCCTCTGTGCCGCTTTCCGCGGAAAGCCGCGCGTATGTGATTTACACCTCCGGCTCTACCGGTACTCCGAAAGGAGTCGAGGGAACGCACCGCGCAAGCCTGAACCGCTTCAGTTGGATGTGGGACGTTTATCCGTTCCGTGCAGGTGAGACCTGCTGTCAGAAGACAGACCTGAGTTTCGTCGATTCCATTTGGGAGATTTTTGGCCCGCTGCTTCGCGGTGTTCGCAACGTCATTATTCCCGATCAGGTGTTGCGCAATCCCGAGCAACTAATTCAGACCCTCGCCCAAAACCACGTGACTCGAATCGTGTTGGTGCCTTCCTTGCTTCGCGTCCTGCTGGACTACGCAAACGATCTTCAGGCAAGACTTCCTGAGGCGGCGCTTTGGTCATGTAGCGGCGAGGTTCTCTCGGTTGATCTGGCACGGCGGTTTTCATCGGCAGTTCCGAATGCCAAGCTGCTGAACATTTACGGCTCGTCCGAGGTCGCGGCAGATGTGGCTTGGCATGAAGTACAGAGCGACTCCAAGGGCTCGTCGGTACCGCTCGGAAGACCGATCCACAATTGCCAGCTGTTTCTTCTCGACCCTTGCATGAACCCCGTCCCTATCGGGGTTCGGGGCGAGATTTGCGTTGGCGGCGATTGCCTGGCGCTCGGTTATTGGCGGAGGCCTGAGTTGACCTCGGAGCGTTTCGTCCCCAGCCCATTCAAATCGAGTGATTCGCCCCGTTTATACAAGACGGGTGACCTCGCACGTTATTTGCCCGACGGCGACATCGAATTTCTTGGCCGAGCCGACAATCAGGTAAAAATTTCGGGGATGAGGGTTGAGCTCGGAGAAATCGAGGCCGCTTTGAACTCGCATCCGCAGATCCGCGAGGCTGTCGTCACCGTCACAAGCCAATCCTTGGATAGGTACAGGCTGGTGGCTTACTTCATTGCTCGCGATGGCCGGCCTTCGATTGGGAACGAACTGCAGCGTTTCCTTCGGTCCAACCTTCCCGATCATATGATTCCTTCTGACTTTTTGTTGGTGGACGCCTTCCCGCTCCTTCCTAGCGGCAAAGTGAATCGGAAAGCCCTATCATCAATGGCCGCGGAACGCATCGTTGCCGAACGGACTTTTGTGGCTCCCCGAACAGAAACGGAGGAGAAGCTCACGCAAATTTGGCGCGAGGTTCTATCCATTGATCAAGTCGGCGTCGAGGACAACTTCTTCGACATCGGCGGTCACTCATTGATTGTGATTCAGGTGATCGCGAGGATTAGAAAAGTTCTCGATGTCGAGGTGCCGTTCCGCACCCTCTTCGAGGAACCTACGATCGCCGCTCTGGCAGACCAAGTCAACAAAGCGATAGGCAAAGGATTGAAGGCGCGTACCCCGATTCTTGCCAGGCGCAAGGACCTCATCAGCTCGAACCGGGAAGCCCTTCTTGCGCAACTCAACAGCCTCTCCACCGATGAGGTCAATGAACTGCTAAAACAGATCCAGCAGGGCAAGCTACCGAAAGAGTTGTGATGCCTTCTTTGGAATCTGGAGCGGGCCATGGGAATCGAACCAGCGTCGATCTAATATCTAGCAAAGAGCATCCAGTATTTCAGCGCCACACTGTAACTGATTCCCCATTTTCGTTCCGACCGCTCCAATTGCTCCAAGTTGCTCCAAGATTTTGGAAGAATCGGACGTCGATTGGTTTTGCAACTCTAGCTAGTAGAGTCAAATGAGTGGCAAAGGATGGGTCCGCAGCTCAGTTTCATAAGGGCGCCTGCCCTTTGCGCAGAAGGTCAATTCGTCCAAAACACTGTTCGAACGAAACATAAATGCTTTAGAATCAGAGTTGATGATGCGCCCGTAGCTCAGTTTGGATAGAGCGTCTGCCTTCTAGGTGGACGCAAATTCAATCCAAGTCGTTGCTCCGGTTGCGCTTACGAGTTCCGCGCCATCCCTGGACTGCTCCAATGTTGCTCCAAAAACCCAAAAACCAAGGGCCAGATCGTTACGGAAGCTCAGTGCACGTCACAGAGTCGCTAGGAGGAATCATGTGCTCGGGATATTCGAGGACCGTTGCACCTCCGAGGGCGCCGATACATTGCTTCATTTCTCACAAGGCCGTTTGTGACCAGCGGCGGGCATGTCTGCGATTGCTCTGAACTAGGTGCAGCCCATTGGCTACTTCCCCTCCCTCGGCCGTTTAGTCTGTCGTCTTGCATGCCTGCCGGAGATGTAATACACTGACTTCGTGAAGACTCTTACGGTACGGTTGCCCGAGCCACTGGTGGCGGACATCGAGGAAGAATCGCGCGGCCGGAAGATCTCGAAGTCCGATGTAGTGCGCGAACGGCTCCAGCTCGCCCCCCGCCTGCGTCGGCGGCGCATTTCCTCGTTCAATGCCATCGCCGATCTCGTCGGATCGGTTGACGGATTACCGTCCGACCTAACTGGGCGCAAGAAAGCGTATTTGCGAGCCACGGGCTATGGCCAGAAACGTTCTCGCTGACGCGGGCTTTGTGGTGGCGCTACTTAGCAGCCGCGACGCTCACCACCAATGGGCCGTGACTCAGGCCCACGATTTGCTTCCGCCTTGGTCCACATGCGAAGCAGCTTTGTCGGAGGCGTACCACCTTCTCGGAGAGCGCGGCGCGCCGAGTCTCGGTCAATTGCTTCGGCGCCGTGCCGTGGTCGTAGCCTTCGCGCTTTCCCAGAACGTAGAACCTGTTACGAAGCTGATCGAGAAATACTCCGACGTTCCCATGAGCCTCGCCGATGCTTGCCTCGTTCGCATGACCGAAACGCTTGCCGACCCCATCATCCTGACGACCGACGAGGATTTCCGAGTTTACCGTCGCCACAGTCGGCAAGTGGTTCCTTGTGTGACGCCCGAATGATGGTCAAGCACGATAGGTCGTCCAGCGCTCGCTGATAGAGACTGTCTTTCGCTTTCTTTTTTTCCTGCATCGCTGCTTGCCCCCAGTGGAGTCCTCACTCGGACAAGAGCATTGCCAAGGTAGCGATGTAAGCCCGGCATTCCAAAACAGGTTTGGGTCGCAGGTGCAATCTGCTCGGTCATTCCTGACATTGATGTTATTGGATTCCGGTTCGGTATCCAAATATGGTCGTTGCCCGATTTCGAACGCCGCAGCAGGGCCCAGCGTTTCAAGCAGAGCCCGTACCCGGTCGGCGACGTTCGATCCACCGTCGCCGGAGTAGTGCGCTCTCACATTGCCGGCCATTCCGTCGCAAAACTACCCGGTAGGAAAAGACCTGCGACTGTGCCAACCGCCAACACAAGAAGTAGAGGCTTTCGGCGTAGCAACATTGAGTGCTCTCTCAAGGAATTAGTAGCAGCGCAGCGTCAACTGGTAGAAACGAATCGGTACGCTTCGCGCCTGCGGCCCCCTCTGCGTTCGGCGCCCGCAGAGGATAATTCACGAATGATACACTGCTACCGCGTTTGAACGTGAGACAGAATGCATACCGGGGGTGGGAATCGGATTGCACCATACGAAATGTGAACCCGAGACTATAGATAAGGATTCAGGTGAATCTGAGTTTTGTAGGCAAGTAAGGAAGGAGAATCGCTGACCACAATTCATTACAATAGCGACGCCAAACTGGCCGAAGATGACAGATTAATTCCGCCAGCTACCACGTGGGAGAGAGCGCGCCTCGCGAGAAGCGCCCTCTGATTCACCGCATTCTTGGAGCTTGACCGAGCTTGTTCGAACATTCGATGCATCTGCAGGAGGAAAAAGGAATGACCGCACGCGAGTGGAATAGAAATCAGCATGAGGATACCCAGTTGCAAAATCGAACGGCCGCGTTTCCCAGGAGAAAGTTTGCTGCGTTCATCCTGGCGGCTTTTTGCGTTCTCTGTCCGAAGGAAGCAAGAGCCCAGGCTCGTCGCATCGAGCTCGCTGATTTCGCAAAGACCGTTTCTGTTTCCGAGCCACAAATCTCGCCCAACGGGAAGTCCATCGTCTATGTTGTCTCGCGCATGAATCTCGAGCAAGACCGCAACGATCGTGATCTGGTTCTGCAGGAGATCGCGACCGGCGCCCGGCGCGCCTTGACCCATGATCGCAAGGACGCTGGCTCACCGCGCTGGTCGCCTACGGGAGATCGCATCGCATTCCTTGCTGCCGTTGGCCCCGCTAAAGAAGAGAAGGCACAGATCTTCGTTCTTTCCATGAGTGGCGGCGACGCCCTGAAGATCACCGATGCGCCCAACGGCGTGGAGCAATTTGCTTGGCGTCCGCTCAGCGGGGATATCGCTTACGTTACCACCGACGAGGCGGAAAACAAGAAAGACATCGAAAAGCATCTCGACGCCTTCGAAGTCGGAGACAACGGCTATCTCGAAACGAAAGCCCCCACGCCATCGCACATCTGGCTCGTAGCCGTGGATGGAGGAAAGCCGCGCCGTCTTACCTCCGGCTCCTGGACTCTTCCCAAGGTCCTTCCGCCGAGTTCACCTTCTTCGCCACTTTCCTGGTCTCCCGACGGAAAATTTCTCACCTTTACAAAACAGGAAGATCCGCACTCCGGCGACAGCGATGGGCGTACCGTGCAGATCCTCAACGTGGATACGGGCGAAATCCAGAAATTGACGAAGCACGAGAAGTTCGAAGGCTTCGGCTTGTTCTCCCCGGACGGCTCACAACTTGCCTACTGGTATCCGCGGGACGGCGACCGCGCCAACCAAAATGAAATTTTCGTGACTTCCGTGGCGGGTGGCGACGGGCAGGACGCCACGCGCGCGATTGACCGCAACATTCTTCGCGCCATCTGGATGCCCGGCGGAGAGTCGCTCCTGGTTGGCGGCCATGATGGCGCGCAAGTCTCGCTGTGGCTTCAGCCGTTGGGCGGCGCCGCAAAAAAACTATCGCTTGGCGATGTCAGCCCTTCGTGGTCGTTCTGGGTGGATGCGGCGGTAGGACACAATGGCGAGATCGCGTTCGCGGGGAGCACGCCGAAACAGCCCTCCGAACTGTATTACATGGCCTCGCCAAACGACGCGCCCAAGCGCCTAACGAACAACAATCAGGAAATCGCCGCGCTCGCG